>JAABUK010000601.1_pt1 | contig 74152 bp, 68 predicted proteins | sample 5559141 | NCBI WGS metagenome assembly JAABUK01 (sample SAMN10711869, study PRJNA513367) | rock metagenome | isolation source: Antarctica rocks | place: Antarctica: Victoria Land, Pudding Butte nord | collected 2016-01-03
ATGCCAATCGCGGCCGATACGTCGTCTCCGGAGCCTGTGTCATCGGGCGGTGCCATTGACACGTTGACTCGTACTCAGCCGTGACCTGTCAATGCCCCCCTCCAACGAGAGGACCTGGGCTGTTACGCAGATACTAACTCAGCGCTGGGGGGTATGGCTGGGCGCCGCCGCCCTGCTGCTGGCGGCAGTGTTCCTGGTCCGCACGGGCGTCGAGCAGGGCTGGCTGGTCCCCACGCCTCGCTCGCGTTGTGTGCTCGCGTTCGTGCTGGGCGGCCTGCTGATCCTGGCGGCGGAGTGGCTGCGCCGGCGGCCGACGCCGCTCGGCAGTATGGTCGACTATGCCCCGTCTGCCCTGGCAGCGGGCGGCGTGGGGGCATGGCTTGCTGGCGCCTATGCAGCGGGTCCGATGTATGGGCTCGTTCCGCCCCTCGCCGGGTTCGTGCTGGTGGCGGCGGCCGGGCTAGCCGGGCTGGCGCTGTCCCTGCGGTTCGGCCCGCTGGTGGCGGCGGTGGGGCTGGCTGGTGCCTTCGCGACGCCGCTATTGGTCGATACCGGCGCGTCCTCCGCGGTCGGGCTGTTCGGGTATTTGCTGCTGGTGTCCGCCGCGGCCTGGGGGGTGGTGCGCTTCACGGCCTGGACCTGGCTCGGCTGGGCCGCGAGCGTCGCCGGGACGGCATGGATCATCCTGTATGCGCAGGATGTTGGCGCAGACGTCGCAGCTCCTGGCCTGTTCGTGCCGGCGGCGGTGGCGCTCAGCCTGGCGCTGCTGCCCGGCGCGGCATTGGACCACCCTGTCGGACGCCGGCTGTCCTGGGCGCCGTTCCTGTTGCTGGGCCTGGCCGGCCTGATGCTGGCCGTGTTCTCCGGCGATCCCGCCGCGCGCCTGGGCGTGCTGCTGCTGGCTCCCGTCGCGGTTACCAAGGGCTGGGCGGAGCCGCGCCTGGCCCGCTTGCCTTATCTGGCGGCGTTGCTGACGCTGGGCGTGTTGCTGACCTGGACGTTGCCGAATTTTCAAGCGACTGATGAGGTCGTCTCGATCGCGGGCGTCGTCCAGGCCGTGCTGCCCGGCCCCTGGGCCCCGGGCGCCATCCTGCCGTTTCTGGAGACGGCGGGCGCCATGGCCCTGTGGTTCGCCGCCGCGGGCGCGCTTCTCGAACGCCGTTCGCCCCAGCCGCTGCCCTGGGCGGCGTTGGTCGCGGCGGTGCCGTTGCTGGTCCTGGCCGTGTCCTACCTCCAGGTCGGGCGGTTCCAGCCGGACGCTGCCTGGGCGGCGGTTGCGGCGGCGCTCGCGGCGGCGCTGGTCGGCGCGGCGTCGGCATCCCGTTCCGGCAGCATGGGTGTGCAGCGCGCCGGGGTGCACGCGGCGGGCGCCGTCGGGGCGCTGGCGCTCGGCTGTGCCATCCTGCTCAGCGCCCAGTGGCTGACCCTGGCAGTGGCCCTGTTCCTGCCGGCGCTGGCCTGGATCGAGCACCGGGTCGGGCTGCCAGCGTTGCGCCGGGTGGCGCTGATGGTGGCTGGCGTGGTGCTGGTGCGCCTGGTGCTGAACCGCTTCGTGCTGGCCTATGACATTGGCAGCCTCCCGGTGCTGAACGGGCTGCTGCTGGCCTTTGGCGTGCCAGCGTTGTGCTTCGCGTTGGCCGCCAGGATGTTCCGGCGCGAGGCCGACGATCTGGTCGTGGCGGTGCTGGAGGGTGGGGCCTGCGCATTTGCGGCGCTGCTGGTTGCGCTCGAAATCCACCACGGCGTCAATGCCGGGAACCTATCGGCGTTCAACCGGGACTTCATCGAGGCCGCCCTGCAGGTCTCGGCGCTCGGCGGCGTCGCGGTGATTTTGCAACGCCTGCATCTGCGATCGCGCCGACCTGTGCTGGGATGGGCATGGTGGTTGCTGGGCGGCCTCGCCTTGCTGGGCGGCGGGTTGCTGCTGGTGTTCAACCCGGCATTTACCGGCGACCCGGTGGGGCGGTCGCTGCTGGGCAATGCGCTGCTGCCAGCCTACGCGGTTCCGGCCGCGCTGGCGATCCTGGCGCTGCGGGGTGGCGCCGGGCCGCGCCGGTCGCTCGCGGGTTACGCGCTGCTGGCGGTCTTCGCGTGGGTCACGTTTACGGTCCGGCAGGCCTTCCATCCCGGCTTGCTGGCGTTCGGCGGCGAGGACAACAGCGACTTCGAGCTGTGGGCCTATTCCGGCGCCTGGCTTGCGCTGGGGGCCGCGTGGATGGCTGCGGGCCTGCGCAGCGGACAGCGCGGACTGCGGCTGGCGGCGCTGGCACTCGTCGCATTGGTTGCAGCCAAGGTGTTCCTGCTCGATATGGCCGGGCTCGATGGGCTGTGGCGCGTGGTGTCCTTCTTGGGCCTGGGACTTACCTTGATTGGCCTCGGCGCGTTCTATCGCCGACTCGTCGTCCCCTCCGCCGCGATCTCCTGATCCGTGGCCGCAGCGGCGCAGATCGCCTCGAAGCGCCGGGTCACCTGTGGCCAGCTGAACCGCTGCACGACGAGCTCGCGCGCTGCCGCCGCGATCGCCGCCCGGCGTCCGGCGTCGTCCAGCAGCCCCAGCACCGCCGCCGCGAAGGCCTCCGCCGAATCGGCCGCCAGGTAGTCGGCGCCGTCGGTGACCGCCAGGCCCTCGACCCCTAGCGCGGTGGAGACGACGGGGCAGCCCATCGCCATCGCCTCGAACACTTTTATTCGGGTGCCGCTGCCGACGCGGAGCGGGATGGCATAGACGTGGGCGCGGGCGACAAAGGGCCGCACGTCGTCCACAAAGCCGGAAAACTCCCATGCCAGGCCGCGCGCCCGCGTCTCGGCCACCAGCGCGTCCGGCGGGTTGCGACCCACGATGATCGCCCGCGCCTGCGGCCGGCGCCGTAGGATCAGCGGCCAGACCTCATGCATCAGGAAGCCGACGCCCTCGATGTTCGACCGCGAATCCATCGAGCCCGTGAACACCACCGTGCCCTCCGCCGAGCCAAAGGCAGGCGCGTCCTTGGGCCCATGGAACGCGTAGTAATCGACGTCCACCCCGGTCTCGACTGGCTCGACGCGGCAAAGGCCATAGCCGTCCCGCAGCGCGTCCGCATCACGGGTGGATACGGCGATCACGGTATCGAAGCGCCGCAACGTGTCCGCCTCGAACCGGCGCATCTTGCGGGCTTGGTCCTGCCAAATTAGCCGCATCGGCATGCCGACCACCTGGGCGTGGCGGGCGAAGATCTCGGCCTCCACGTTATGGGTGAACATCAGCGAAGGCACCGCGAGCCGGTCAGGCAGCAGCACCGCGGCGTGCGGGAAGTCCACCAGGACGGCGTCGGGTCGCTTCGCCAGCTCCGCCGCGACCAGCGCCCGCCCGTCCGCCGAGGCGTCCGTCGCGACCGCGACCGGCATCCGGCCGGCCAGGGCCAGCATCTTGCCCAGGCGGGACATCGGCGCCTCGGGCCAGGACAGGAAGCGGTCGCATAGCGCCGCGGTCTGCTCGGCATATCGCCCCGCATCCGGCGGGGCAGGGGAGACCAGCGTGATGTCGAACGCGCCGCCCTTCATGTGGCGCAGCGTGTTGGCGGTGCGGATGCGCCCGCCCTGATCGAGCGGAAACAAGAATCTCGGTGAGACGACGAGCAGCCGTGGCCTCACCAGCACAGCCCTTGGTAGCTGATCCCAGCGTGGTCCCGAACCTCGGCGATGCCCGCCAGGTCGAGCACCTTGTGTCCGCGCAGGGCCCCCAGCAGCGCCGGCCGGTCGTCGCGGCCGACATGCCCCAGCACCACCAGCCCGGCGCCCTCCAGGGCCGCGGCAGGGTCCGGGGTGAGCAGCCGCTCCAGATGCGGGATCTCGCGCTCGATATAGGCGCGGTTGCTGCCCGTCAGCCGCGCGACCTGGACCGAACGGTCGAAGATGCGCAGGTCGTAGCCGCGGCCCAGCAGCCGCTCGGCCAGGATCACGAAGGGGCTCTCGCGCAAATCGTCGGTGCCCTGCTTGAACGCCAGGCCGAACAGCGCGATGGGCTGCCGGCCATGCGCGGTGATGGCCTCGAAGGTCCGCTCGATGATGGCCTGGTTGCTGGGCAGCACCTGGTTGAGGAATGGCGCCGGGATGTTGGCCCGGTCGGCCAGCGCCAGCAGGCTGCGGATGTCCTTGGGCAGGCACGATCCGCCGAATGCGAAACCCGGCGTGAGGTAGGCCGGCGAGATGTTCAGCACCCGGTCCTCGCAAAACAGCCGGAACGCCGCCCGTGCGTCCACGCCGAGCGACGCCAGGATCGCCCCGCCTTCATTGGCAAAGGCCAGCTTCACCGCGTGGTAGGCATTGGCAAGGTATTTCACCGACTCCGCCACCCGGTATGACGCCACGTGCACGGCGCCGCCCACGCCCGCGTAGATTTCGCGCAGCACGGCGCCGTCATCGCCCGGGGCGGCGCCGATCAGGGTATAGGGCGGCGCGTGGAAGTCGCGGACGGACGAACCTTCCCGCAGGAACTCCGGGTTGGACAAGTAACGAAAACCCTCGCCGTGCCGCTTGCCGCTGGCCTGTTCCAGCATGGGGATCACCCGGTCCTCCGCCGTGCCGGGCGGCACCGTGGACCGCATCACCACGGTGTGGACGCCGGATTTGCCGCGCAGCTCCCGGCCGATCGAGGCCACGACCTCGTCCACCGCCCGCATGCTGACGCTGCCATCGGGTCCGCTTGGCGTACCGACCGAGATGAACGAGACCTCGGTGTTCGCCACCGCATCCGCGACGCTGGTGGTGGCGCGCAGCCGCCCGCTGCTGACGCCGTCCGCGATCAGGCGGTCGATCTCGTCTTCGACGATCGGCGATTGCCCGCGCGCCAGCATGGCGACCTTGTCCGGCGCGATATCGATGCCGACGATCTCATGGCCGGAGGAGGCGAGGCAGCCGCACGAAACTGCGCCGACGTAGCCGATACCCAGGACTGATATTCTCATGACACAGAAACAAACAGTATCCAGCCGCCGGTAACAAGGCCCTGGACAATGTCATTTCTTGTTATGAAGCGGGAGTCAGGGTCCAGGGCATGCCGGGTTCGCAGAAAAACGGCACGGCATTGGGCGTGCGGATGTTGGGGGGCAGGCCCATCTCGGCCCGCAACGCGCGGAACAGCGCGCCATGCGCCACCACCAGCACCGGCGCCGGCCGGTCCAAGGCAAGGTTCACCGCGGCTACGGCACGGGCGCGCAGCACATTGAACGGCTCGGCTCCCTCGGGCGTGAACGTGCCGGCCACCCAATCGTCGAACCAGCCACCCATGGGCTGGCCCTCCTGGCCGCCGAACGCCACCTCCCGCAGGTCGTCCTCCACCTCCAGCGGCAGTCTGATATGCTCGCCGACGATGACGGCGGTGTCGTAGGCGCGGGACATCGGGCTGCTGACGATCGAGCGGATGCCGCGGGTCCGCAGCACCTCCGCTGCCGTGCGGGCCTGGGCCAGGCCGACCTCGTTCAGCGGAGTGTCCACGTTGCCCTGGGACAGGTTGCGCGCGTTCCAGTCGGTCTCGCCATGGCGCAGGAACCAGAACGCGCGCGGGGTCAGCATCAGGCGGCGAGCCCTTCCTGCTCGAGCATGCGCTTCACGGCCGGGCGGGCCAGCATGCGGTCCAGATGCGCGCTGACATTCGGGGGCAGGGTCATGCCCATGCGCTTGCCGCCCCAATATGCGACGTAGAACAGCGCGCTGTCGGCCATGCTGTAGTCGCCGGCCAACCACTCCTTGCCGGCCAACGCCTTGTCCATCAACGCGAACCCCTTCTCGGCCATCTCGCGGCCGCGGGCCTTGACCGCCTCCTGGTCTGCCTCGTTCGCGCTGAAGTTGGCGGGACGGAACAGGCGGGAGAAGCCCTGCATGTGGATGGTCGCGACGCAGTAGTCCATCGCCTCCGCGGCACGCAGCTCGGCCTCGTCGGTTTTCGGCATCAGGCCCGCCCCTGGGTTGGTCTTGGCGAGGTAGTGCGCGATCACCGGATATTCGGTCACGATCGAGCCGTCGTCGCGCTGCAGGGTGGGCACCTTGCCCTTGGGATTGAGCTCGCTGAACGGCGGGCGCGTGCTCTCACCGGCACGGATGTCCAACTTGCTCAGCTCGTACGGCTTGCCGATCTCCTCCAGCAGGATGTGGATGCCCATCGAACAGGCGCCGGGAGCGTAGAACAGCTTCATGGCTTTCTCCTTTTGGACTTCAATCAAACAGTGAACTCACGGAACTCTCGTCCGAGATGCGCCGCATGGCCTCGGCGAGGATGGGGGCGATCGAGAACAGGCGGACGTTGCCGGCCTCGCACACGGCTTCGGTCGGCAGGATGCTGTCGGTGATGGTCATGCACTCGATCGACGAGGCCGCGATGCGCGCCGCCGCGCCGCCGGACAGCACCCCGTGGGTGACATAGACGCTCACGGACTTCGCACCGTTCCCTTTCAGCGCGACCGCCGCGTTGCACAGTGTGCCGCCGCTATCGACGATGTCGTCGACCAGGATGCAATCCTTGCCGCGCACGTCACCGATGACGTTCATCACCTCGGATGCGCCGGCGTGGTCCCGGCGCTTGTCGATGATGGCCAGGTCGCAGTTGACCCGTGTTGCGACGGCGCGAGCGCGCACGACGCCGCCGACGTCCGGCGATACGATCATCAGGTCCCGCCCGGCGAAACGGGCGCGGATATCGCGGGCAAACATGGGCGCAGCATAAAGGTTGTCGACCGGGATGTCGAAGAAGCCCTGTATCTGCCCTGCGTGAAGATCCAGCGTCAAAACGCGGTTGGCGCCCGCCTCGGTGATGAGGTTCGCCACCAGCTTGGCGCTGATCGGCGTGCGGCCACCGGCCTTGCGGTCCTGCCTTGCATAGCCGAAGTACGGGATCACCGCCGTGATGCGCCGGGCCGAGGCGCGGCGCAACGCGTCGAGCGTGATCAGCAGCTCCATCAGATGGTCGTTCGCCGGGTAGGACGTGCTCTGGATGACAAAGACATCCTCGCCACGAACGTTCTCGTGGATTTCGACGAACACCTCCATGTCGGCGAATCGCCGCACCGAGGCATTCGCCACCTTCAGGTGCAACGCGGCGGCGACCGCCTCGGCCAGGGGCCGGTTGCTGTTGCAAGCAAGGATCTTCATGCGGCAGGAGTCCCGAATGAGGGCAAAGAGCGGGCGGCAGGGTTCTAGCAACCCACACCCGCCCTGTCACCTATCCGTCACGCAATGTGTGGCTTATTTGCCCGCCCGCGTGCCGCCCGACGCCAGCACCACGTCGCGCACGCCTCCCGCCGCCTCCGTGGCCACCACGACCGCGACATCGCCCCAGTAGCGGTCCAGCGTACCGGGCGGCACCTCATTCAGCTGCACGATCCGGCCGCGCTCACCCTTGGTGTCCGACACGATCCATTGCAGCTCGATCCGCAGCGTGCCCTTGGCACCGGGCGCGGTATGCACCTGGCCGGCCAGGGTGAAATCGGCGCCCTTGGGCGCGTCCTGGATCACCAAGCCCAGTGCGGCGAGCTTCATGCGCATCTGCGCCGGCAGGCTGCTATTGCCGTCGCCGGGCGCACCGGTCACGCCGGAGAAGTAGACGCGGGCCGGGCGGTTCTGCAGGCTGTTCGGATCGCTTTGCCGGCGCGCGGCCTCGATCCTGTTCAGCAGGGACGCAATGCCGGGGGCGGCCTGCGCCGCGGCCGCTTTCAGGACCGCCGGGTCGCCGCTGGCCCAGGCGGCCATGGGAACTGGAGCACCCTCGGAGAGGCCCTGCGACTCGCCCGCTGGGTTCTGCACGGCATAGCTGGGCACCACGTCTGCGCCACGCACCTCCGCCGTGAGCACCAACGTCCACTCTTTCCGCCGGCGTGTGCCACCGGCCACGGCCGGCACCTCTTCCGCCACCAGCGCGTCCGCGACGGCGCCCGCCCAGGCATCGGCGCCGGCTTTCGGCAACAAGGATTGTGCTGGCGATGGGACCGCGAGGCGGGAGGGCGGCGGCTGCGCCAGCCGCTCGGCCGTGGCGCCCGGCCGGCCGAGAAACGGCTGCGGCAGGTCCCCGCATCCGGCCAGCGCCAGCAGCGCCACGAGCCAAAACCTAGCGAACATAGATCGTCGGCACGCCGATGGCGAATATCGGGATGAACAGCAAGACATTGGGCTCCATGGCCGCGCTATAGCATGATTGCCGAGATCTGGTGCCCGATCGGCCCGCCGCCGGCGAGGGTGCGGCGGCGGTGGCTGAAGAACCGGTCGGCGTCCGCCAGGGTATCGGCGTCGATCACGTCCACTCGGGCCACCCCGCGCAGGCGGGTCTGGCAATACGCCGCGAGGTCGAACTGCCAGCGGTCCGGGCGCACGCCTTTGGCAAAGAACCCGGCATCGGCGCCATCATGCGCCAGGATCGCGTCCCGCAGGTCTGCGCCGACCTCATAGGACGGCTGCCGGATGCAGGGGCCGATGGCGGCGGCGATCGACGCTGGCCGGGCGCCGAGGCGGACCATGGCGGCGACCGTCGCCTCCAACACGCCGGCCGCCGCGCCGCGCCAACCGGCGTGCACCGCGCCGACCACGCCCGCATCACGATCCGCCAGCAGGACCGGGGTGCAGTCCGCGGTAATGACGCCGAGCACGACACCCGGGCGGTCCGTCACCATCGCATCCGCCCGCGGCCCGGCGCCATACGGCCAGGGTATCTCCACCACCGTCACCTCGGCGCCGTGCACCTGGGTCAACCCAACCAAATCCGACGGCTCGGCGCCCAGGTGCCGCGCCACGCCCGCGCGGTTCTCCCGTACTGCCTCGGGCGCGTCCTGGCCGGACAGGCTGCAGTTCAGGCTGGCGTACGGCCCGGTGCTGACGCCGCCGCGACGGGTGAAGAAGCCGTGCGGGCAGGACAGCGTGGGGCTGGTCAGCGCTTCAGGGCTCATGCTTCGAACCCGGCGGGGCGGGGCAGGCCGGGGTGGCAGATCGCCAGCGCCTTGAACAGCCGGCCCATGCGATCGGGTTCGGCCAAGCGCTGCGCTGCCTGCACCAGGGCGGCGGCACGGGTGGGTGGCTGGGTCTGCGCCAGGCGGCCGGTGCGCTGGAATAGGCCGAGCCGCGTCAGGAACAGGCCTTGCGGCGTGGGGCCATGCACGGCCGCGCCCGCCGCCCGCGCCACCCGGGCGAGTGCCGCGAAATCGACGTGCGCGGTCAGGTCCGCGGTGCCGGGCTCAATGAGCGGACTCGCAGGGCGGCCGGCATGCAGGGCCTGAAGGCTATCGCCAGGGGTGCTCTCGGTTGGGCCGTAATCCAGGAGCAGCGCGGCCCCGCCGTAGCGAACCAACCGGCGCGCGATATCGTGCGCGACGGCACGGGCGGGTTCGCACAGCTCGATGACGGCCCCATCACCGGCGTCCAGCTCTGGCGCCGCCGCAGGTTGCTCCACCAGGCTAGCCCCATCGACGAAACGCTCGGTCCATCCGGCGCCGCGGCGGACGAACTGGCGGATCGGCAAGGCATCCAGGAATTCGTTGGCGAGTAGAAGAGACGGACCCGGCGGCAGGTCCTGCAGCGCGTCATGCCACGTGGCGTCCGGCACCCGCTCTGCCTGCTGGGCACGCAGTTTTGGCGACGTCTCGACCAGGTGCACCCGCAGCGCCGCCTGGAACGGGGCCGCCACGCCGCGGATGGCGCGCAACGCGTCGGCCATCAGGGTGCCGCGGCCGGGCCCGCATTCGACCAGGAGAACCGGGTCGGGCCGGCCCATCGCCTCCCATGTGACGGCCGCCCACAGCCCCAGCACCTCGCCGAAAACCTGGGTGATCTCGGGCGAGGTGGTGAAGTCGGCATAGGGGTCGTGCGTCGCGTAGTAGGCGGCGTTGGCGCGCGCCATGAAGGCATCCAGACGCTCCATATCAGGCGGGCTGCACGGCCGGTTGGGCGCGGGCGATCAGCCAGGCGCCGGCCAGGATCATCGGCAGCGACAGCAGCTGCCCCATCGTGGCGCCTGCGAACAGGAAGCCGAGGAACGCGTCGGGCTGGCGGAAGAACTCGCCGACGATGCGCGCCATGCCGTAGCCGACGAGGAAGATCCCGGTCAGGGTGCCGAACCGGGCGCGGATGGCCGGGCTGCGGCAGAACAACGCGAGCACGATCAGCAGGACCGCACCCTCCAGCGTCGCCTGATACAGCTGGCTCGGATGTCGCGGCTCCGGCCCGGCGACCGGGAAGATCATCGCCCAGGGCAGCCAGTCCGGCGCGACACGGCCCCAGAGCTCGCCGTTGATGAAGTTGGCGATGCGGCCGAGCCCCAGCCCGATCGGCACCACGACGGCCAGCCGATCGGCGAAGCCCAGCAACGGAATGTGCTCCCGCCGGCAATACAGAATCAGCGCGACCACCACGCCCAGCGTGCCGCCATGAAAGCTCATGCCGCCCTGCCACACGGCGAAGGCGCCGAGCGGGTTCTGCAGGTAATGCAGGGGCTGGTAGAACAGCACGTAGCCGAGCCGCCCGCCGAGCACGACGCCGAGCGTCGCCCAGGTCAGGAAGTCGTCCGTCTGCTCCATGGTGGCGACCGGGGGCGACAGCCGCACCAGCCGCCGCATGATCCGCCAGCCGAGCACCAGGCTGCCGATATAGGCCAGCGCATACCAGCGGATGGCGAGCGGCCCGACCTGCACCAGCACCGGGTCGAAGCCGGGGAACACCAGGACGGGGATCATACGTAGCGCTCCGGCCCTGCAAGGTGATCCTGCACGTAGCGGCGGACGCCCTCTTCGAGCGGGGTGAACTGGCCCTCGTAGCCAGCGGCGCGCAGACGGTCCATGCGTGCCTCGGTGAACGATTGGTACTGGCCTTGCAGGGCGGTGGGCATGTCGATGAACTCCACGGTCCGGGGCCGCCCCGCCGCATCGCACACGGCATGCGCCAAGTCGAGGTAGCTGCGCGCCGTGCCGGTGCCGAGGTTGAACAGCCCGCTCACGTCCGGCCGGTCCAGCAGCCACAGCATCACGTCGACGACGTCGCCCACCCAGATGAAGTCCCGCCGCTGCGCCCCGTCCGCCAATCCGGCGCGGTTGGAGCGGAACAGGCGGGCCGGCAACCCGGCCGCGACCTCATCGTGCTTGACCTTCACGACCGAGATCATCTTGCCCTTGTGGTACTCGTTCGGCCCATAGACGTTGAAAAACTTCAGCCCGGCCCATTGCGGCGGCGCGGGCTCGCCCGCTGCCAGGGCCGCCATGACCCGCAGGTCGAAGGCGTGCTTGGTCCAACCATACAGGTTGAGCGGGTGGAGGTCGTGCAGCAGCGCTGTGTCGTCATCGAAGCCGGTCATGCCGTCGCCATACGTGCTGGCGGACGACGCATAAACGAACCGCGCGTGGTGTTCGGCACACCACTGCCAAAGGCGCCAGGACAGCGCGACGTTCGTCTCCCACACCAGATCGCCATCGGTCGCCGTCGTCTCGCTGATGGCGCCCAGGTGGAACACCATGCGGACGGGCGGGCGCGTCGCCAGGAAGGCGTCGAGCGCATCCGGCCGGACGATCTGCGCCGGCGGATGGCGGGCCAGGTTGCGCCACTTGCCGGCGTCGCCCAGCCAGTCGACCACGACGGCCTCCATGCCGCGTCGCGCCAGGGCAGCGTGCAGGTTCGAGCCAATAAAGCCGGCGCCGCCGGTGACCAGGATCATCGCCGTGCGTTATAGGCACGCTGGACGGGCTGACATAGCCCCTCGGCGTGTGCATGTATCGGTTGGGACAACAAGGGGTGGGGTGTTATGACCGAACGACCGAAGTTCTTCGATGACCTGGCCGGCGTGGCCGGCGGCGCGTTCTCCGCCCTGGCCGGCATCCGCGAGGAGGCCGAAAGCATGATCCGCGCCCGCGTGGACGAGGCGATCCGCAAACTGGACCTGGTCAAGCGCGACGATCTGGACGCCGTGCAGGAGATGGCCGCCAATGCCCGCGCCGGCCAGGAGGCCGCCGAGGCTCGGCTGGCGGCGATGGAGGCCCGGCTGTCCGCGCTCGAGCCTGCCCGGTCGACCCCGCCCGTTCAGCCAGCGTCCGGCTCCGAGGTGGGTGCGTCCGAGGTGGCGCCAGGCACGATGCCGCCCGGCTCGAACGCGCCCGGCTCGGTCATGCCGCCCGAGGCGTCACCGGACGGCGTTGCCTGATCGGCCGTCGCACTGCACAATAGAGTTCGACTGCACCTTGATGACGGCGCAGCCGGTGTTCGAGAATGGATTGCCGCCTGTGTTCCGGGCCAGGTAGTCTTGGCCCTGGCGCGAGTCGGCGATCCCCGGACACTAGCCCTGGGATGTCCGGCTAGCGTGACGGCCCGGCCTGCCTCCAACTTGGGAGACCCCGCATGTCAGCCCTGAGTACCTATACCGCCGAGACCGCAGCCAACCCCCTCGATATCATCGAGCAGGTTATCGCCGCCAATGACTGGGCGTTCGACCGCCGCAACGACTCGGAGATGGCGGCCGAGGCACCGGGCAAGTGGTGCGACTACGGCCTGTATTTCAGCTGGTCGCGGGAGATCAGCGCCATGCACTTCACCTGCGCCTTCGACCTGAAGGTGCCGGAGAAGCAGCGCGCGGCGCTCTACGAGCTTCTGGCGCTCGCCAATGAGCGGCTGTGGATCGGCCATTTCGGCATGGATTCCGACGACGGGATGCCGCTGTTCCGTCACAGCGTCCTGCTGCGCGGCGCCTCGGTCGCCAACGCCGAAAGCCTGGAGGACATGGTGGACATCGCCATCACGGAGTGCGAGCGCTTCTACCCCGCCTTCCAGTTCGTGCTGTGGGGTGGCAAGAGCCCGGCCGACGCCATGCAGGCCGCCATGCTGGAGTGCGTGGGCGAGGCATGATGCAGCCGCTTCCGCCCATCCTGCTGCTCGGTGGCGGCAAGATGGGCGGGGCCATGCTGGCCGGCTGGCGCGAGCGCGGCCTGGCGCCGTCCTTCGTGGTCGATCCCGCTCCCGCCGCGGCAGCCCTGGCCGGGGACGGTGTCCAGGTGGTCGCTTCCGCCAACGCCCTCCCGCCCGGGTTCGAGCCCGCCGCCATCGTGCTCGCAGTCAAGCCGCAGCAGGCCGACGCGGCGCTGCCGGGGTTGAGGCGCTTCGCAATAGGGGACACGGTGGTGGTGTCCATCATGGCCGGCCGCACGATCTCCGGGCTGCGGGTGCTGCTGGGTGCGGACGCTCCGGTGGTGCGCGCCATGCCGAACACCCCCGCCGCCATCCGCCAAGGCATCACCGTCGTCTGTCCGGGCCCGGGTGTCACCCCGGCGCAGCGCGGCCTGTGCGACAGCCTGCTGGCCTCGGTGGGGGAGGTCGCCTGGGTCGATGACGAGGGCCTGATCGACGCCGTGACCGCGGTGTCGGGCGGCGGTCCGGCCTACGTCTTCCTGCTGGCCGAGCTGCTGGAGCGCGCCGCGGCCGAGCAGGGCATTCCCGCGCCGCTGGCCCGGCAGCTGGCCCGCGTGACGGTTGCGGGCTCCGGCGCGCTACTGGCCGCCAGCGCCGAGGACGCGTCCACGCTCCGCATCGCCGTAACCAGCCCAGCCGGCACGACCGAGCGGGCGCTCGCGGTGCTGATGGCGGACGCAGCCTGGCCCGCCCTCGTCTCACGCGCGATTGATGCCGCCACCCAGCGGTCCCGGGAGCTTGCAGGCTAAGTCCAATCAGGCGCCCCTCGACACGTGTCGCCTTATAGCCCATGTCCCGGGGCATGGAAGACAAGCAACTCGACCAGGCCTTGATGGCAGCCGTGTTCAGCCAGGCCGCCCTGCGCGGCTGGGCCGACGTGAATATCGCGGAGGCAGCGCGTGACGCCGAGTTGCCGCTTGGCCGTGTGCGCGCCCGTTTCCCGGGCCGTGGCGCGGTGCTGCTGCGTTTCGGCGTGATGGCCGATCAGGCCGCGCTGGCCGCCGGATCGAATGACCCGAGCCCGCGTGAACGGCTGTTCGACATGGTCATGTCCCGGTTCGATGCGCTGCAGCAGAATAGGGGCGGCATCCTGCAGTTGCTCCGGGCCATGCGGACCGACCCGGCGACCTCGCTGCTGTTGTATGGCGCTACGCTGCGCAGCATGAAGTGGCTGCTGGACGGGGCATCGATCCCGTCCTCCGGCCTGGTCGGGACGTTGCGCGTGCATGGGTTGCTGGCCTTGTGGCTTTATGCCCTGCGTGCCTGGGAAACGGACGAGAGCGCCGACCTATCCGCCACCATGGCGGCGGTGGACCGCGGGCTGGACCGCGCGATCCAGGCCGAGAACATGCTGCCTGGCCGCGGCCCGGCCGAGGAGGCCGCGGCCGTGTTCACCGATGCGGGCCTGACCGACGACGAACCGCCGGAGCCTATGCCTCCTGAGCCGCCGCCGCCGGGACCCACGCCCACCGCGCCGCCGGGCTGAGGCGACGTGGGCCGTATGCGTCAATCGTTGGATGTGTTAGGCTTTCTGGATAAATAGGAGGACCACGATGTCAGACGATCCGGCGACCCGCATGAAGAACACCGCGGCCCAGGCGACCGAAAATGCCACGCAGATGGGCCGCAACGTCGTCGATGCCGGGATGGCCAAGATGGCCGAGTATTCCCGCATATTCAGCGACATGAAGATGCCGCCGATGGCCGGCATGCCCGATATGGACAGTTTCCTGGCGCTGCACCGCAAGAACCTTGAGGTGTTGACCGCTGCCAACAAGGTCGCGCTCGAGGGCGCTCAGACCGTCGCCCGCCGCCATATGGAAATCATGCAGGAGACTATGCAGGAGGTTTCCGAGACGATGCGCGACATGACGAACGTCGAGAGCCCGCAGGCCAAGGCAGCCAAGCAGACCGAGAAGATGAAGGCGTCCTATGAGCGCGCTGTTGCCAACGTCAAGGAGCTGGCCGACCTGATCCAGCGCTCCAACGGCGAGGCGCTGAACATGCTGCACCACCGTTTTGCCGAGGCAATGGACGAGGTGAAGTCGCTGGCGGACAAGAACGCCAAGCCGCACGCCTAAACCCGGCTGCACTCATGACCGGCCACCCCGACGTCGTCGTGATCGGCGGCGGGGTGATCGGCAGCTCCATTGCCATGTTCCTGCGGCGGGATAGTGCCTGCCGGGTTACGGTCGTCGAGCGCGATCCGGCCTACACGACGGCCTCGTCCTCGTTATCCGCCAGCTCGATCCGGCAGCAGTTCTCCACGCCGGTGAACATCGCCTTGTCGCAATTTGGCATTGCCTTCCTGCGCGATGCCGCGATTCATTTGACCGTGGATGGCGAGGGTCCGGCCCTTTCGCTCCGCGAACCCGGCTACCTTTATCTCGCGGCATCGGAGGCACTGCCCGTGATGCGGGCCAACCACGCCGTGCAGCGCGGCTGCGGCGTGACCGTGACGCTGCTGGATGGCCGGTCGCTCCAGGCGCGGTTTCCTTGGATGGACATAGGTGGCGTCGCCGGCGCCTCGCTGGGCCTGAACGGTGAGGGCTGGTTCGATGGCCCCGCGCTGATGCAGGCCTTTCGCCGCAAGGCCCGCGCGTTGGGGGCTGAGTATGTGCGGGGGGAGGCCGTGGCGCTGGACCGGGATGGCGGGCGTGTTGTGGCCGTGCGCCTCCGGGATGGCCGCCGGATCGCGTGTGGGACGGTGGTGAACGCAGCCGGACCCCAGGCGCGGTCGGTAGCGGCGATGGCGGGCCTTGCCTTGCCGGTGGAAGCGCGCAAGCGTTGCGTGTTCATCTTCGCCTGTCAATCGGCCCTGCCGGACTGCCCGCTGGTGATCGACACCACCGGCGTCTGGTTCCGGCCCGAGGGCGACCGCTATCTGGCCGGCTGGTCGCCGCCCGAGGCCGACGATCCCGAGGACCTTGCGCTGGAGGTGGACCATGCTTTGTTCGACGACGTGGTCTGGCCCGCGCTCGCCGCCCGCGTCCCGGCGTTCGAGGCCATTCGGGGCACGGGCGCCTGGGCCGGGCACTACGACTACAATACGTTCGACCACAATGCCCTGCTGGGCGCGCATCCGGACGTGCCCAACCTGATCTTTGCCAATGGGTTCAGCGGCCACGGCATGCAGCAATCGCCCGGCGTCGGCCGCGGCATCAGCGAGTTGATCCTGCACGGCGCTTATCGCACGCTGGACCTGTCGCCACTGGCGATGACGCGCATCGCCGCGAACCGGCCGCTTCGGGAGCTGAATATTATTTAAGGGTGCTGGACGCCGCTGTGACGCGTGCTGCTCTGTCGATCGGCGAAGGCGGAAGCGCCGGGGCGACACCGCTTGCCTCGCGATGCGGGGGGCAACTGCCGTGGGACAAGTTCCACATGACGACGCTCACACGGCCGAGGTGTTCACCTCGTTCGACAGGCCAAGAAGCCTGAGTTGACGCCTAATTTCGGAGGCTGAAAATCAGTTTCCTTTACACCATAAAGCCATCGAAGAATGCCGCGAGCTCGGCATACGAATCGAGCGGGAGAACATGCGCGACGTACTGGTCCGGCCGCACAACAACCATGCAACCTGTGTTTCGATCGATGCCCCTCATGTCGAAAATGTCTTGGCGGCCCTTCAAGTCAGGGCAGAACATCTTTTCGTAGTCATGGAGCCCATAACGGCCCTTCCGGGGCAGAAGAAAGGAGGGCATGGCCTCGATGGCAAGCTCGAGATGGCCTTGCTGGAAGACGGCCCGGACATCGATGACGGAGTCGATATCCGCCCCCTTCGGCGTGTATCGCCTGACAGGAGATTGAGGAGACTCGGCGAGAAACGAGCAGACGGCCCGTAGCCCCGAGGACGCGGCGACGGGGTCTTCCGCGGCGGCAAAAGCGAACAAACGCCACCGGCCGTCCGCTTTGACTGTGTGACCCAAGTGAACCGGCTTGGCATCTGCCAGACGGATGACAGGTGCAGAATGAAAGCGCATGCCGATCACTAGGCCTTCGGCAAGATGCTGATGTCGCGGCTCGGCGGAGATGATCGACGGATAGTACCGGGTCGCCGTTCCCGCCGTGAAGCGTCCCTGCTTGACAAAGTATTTCTTGAACTCCGCCGGATCGATGCCTTCACTGTGGGCATCGGAGGAATCCTTCGGCGGAGTACTGAACATCTTGGCGAACTTGCGATCGAACTCGATCAGTTCCTCGGCAACGGCCTGGCGTTCGTCCGAATAGGTATATAGAATCCCCGGTGAAGACCGTCCAAGTATGACCGACGCCAGCTTCCATCCCAGGTTGAAACCGTCCTGCATGGAGACGTTCATGCCCTGCCCCGCTTTTGGGCTGTGCGTGTGGCAAGCGTCACCGGCAATGAACACGCGCGGAAAGCCGTCCGGCACTTTCTGTTCCGGCACGTCGTCGAACTTGTCGCAAAGCCGCTGGCCGATCTCGTAGACCGACCACCACGCGATCTCCTTCACCTCCAGGGTATAGGGACGCAATATCCGGCGTGCCGCCGCTACGAGGTGGTCGGCAGTGATGTTTCGGCTCGAGACCCTCTCATTCGCGTTGAGCTTGTCGATCTCGATGTACAGGCGGACAAGATAGCCACCCTCCCGCGGAATGATCAGGACGCTGCCTTCGCTGGCCGAGTGTATTGCCGTCTTCGTGCGAATGTCGGGGAAATCGGTGATGGCCAGCACATCCATGACACCCCAAGCCTGGTTGGCTGAATCTCCATGCAGCGTCCGCCCGAGGGACTCGCGCACGGCGCTGCGCGCGCCGTCGCAACCGACGACGAAGCGGGCTCTCACGGTTTCCACCTGCCCACCGTGAGCGGGATCGAGCCGTTCGAGCCTGACTGTTACCGGGTGGGCCGAAGAGCCGCTCTGTCTGTCCGACTGGCCGTCGCCAGGGATTGAAAGGGCAATCCTGAGATCCAGCAAGCGGCGCGAGTAGTGTGGCTCCAGTCGAGCTGGGGAATTGTGCATGACATCCAAGAAGAAATCATGCACCCGCGCCTGGTTCAGGATCACATGCGGAAATTCGGACAACCCATCTTCGGTATCTTGGATTCTGTCACTGCGGACGATGTTGGCTCGCTGGTTCTCGTCGGGCTTCCAGAATGACGTTTCATTGACCCAATGCGCCTCCTTCAGCACGCGTTCGCTGAAGCCGAATGCCTCGAACATCTCCATCGTCCGGCACGCAAGACCGTCAGCTTGGCCAACGAGCAGCCGACCGGACTTCTGATCAACGATCCGGGTCTTGATGTCGGGAAAGCTCGCCAGTTGCGCCGCCAACGTCAGACCTGTCGGTCCGCAGCCGACGATCAGAACATCAACTTCCTCGGGGAGAGTATCTGCAAGCTGCGACACATTGTACGGCTCCGCCGGATCGGAGATCTCTGGGTTGCCGGGTTTGAACCCATTAAGATGGAATTGCATAGCCTCTCACGCGTTGTCACTGACCTACATTCTACAATAAGCGCGTCCTATCAGGCAGAGGTCAAATCCAGGGCGACATCCACGTTCATGTCTTTCCGTCCACCCTCGATCTTGTGGCAGTAAGGGCCCGAGTGAACGTCCGTTTCTTGCGATTGTGACTCAAGACGATTGTGACCCAAAACGATTGTGACCCAAGAACAGACCGTCCGTTTTCCGCCGAAAGCGGTCAGGTGATAGGACCGCTGGTGTAGCCTCAACCCCAGTGGCTATCCATGCGCCCTCAACCCGACCCTCTTCCGCTGAAACGGAGGAGGCAGGCGACAACGTCCTTTCCTACTGGGAGAGCGGTGGGTGAGGGAGGCTGCAAACTGTGACAGACGAGACAAACACATTCCTAAATCGGCAGCCGCATCCGCGCGCGCAGGCCGCCTAGCGGGCTGTCCTCCAGCACGATGTCGCCGCCATGGGCGCGCACGATATCCCGCGCGATCGTCAACCCCAGCCCGGTGCCACCCAAAGCGCCGCTCTCGAAAGGGCGGAACACGCTCTCGCGGCGGGCAGGCGCGATGCCGGGACCATCGTCGTCCACCATAACCTGCACGCTCCGCTCCCGCGGCTCGACCGAAAGGTGGACCACGCGCGCGTGGAGGCGGGCGTTGTCGACCAGGTTGGTCACCGCACGTCGGGCGGCATCGGGCCGCAGGTTCAGCATCAGGCGCTCCGGGCTGTCCAGCTCGACCTGGGCTCCGGCGCGCCGGGCGGCGCTGGCCACGTCCTCCAGCATCGCCGTCAGGTCCACTGGCTGCGCCTGCTCGTCGCCTTCGCCGCGGGCGAACGCCAAGTAGCCGCCGATCATGCGCTCCATCTCCTCCACGTCGGTCGTCATGTCGGCCACGTCCTGCTGCAGGTCCGCGTGGGCCGGCAGCACCGCGAGGGCCAGGCGGAGCCGGGTGAGCGGCGTGCGCAGGTCGTGCGACACGCCGGCCAGCATCTCGGTCCGCTGCGACAGGAAGCGGACAATGCGTTCCTGCATGCGGTTGAACGCCGTGGCGGCCTGACGGACCTCCGTCGCGCCCTCGGGCTTGATGGGTCCGCGGTCCCGTCCCATGCCGAACGCCTCGGCGGCGGCGGCCAGGCGGCGTATGGCGCGGACCTGGTTGCGCAGGAACAGCGCCGCCACGCCGAACAGCAGCAGCGCCGAGCCCACCACCCACAGCACGAATATGTAGATCGTCGTGGTATAAAGGCGTTTGCGCGGCGCCTCGATCTCCAAAATCGCGTCCGGCAGCTGCACACGGACCAGCACGGCGCGGCTGTCGGTGGTCCAGTCCATCGTGAACGGCCGCTGAACCTTCATCTCCAGGGCCGCGGCCAGGTCGTCATCCATCGGGCCGAGCAGGTTCGCATGGGTGTGCGGCTCCAAACGGGCATCCGGCACCAGGCGCATCGGCAGGTCGAACTGCAGCCAGGCGGTGCGCAGAATCCAGGCCTGGTCGGTCGGATCGGGATAGCGGTCCAGCAGCTTGATCGTCTGCGCGACCTCACCGGCGATGCCGCCGGACAACCGGCGCGACACGATGTCGAGGTGACTGCCGTAGAAGAAGGTGAACGCCACCGCCTGGAGCGCCACCAGCGGCACCAGCACGATCAGCAGGCTGCGGCCTAGCAGTCCGCGGGGCAGCATGCTTTTGAGGAGCCGGAGCGAGGCGCCGATCATACGCCCGGCTTCAGGACGTAGCCACGGCCGCGCACGGTGTGCAGGAAGCGCGGCTCCCGCGGGTCGGCCTCGATCTTGCGGCGTAGGCGGGTAACCTGCACATCGATCGCGCGCTCGCCGGTCTCGTCCATGCCGAGCGTCTCTACGATCCAATCGCGGGACAGCACCTCGCCGGGCTTGCGGGCCAGGGCCTGCAGCAGCGCGGCCTCGCCGCCGGTCAAATGCACTATGCCGTCCGGCCCGCTCAGTTCGGCACGCTCCACGTCGAATATCAAGATGCCGAGCGGAACCGGCCCGGTGGGCTCGGCCGGCGCCGGCGGGACCACCCGGCGCAGCATGGCGCGCAGCCGCAGCACCAACTCATAGGGCTCGAACGGCTTGCCCAGGTAATCGTCCGCTCCGGCCTCGAACCCGGCGATCCGGTCTTCTGGCGCGCCGCGCGCCGTCAGCAGCAAGATAGGCAGGCCAGCGTGTTCGGCCCGCAGGCTGTTGGTGAGCGAAAGTCCGGTTTCCCCGGGCATCATCACGTCAAGCACCAGCAGGTCCGGCTGCATGGACCGCATCTGCTCGCGAGCCTCGGCCGCGTGCCCGGCGGTGGTCACGCGAAAGCCCTGCTCGGCCAAATAGCGCGACAGCAGAGCGCGCAGCCGGGCGTCGTCGTCCACGACCAGGACGTGCGCCTCGCTCACCGGCCCAGCCGCGTGCCGGGCCGGACGGCGCCCTCGGCCTGCTCCATGTAGGCGCGGGCGGCGGGGTCCATCACGCCGCGCATCACGCGGCGGAAGCCCTCGACCGCCGGGCCGCCAGCCTCGCGATAGGCTACGGCCAGGCGCTCGCGCTGGCGCTCGAACAACCGGCGCTCCAACGCCTGCCCGGTGTCGGTCAGGCTCAGCAGCCGCTGCCGGCGGTCGCTGCGGCCCGGCAGCTGCGCGACGTAGCCCTGGTCCACCAGCGCCGTCAGCACGCGGGCCAGGCTCTGTTTGGTGATGCGCAGGATCGCCAGCAGGTCGCCAACCGTCATGCCGGGCGTGCGCCCGATGAAGTGCAGCGCGCGGTGATGGGCGCGGCCGAGCCCAAGCTCCTCCAGGATCACGTCCGCCGCCCCGGTGAAATCGCGATAGGCGAAGAACAGCATGTCCTGCGCCAGGCGCATCTGCTCCTCCCGCAGGAACAGCAAGTTAGACCCGGCGGGGCCACGGGGATCGAAGGCGCCGCTCACGGCAGGTCGCGTTTCGGACATGGCAGGCATTCCTTGCGCATACGACAGGTTCGTTGACTTACTCAGCCCTGCATTATACCGTCAGGCCTGTTGGAGCAATATTATTACCGAGGAGCCTGGACATGGCGCTAGTTCCTTTCGATGACCGCGACGGCATGATCTGGATGGACGGGGCCTTGGTCCCGTGGCGCGACGCCAAGCTGCACGTGCTTTCTCATGGGCTGCACTATGCCAGCGGCGTGTTCGAAGGCGAGAGGTCCTATTCCGGAAATATCTTCAAGCTGCGTGAGCATACCGATCGCCTGATCGCCTCCGGCCGTATCCTGGGCTTCGAGATTCCCTACACCGCCGAGCAGATCGATGCGGCCTGCCGCGAGGTGCTGGCGGCGAACAACCTGGTCGACGGCTACATCCGCCCGATCGCCTGGCGGGGGACCGAGCAGCTCTCCGTCTCCGCCCAGCAAACCAAGATTCACCTCGCGGTCGCCTGCTGGGCTTGGCCGAACCTGTTTGGCGCGGATCGCATGAAGGGCGTGCGGCTCGGCATGGCGCCGTGGAAGCGCCCGCATCCCGAGACGGCGCCCACCGCAAGCAAAGCAGCCGGGCTTTACATGATCGGCACCCTGTCCAAGCACGCGGCCGAGGCGGCGGGATTCGACGACGCGCTGATGCTCGATTGGCGCGGCCGGGTCTCCGAGGCGACGGGCGCCAACATCTTCTTCGTCATGGATGGCGCATTGCACACGCCAACGCCGGACTGTTTTCTGGACGGCATCACCCGCCGCACCGTGATGTCCATCGCCCGGCGCCATCAGATGACCGTGGTCGAGCGGGTGATCGAGATGGAGGAGCTGCCGCGCGCGACCGAGGTGTTCCTGGCCGGCACCGCCGCCGAGGTCACCCCGGTGCGGGAGATCGCCGGCAACCTTTATGCGCCGGGTCCGATCACCGAAACCCTGCTGCGCGACTATGAGCGCCTCGTGCGCATGAGCCCGGCCGAGGTCTCCCGCCGCGCGGCGTAGAGCATGGGGGGCAGCAGGACCAGCCAGGCGATGCGCGCCTGGTAGCGGTCATGCGGGCCGGATAGCGCACCGGTGGCGCTGGCGTTGGCCAGGAGGGCGGCCAGTGTCAACGCCGCCAGCCCGGCCAGCGCCCAGTCGGTCCGCCAACATCGCAACATGATCCCCGCGGTGCCGACCGTGCCGATCAAGAGCAGCGCTGCGTGCAGGCCCCAGAATGGCGCTGCGATCCCGCGCAGCAAGCCGCGTGGCTGCAGGGCGGCCTGGTAGCGGGCGATCTCGGCCACCGGGAAATAGGGCCGCAAGCGTGGCAGCACCGCGATGTCCAGGTGGTCCGGGACCAGCGTGTCGCCAACCCGGACCATGAAAAGCTGCCGCAGCGTGTTCGCTGCCGCCGCCCGCAGCGTATCGAGCGGATAGGCCGCGATGATGGCCGGCACCAGGCGCGCGGCCTCGGGCGCGAACCGGGTGGGGCCGAACCCGCCGGCCCACACGGGTCCTTGCGGATGCCACATGAACTCGTCGCTGTCGGCGGATAGGCGGCCCTGCCAGGCGCATAGGCGCAGGCTGGGATCGGGGCAGACGCGATCCAGATAGGCCCGGCCCGGCCCATCTCCGACCAGCCGGGCCAGCGCGAAGACCGCGCCATAGGGCGACACACCCAGGACGCCGTTGCCGACAGCATTGGTCAGCAGCAGCATGGCGAGCGCTGCGGCGAGCGGCACGGCCGGGAGTCCTATCGTGCGCCAGCGGGCTTGCCCTGTTCGCGGCCGGTTGCCCTCACCCAGCCCTCTTCCAAATCCGGCATGGAAGTGCATCAGCGCGAGCACCACCAGGCAGGCCGCGGCAACGACAAGGTGCGTCAGATGCGCCGCGATCGCGACCGAGCCTAGGACGGTGACGCCCGCAAGCTCGGCCCGGGAAAGCCGGTCCTGGCCGAATGCCAGGATGAACAGGCACAAGACGGCAACCGGAGCGAAGAAATCAGGCAGCAGCAGCGACGTGAACCACGGTGCGGCGCTGCCCACGGCGAGCGCGGCACAGACCGCGAGGTGCAGCCGCGCCCACGCCACGCCGACCACCATTTGCGAGAGCCAAAGCACCCAGGACACCATCAGGCCCTGCGCGGCGAGCGGCAGCCATAGCGTGGTGCGCCAGTGGAATAGCACGAGGAGCGGGCCGTAGATCCACGGCTTGTCCCAGCCCATGCTGGGTTCCAGGCCCATCTCCAGCAACGGGCCCGTATCGCTGAACACCAGCGGATAGCCGTTGAGCAGAGCGGGCCAGACCAGGAGCACGGCGCCGCCGCACACAGCAAAAAGCGCTGACATCGCCCGAAGATATCAGCGCTTTGAGGCGGAATTAGGCGCGATTTGTTGCGTCGGCACTCCATCGGGCTGCTGCTTCCGTGTCGGCGATGCGGGCCTCGACCCAATGCGCGCCGCCGCCGGCCAGCTCCTCCTGTTTCCAGAACGGCGCCCGGGTCTTCAGCCAGTCGATCAGGAACGCCGTCGCATCCAGCGCCGCCTGGCGGTGCGGGCTGGCGGTCAGCACCAGCACGATCGGCTCGCCGGGCAGCAGGCGTCCGTGGCGATGGATGACGGTGCAGCCCTGCAGATCCCAGCGCGCCTCGGCCTCGGCAGCGATGGCGGTCAGTGCGCGCTCGGTCATGCCGGGATAGTGCTCCAGCGTCATGCTCAGGATCGGCTGCCCGCCCGCGCTATCCCGCACCAGGCCGATGAAACAGCCGATGCCCCCAATATCGGTGCGCCCGGCCAGCAGCGCCGCGAGCTCCGCCCCGGTGTCGAACGCCTGCGCCTGGACGCGAACGGAGGCCATCAGCCGCCCGTTACGGGGGGGAAGAACGCGATCTCGTCCCCGTCCTGCACCGCGGTGCCGGGTGCCGCGAACTCCTGGTTCACCGCGGCGCGCACCATCGCCGGATGGGCGAACGCGGCGGCCCCGGCGGCATCGCGTCCCTGCAGCAGCGCCACCAGCCCACCCACAGTCTCGACGCCGGCGGGCAACGGCAACTCCTCCTCGGTACGGCCCATCCGTTCGCGCAGCCAGGCGAAATAGAGGATGCGGGCCATTAGCGCGGCGTCGGGATGGTCTGAACGGAGCCGTTCGGATTGATGACCGTGCTGGTGCCGTTGCCGTTCGGCACCATGATCGACCCTGCAGCACCCGGCGCATTGAGCTGGCGATAGCTGCTGGTGCCCCCGGCGTCCACGGCCGGGCCTTGCGGCGTCTGCACGACCCGGCCCTGCGGCCCTGGCCCGGGAGAGAACGATTGCGGCGCCGGCGGCTGCACGCCCGGCCGTGGCAGTGGCGGTAAGCCGGGTTCGGCCGAGCCCGGCGAGGTCGAACTGCCCCGTGTCGTGGGCCGCGGCTGACGCCCGGCCGGCAAGCCCGGTTCGGCGCCGGGCACGGTGGTCGGTTCGAACCCTCGGGAGCCTTGGCCCGGCTGCCGTTGAACGTCCGTGAGTGTCGGCTCGGGGGCTTGCGGGCCGGGCCAGACATTGCCGGCCTCCGGCGCCAGCGGCGCCACGTCGATCTGCTGCCCCAGGGAGCGGCGCACGTTCTCGCTGTCCCTCATCGGCAGATTTGGATTTTCGCCGGGCAGGGTGAAGGTGTGGCGGAGGAACTCGCCGAACCCTGTGCAACCAGGCAGCAGAACTAGAAGGCCAAGCATGAGGGTGCGCCGCATGTGGATAGAGGCTCCTGAAGCGGCCAAGCGGCCATCGCGATTGTGCATGTGCAACGAGAAATGCTCAAGACCGTAGAGGCCTGGTGTCGACCCGGTGACGCCCTCAGGGACCTTGTGCACCCCTCGCATCCGCCCGGGGCGCCCCAGCATGCCTCAGGCCAGCAATCAGGTAGTCCCATCCGGTCCACAGCGTGAGCACGGCGGCGACCCACAGCATCGCCTCCCCAATCCCCGAGACCGGCAGAAACTGCAGGTGGAGCAGCTGGGCCGAGGAGTCGCCCGCCAGCAGGGTGCCGAGCGCGCCCATTTGGAACCCGGTCTTCCATTTCGCCAAGCCGGTCACCGGAAGGCCGACCCGCAACCCCGCCAGGTACTCGCGCAGGCCGCTGACCAGAATCTCCCGCAGCAGGATGACGATGGCGGGATAAAGCCCCCAGGTCGACAGCCGGTCCTGCCCGGCCAGCAGCATCAGCGCCGCGCCCACCAGCAGCTTATCGGCGATCGGGTCCAGCATGCGGCCGATATCCGACATCTGCCGCCGTCCGCGGGCGATCTTGCCGTCGAAATAGTCGGTGATTGCAGCCGCGCTGAACACGACGCACGCCAGGAAATCCATCGCAGGCGTGCGGACCGCGACGATCGCCACCAGCAGCGGAATCGCCGCGATGCGGGACAAGGTGAGCAGGTTGGGAAGGTCGGTCAGCATGCCCGTGCACCTTAAAGCGGTTTTGTGGCCGGGTCAGTATGTGGCGCGTCCGCCGGTGATGTCGAACGTGGCGCCAGTGCTGAAGGAGCAGTCCTCGGTCGCCAGCCAGCACGCCAGGGCGGCGATCTCGCGCACGTCCACGAAGCGGCCCATGGGAATCTTCGATAGCATGTAGTCGATCTGCTGCGGCGTCATCTGCGCGAAGATGTCGGTCTTGGCGGCGGCGGGGGTGACGCAGTTGACCAGCACGCCCTTGCCGGCCAGCTCCTTGCCGAGCGACTTCGTCAGCGCGATCAGCCCGGCCTTGCTGGCGCTGTAGTGCGAGGCATTGGGGTTGCCCTCCTTGCCCGCGACGGAGGCGATGTTCACCACCCGTCCATAGCCCCGCGCCACCATGCCGGGAATGACGGCCGAGCACGCCAGGAATGGCCCCACCAGGTTCACGTCGACCACCCGGCGCCACGCATCCGCCGCCAGGTCCCAAGTCGGCGCGTTGCCGCCGGTGATGCCGGCGTTGTTGACCAGGATATCAATGGCGCCATGCTGCGCCAGGGTGTCATCGGCCGCGGCGCGCACCGCTGCCTCGTCCGTCAGCTCGACCTGATGGGTGCTGACAATGCCCTGCGCCGCCAGCTCCGACGCGGTCGCCGCCATCGCCGCCGCGTCCAGGTCCCAGATGGCGACGGTGGCGCCCGAGGCCAGCATGCGTTCGGCGATGGCGCGGCCGATCCCCCTTGCTCCGCCGGTGACCACGGCCGTGCGGCCCTTCATGTCGAGCTGGTTCATGCTGTCTCCTTACGGGTTGTGCAGTGTCCGGGGGGCCCTACCCAGCCTCCCGCGCCGAGCCGGGATGGAAATGCGCATAGATGCGCCGCGCCGTTTCCGTGTTGATGCCGGGGGTCGCCTCCAGATCCGCGAGCCCGGCCGCTTTCACCCCGCGGGCCGAGCCGAAATGGTTCAGCAATGCGCGCTTGCGGGCGCTGCCCACGCCCTGCACCTCGTCGAGCTCGCTGGTGACCAGTGTCCTGCTGCGGCCGGCGCGATGGGTGGTGATGGCGAAACGGTGCGTCTCGTCCCGCACGCGCTGCAGGTAGTATAGCACCGGGTCGCGCGGCGGGAGCTGGAACGGCGTGCGGCCGTCGGTGTGGAACCACTCGCGCCCGGCGTCGCGGTCCGGACCCTTGGCGATCGCGACCAGCGGGATGGTGTGCATGCCCAGGTCCTGCATGATCCCGCGCACCGCCGAAAGCTGCCCGGCGCCGCCGTCGATCAGCACGAGGTCCGGCAGGGCAGGGGCCTCGCCCTCGCCGTTCTCGCTGGCGGCCTGCTCCTTCAACGCGCGGCCGAACCGGCGTTCCAGCACCTCCCGCATCATCGCGAAGTCGTCGCCGGGCGCGATTGGGCCGCGGATGCTGTACTTGCGATAGGCGTTCTTCTGGAACCCGTCCGGCCCGGCCACCACCATCACGCCGTAGGCGGCGGTGCCCATTATGTGGCTGTTGTCGTAGCACTCGATCCGCGTGGGGGTGGCAGGCAGTCCGAACAGCTCGGCCACGCCCTCCAGCAATTTGGTCTGCCCGGCGGTCTCGGCCAGCTTGCGCTCCAGCGCCTCCCGCGCATTGGTCTCGGCGTGCAGCACCACGGCGCGCTTCTCGCCGCGGACCGGCACGGCCAGCGTGACCTTACGGCCTGCCTTCAGCGACAGCGCCTCGGCGACCAGCTCCTGCTCCGGGACCGGGTGGTTCAGCAGCACGGTCTCCGGCGAGGGCTTGTCGTCATAGAACTGGGCGACGAACGCGGCGAGCACGGCGTCCAGCTCCATGTCGCGGGCGTGGGTCGGGAAGAACGCCCGGTTGCCGTTGTTGCGCCCCCCGCGGATGAAGAACACCTGGACGCAGGTCTGGCCGCCGATCTGGTGGCCGGCGATGACGTCGGCGTCGGTCAGGCTGGCCGGGTTGATGACCGCGGTGCTCTGGACATGGGTCAGGCCGCGGATGCGGTCGCGGATTGCCGCCGCCCGCTCGTACTCCAGGTGCTCTGCCGCATCCTCCATCTCGTGCGCCAGCTCCTGCTGCACCGTGTTGGCCTTGCCGCCCAGGAAGGCGCGGGCCTGGTCCACCAAGTGGCCGTACTCCTCGGCGCCGACCCGTCCGACGCAGGGCGCGGAGCAGCGACGGATCTGGTGCAGCAAACAGGGCCGGCTGCGGTTGGCGAAGACGCTGTCCTGGCACGACCGCAGCAGGAACACGCGCTGCATGGCGTTCACCGTCTGGTTCACCGACCACACCGACGCGAATGGCCCGTAATAGCTGCCTTTGCGCGACCGCGACCCGCGGTGCTTGACGATCTGCGGGAACGGATGATCCTCGGTCAGCATCAGCCACGGATAGCTCTTGTCGTCCCGCAGCACGATGTTGAACCGGGGTTTTAGCCGCTTGATGAGGTTGGCCTCCAGCAGCAGGGCCTCGGCCTCGGTATGCGTCGTCACGATCTCCATCGAGACCGTTTCGGACACCATGCGCCGCAGCCGCTCGTTCAGCCGGGCGACCTGCGTGTAGGAGTAAACGCGCTTCTTCAGGCTTTTGGCCTTGCCGACATACAGCGCTTCGCCGCGCCCATCCAGCATGCGGTAGACGCCGGGGCTGAGCGGCATGGTCGCGAGCGCACGCTCGATCACGCCGACGCCCTTCGGGCCGGGCTCGATGGGAAGCTGCGCCGCAACGGGTGAAGCGGGACCGGATTCGGCCAGGGAAGGATTGCCGTCGTGCATGGGTTCCAATAGGGGCGCCATTGTCTCAGCCTCAAGTGTCTCTGCGGAGCAGCTTGGTTCCCTGGTGGCCTTTTCTATCCACGGAACCTGTGGACAAGTCTGTGGAAGAGCTGCGGATGAAGAGTGTTTTACCGCGGATTCACAGGCGTTCACAAGGATTGCCCAAAGTTTGAGCAATCATATTATCTATTTGTTTTTGTTAGGTTTCCTATCGGCTCCGAGTCCTCACGCTAAGCGTCATCCCGCATGTCCCTGCAATCATTGGGAATGCATGGGCGCCCGTGGACAACATCAGCGCTGGCTTGACAAACCCGTTCCGCTTCTGTGCCGAACGATCGCGACACCGGCGGCGGCGGCGTCCTGGAACACGTCCAGTTTTTCAACCCTGACGTGCACGAGCCGCACTCGCGCGTCGACCAAGCAGGCAGCCGCGATGCGTTCGGCCAACGTTTCGACCAATTTGATATGCCCAGCCGCAACGATTGCCCGGACCGTCGTCGCCACGGTCTCATAGCTGACGACACGCTTTAGGTTATCGGCCGTATCCGCATCCTCCTCGACCCCCAGGTCGACGTTGATCCGAACACGTTGCGGCGTGCCGTGCTCGTGCGGATACCATCCGATGCTGGCCTGCAGCACCATGTCGCGCAGGAACACGTGGCGGACACCCTCACCGGCGATGCTGTTCATTCGTCGAGCCTGCCGCCGCCCGACTGCCATTGCAGGTGCTGGCCGCCGTCCAATGCGATCATCTGCCCCGTCATCGCCGGCAGGGACAGGATGGCGATCACGGCGCGCGCCACCTCGGCCGGGCTGGTGCCGTGGTGCAGCGGAACGGCGGCGCACTGGCGGGCGAACTGCGCCTCGGTTTGGCGGGGGCTCGGCAATGCGGGGCCGGGGCCGATGGCGTTGACGCGGATGCGAGGGGCGAGCGCCAGCGCCATCTGCTGCGTCAGCGCCCATAAAGCGGCCTTGGACACGGTGTAGGAGACGAAGTGCGGTGTCAGCGACCAGACCCGCTGGTCGATCAGGTTGATCACCACGCCGCTCGCCGTGTCTGGCAGGCTGCGCGCCATGGCCTGCATCAGCACGAACGGCGCCCGCAGGTTGGGCTCTATGTGCGCGTCCCAACTGCTGCGTGTCGCATCGTCCCACTCGTCGCGCTCGAACGCGCTGGCGTTGTTGACCAGCACGCCGATGGGGCCCAGGGCCGCGACGGCGGCGGGCAGCAATGCCTGCACGGCGCCCTCGTCGCTGAGGTCGGCCGTCAGCACCGTCGCACGGACGCCCCGGGCCTGCACCTGCCCTGCCAACGCATCCGCCTCCGCCCGGCTGTTGTGGCAATGGATCGCAAGGTCGAACCCGGCATCGGCCAGGTCCAGCACGATCGCGTTGCCTAGGCGCCGGGCGCCGCCGGTGACCAGGGCGACGCGAGGAACGGCGAGGGGAGGGAGGGGGTGCATGAGGCTGCGTAGCCGTCTCTCGCGGCGGCGGCTAGGGGGCGCGGCAAGCGTGGGATTGCGCAACCGGTTGACGACTGCTTAGGATTTGCATCCCTATCGAGAACATCCACACAGGCTGACTTAGACACAATAGCGCGTGAGGAGGACCACTCTGAAGTAGCCTGGGTCAGCTCACTCTGCCGCCTGCGCATACGCCTCCAGCGGCGCGCAGGTGCAGACCAGGTTGCGGTCGCCGTAGACGTTGTCCACCCGCTTCACCGGCGGCCAGTACTTGGCGGCGCGCACGAAGGGCAGCGGGAACGCCGCCTGCTCGCGCGGATAGGCGTGCGGCCACGTCTCCCCGGCCACCTCGCCGACCGTGTGCGGCGCATGCTTCAACGGGTTGTCCGCGCGGTCCAGCGTGCCCCCGGCGATCGCGGCGATCTCTGCCCGGATCGCGATCATGGCGTCGCAGAACCGGTCGATCTCGGCGCGGCCCTCGCTTTCGGTCGGCTCGACCATCAGCGTGCCCGTGACTGGCCAGCTCATGGTCGGCGCGTGGAAGCCGTAGTCCTGCAGGCGCTTGGCGATGTCCTCGACGCCCACCCCGGCCTCCGCCTGGAAACCGCGGCAGTCCAGGATGCACTCATGCGCGACCAAGCCGTTTGCGCCGGTATACAGCACGGGGAAGTGGGGACGCAGCCGCGCGGCCATGTAGTTGGCGTTGAGGATCGCCACCTCGGTCGCGCGCCGCAGTCCGGCCGCGCCCATCATGCGGATGTAGGCGTAGCTGATCGGCAGGATGCCGGCGCTGCCGAAGGGGGCCGCCGAGACCGGGCCGAAGCCGGTGGCCGGACCCGCATCCGCCCGCAAGGGATGGTTCGGCAGGAACGGCGCCAGGTGGGCCGCGACGCCGATCGGGCCGATGCCGGGGCCGCCGCCGCCATGCGGGATGCAGAACGTCTTATGCAGGTTCAGGTGGCACACGTCGGCGCCGATCGCGGCCGGACTGGTCAGGCCGACCTGCGCGTTCATGTTCGCGCCGTCCATGTAGACCTGTCCACCGTGCCGGTGCACCACGTCGCAGATCTCGCGGATGCCCTCCTCGAACACGCCATGCGTGCTGGGGTAGGTGACCATCAGCGCCGCCAGCCGGTCGCCGTGCTGCGCGGCCTTGGCGCGGAGGTCGGCCAGGTCCACGTTGCCGTCGCGGTCGCATCCGGTGACGACCACGCGGTATCCGGCCATCACCGCGCTGGCCGGGTTGGTGCCGTGGGCGCTGGACGGGATCAGGCAAATGTCCCGGTGCGCCTCGCCGCGTGACGCGTGGTAGGCGCGGATGGTTAGCAGTCCCGCATACTCGCCCTGGCTGCCGGCGTTCGGCTGCAGCGACACGGCGGCGAAGCCGGTCACCTGGCACAGCCAGCCGGACAGCCGTCCAATCAGCGTCAGATAGCCCCGCGTCTGCTCGGCGCGCGCGAAGGGATGGATGTCGGCGAAGCCCGGCAGGCTGATCGGCATCATCTCCGCCGTGGCGTTCAGCTTCATCGTGCAGGAGCCCAGCGGGATCATGCTGCGATTCAGCGCGATGTCACGGTCCTCGAGCCGCTTCAGGTAGCGCAGCATCTCGTGCTCGGCGTGGTAGGCGCCGAATACCGGTGCGCTCAGCACGGGAGAGCCGCGGACTAGGGCAGCGGGCACGCTGGGGACGGCATCGAGCAACGGGGCACCAAGGACCGCCGCCAGTCGTCCCAACTCGTCCCGCGTCACCGTCTCGTCCATCGCGATCGACACGCCGCCATCCGGCAGCGTCCGCAGGTTGAACCCGGCATCGGAGGCGCGGGCCACCAACCCCGCAATATCGCCATCGAGCGTCAGCGTATCGAAGAAGCCGTCATGCCTCAGCGAAAAGCCAGCGCGAACCGCGGCCTCCGCCAGCATCCGTGCTTGCAGGTTCACGCGCCGCGCGATACGGCGAAGGCCCTCGGGACCGTGCCATACGGCATACATCCCGGCCATCACCGCCAGCAGGACCTGGGCGGTGCAGATATTGCTGGTCGCCTTCTCCCGCCGGATGTGCTGCTCGCGGGTTTGCAAGGCGAGGCGCAGCGCCGGGTTCCCGGCGGCGTCCTGGCTGAGGCCGACCAGCCGGCCGGGCATCTGGCGCTTGAAGCTGTCCCGCGTCGCGAAGAACCCGGCATGCGGGCCGCCGAAGCCCATTGGCACGCCGAACCGCTGCGCCGAGCCTACGACGACGTCCGCCCCCATCTCGCCGGGCGGCGTCAGCAAAACCAGGGACAGCAGGTCCGTGCAGATGATGGCGAGCGCCCCCACGGTGTGGGCGGCGGTGATCTCACCATGCAGGTCGCGGATGGCGCCCGTCGTGCCGGGATATTGCAGCACGACGGCGAACGGGTTGGCAGCACCGATCGCGGCCGTATTGCCCGGTGCCACATCCACAAGCCGGATCCCCAGCGGCGCCGCACGGGTGGCCAGCACGGCGCGGGTCTGTGGGTGCAGGTCGGTGCAGACGGCCAGAACCTCTGACTTGCCCGTCTTCTGGGCCGGACTCACGCCATACGCCATCGTCACGGCTTCGGCCGCCGCCGTCGCCTCGTCGAGCAGGGATGCGTTGGCGATCGGCATGGCCGTGAGGTCGCAGACCATCGTCTGGAAATTCAGCAGCGCCTCAAGCCGCCCTTGGGCGATCTCGGCCTGGTAGGGCGTGTAGGCGGTGTACCAGCCCGGGTTCTCCAGCACGTTCCGCAGGATCACCGGGGGCACGTGGGTGCCGTAATAACCCTGACCGATCAACGATCTGGCGCAGGTATTCTGTCCGGCGAGGCCGCGCAGCTCGGCAACCACCGCCGCCTCGTTGCTCGCAGGCGGCAACTCCATGGCATCCAGCCCGCGGATCGCGGCGGGCACGGCCTTCGCGGCGAGCTCGTCTAGCGTCGCCACGCCGACCTCGTGCAGCATGGCGGCGATCTCGGCCTCGTTTGGCGCCACGTGGCGGGCGACGAAGCTGTCGGCGCCCTCCAATGCCGTAAGTTCCGCGAGGGGGTCGAAAGTGCCGTCCATCACAGGGCCTCCACCAAGGCTGTGTAAGCCGCCTCATCCATCAGGGCGGCAAAGGCGGCGGGGTCGGACAGCTCCATGCGGAAGAACCAGCCGTCGCCGCTGGCGGCCCGGTTGACCAGCGCCGGCTCGTCGACGACGGCCTCGTTCGCCTCCGTCACGCGGCCGGCGAGCGGGGCATAAACGTCGGACGCGGCCTTCACGCTCTCGACCACGGCGCAGGCCTCGCCCTCCGTCACCTCGCGGCCGGGCTTCGGCAACTCGACGAACACCACGTCGCCCAGCGCCTCCTGCGCGTGGTCCGTCACGCCGACGGTCGCGACGGCGCCGTCCAGGCGAACCCATTCGTGGTCCTTGGTGTAGCGGGTCTCGGTCATGCTGGGATGCTCCGGCTCAAGCTTTGACATAGCGGTGCGGGACGAAAGGCAGCGGCACGACCTGGGCCGGAAGTATGTTGTCGCGCACCAGCAATTGCAGCTCCGTGCCTGGCGCCGACACGTCCCGGCGCACGTAGCCCATGGCGATCGGCGCCCCGAGCGTCGGGGAGAAGCCGCCCGACGTGACGCCTCCGGCCGAAAGCCCGTCCGGCGTGACAATCGGGGTCAGCCCCCGCGCCGGCGCCTTTCCGGTGGGCCGCAGCCCCACGCGCAGCCGGTGCGGGCCGTTCTTCAGCTGATCCAGGACCACGGTCGCCCCGGCGAACCCGCCCTCGGCCCGGCGCCGCTTGCCGATCGCCCAGGCCAGGTTCGCCTCGACGGGCGTCGTCAGCTCGTCGATGTCGGTGCCATACAGACATAGCCCGGCCTCCAGCCGCAGGCTGTCACGCGCGCCCAGCCCGGCCGGGAGCACGCCCGGTTCGGCCAGCAACACGGTGGCCAATGCCTCCGCGTCCTCGGCCATGACGGAGATCTCGAACCCGTCCTCCCCGGTGTAGCCAGACCGGCTGATCCAGGTGGCGATGCCGCCGACCGGCGCCTCGGCGACACCCATGAAGGGCAGGGCGGCGGCCTGCGGGCACAGCCGGGCCATGATGGCCGCCGCCGCGGGACCCTGCAGCGCCAACAGCGCGCGGTCGGGATACTGATCGAAGGTCAGGCCAGGCGGCAGGCCCTGCGCCAAATGATGCGCGTCGGCCTCCTTGCGGCTGGCATTGGCCACGATCATCAGGCGGTCGCCGTAGTTCGCCACCATCAGGTCGTCCAGGATGCCGCCGATGTCGTTCAGCAGCAGCGTGTAGCGCTGCCGGCCCGGCATGAGCGCCTGGAACTCGCCCGGCACCAGACGCTCCAGCGCAGCGGCGGCGCCGTCGCCACTCAGGGTGAACTGGCCCATGTGCGACACGTCGAACAGGCTGGCGCTTGCCCGGGTGTGCAGGTGTTCCGCCAGCACGCCGGGGCCATAATGCACCGGCATCGCATAGCCGGCGAACGGCACCATGCGCCCACCCAGCCTGCGGTGCAGCGCGTCGAGCGGCGTGGTGCGCAGCTCCTCCGGCGGATCGGCTTCGATATTCAGGACGGGTTCGGCCATGGACAAGGCTCCGGACGCAGGGTCGCCGGCTGACAGCTGTCAGCAGGTGCGACCCCCCTCTGTCCGGGAAACCTGAGAGATTCGGACGCTCTCCCAAGCATCCTTACTCCGTCGGTGCGGAGGCCACGTGGACGGCCGCCGGCTTTCCAGAGGTCCTGAGCCCTTCGCGGTCTTGGGAGCCTGAGCGTTTCCGGGGGCCGGTTGCGCCTTCGGCGGCTGGGTACGACCAGCACTCTCCCGCGAGGGATGGTTTGGACGCTGCACCATGGCGCAACCGGCGTCGTAGATCAACTACCCTCTGAAGCCGGCCAGAGAGCAACGTGTCCATCACAGCACCGTTAGTAACAAATGACATAGATTGTCATTCGTCATAATCCACTCTAGATGTGCTATGTCAGCAATACGGAGCACGCCCATGCAAACCCGCATCCTCGGACAAAACGGTCCCGTTGTCTCGGCCATCGGCCTTGGCTGCATGGGCATGTCGGACTTCTACGGCCCGGCCGACACGGGCGAGAGCATCGCCACCATCCACGCCGCCCTCGACGCCGGGGTCACGCTGTTGGACACCGGCGACTTCTACGGCATGGGCCACAACGAGATGCTGCTGCGCGACGCGCTCGCCCACCGGCGCGACCGGGCCTTCGTCGCCGTCAAGTTCGGCGCGTTGCGCGACCCGGCCGGCGCCTTCATCGGCTATGACGGCCGTCCCGCGGCGGTGAAGACCTTCCTTGCCTATACGCTGCGCCGGCTCGGCACCGACTACGTCGACCTTTATCAGCCCGCCCGCGTCGACCCCGCCGTGCCCATCGAGGACACCGTTGGTGCCATCGCCGAGCTGGTCCAGGCCGGCTATGTCCGCCATATCGGCCTGTCGGAGGCCGGCGCTGACACGATCCGCCGGGCCAACGCGGTGCATCCCATCGCCGCCCTGCAGATCGAGTACTCCCTGCTGACCCGGAGCATCGAGGCGGAGATCCTGCCGACGGTGCGCGAGCTTGGCATCGCCGTCACCGCCTATGGCGTGCTGTCGCGCGGGCTGCTGACCGGCGGGTTCCAGCCGGGCCAGCCACGCGACCCGCGCGACTTCCGCACCGCATCCAGCCCGCGCTTCCAAGGCGAGAACCTTGCCAAGAACCTCACCCTCGCCGGCGCGCTCGCCCATGTCGCCGCCGAGAAGGGCGCGACCCCGGCGCAGCTCGCCATCGCCTGGGTGCTTTCCCGCGGGGAGGATATCATCCCGCTCGTCGGCGCCCGCATGCGGGACCGCCTGGCCGAGAGCCTGGGGGCGCTCGACCTGCATTTGACCACGGACGACCTGGCGCGCATCGAGGCGGCCATCCCGCCGGGCGCCGCGGCCGGCGAGCGCTATCCCGCGGCGCAGATGGCGCACCTGGACAGCGAGCGGTCCCACACCGCATCTTGAGGCATGGACAGCAGCAGCACGACCCGCGACCGCATCCTCGATGCCGCGGACGTGCTGCTGCAGCGCCTTGGCCCGGCGAAGATGGGCGTCGTCGACGTCGCACGCTCGCTGGGCATGAGCCACGCGAATGTCTACCGGCATTTCGGCAGCAAGGCGGCGCTCCGCGACGCCGTCGTGGAACGCTGGCTGCACAAGGTGTCGGCGCCGCTGGCCGCCATCGCCAGCTCCGACGCCGAGCCGCCGGAGCGCCTGGCCGCCTGGCTGTGGGCGCTGATCCATGCCAAGCGCCGCAAGGTGATGGACGACCCGGAGATGTTTGCGACCTATCATCTGATGGCGGAGGAGGCCCGCGAGGTGGTGGAGCGCCACGTCGCCGGACTGCGCCATCAGGTCGCCGGGGTCATCCGGGCGGGGATCGACGCCGGGTTCTTCGGCCCGCGCGATGCGGACGCCACCGCCGGCGCGGTCCTGAACGCGACGCTGCCGTTCCACCACCCGCATTTCCTGCGCGACCCGGCGACGCGCGCCGCGGACGCCGAGGTCCACGCTACGATCGATCTTGTATTATCCGGACTGCGCGAGGGACACCGGACCGGCTGAGCCTCGGGCATTCGCTCTGGGGGGCACGCCGCCTATAAGATGAGGCAGCCGGAGCACCGCCATGCCGCACGACCATGATCACGGGCACGACCACGGGCACTCCCACGCCGGGCACAGCCATGCGCCCGCGAGCTATGGCCGGGCGTTCGCGATCGGCGCCAGCGTCAATGCGGCCTTCGTCGTGTTGCAGGTCGTCTTCGGACTGGCGGCGCACTCCGTGGCGCTGCTGGCGGACGCCGTGCACAACCTGGGTGACGTGCTCGGCTTGCTGATTGCCTGGGGGGCCGCCTGGTTGACGGCGCGGGCGCCCACGATGCGGCGAACCTATGGCTGGGGCCGCAGCAGCATCCTCGCGGCGCTGGTGAACGCCGCCGTGCTGCTGCTGGGCTGCGGCGCGATCGGGATCGAGGCGCTGCAGCGGCTTGCGGCGCCTACGCCGGTCGGCACGGGCATCGTGATGGCGGTCGCGGCCATCGGCATCGTGGTGAACGGCGGCACCGCCCTGCTGTTCATGCGGGGCCGCAAGGGCGACCTGAACGTGCGCGGCGCCTTCGTCCATATGGCGTCCGACGCGCTGGTGTCGTTCGGCGTCGTCCTGGCTGGAGCGCTGATCCAGCTCACCGGCTGGCTGTGGCTCGACCCGGTGACCAGCCTGGTCATCGTCGCCGTCATCACCTGGGGTACTTGGGGCCTGCTGCGGCAGAGCGTCGACCTCGCGATGGATGCCGTGCCGCCCGGCCTCGACCGCCCCGCCATCCAAGCCGCGCTGGCAGCGCTCCCGGGCGTTGTCGAAGTGCACGACTTGCACATCTGGGGCCTGAGCACCACCAGCACGGCGCTCACCGCGCATCTGGTGGCCGAACAGGCGGAGCCTACCCTGGTCGGCCGCGCCTGCCTGCTGCTGCGTGACCGCTTCGGCATCGACCATGCCACCCTGCAGGTCGAAACCGCCGAGGGCGCGGCCGTCTGCGTGCTGCGCCCGGACCATGTCGTCTAGCCCCTAGTGACTAGGACGGGGTGAGCCGCCGCGCGACTTCGGCCTCGAAGCGTCCCAAGTAGGGGTCGGGAATGCCCCGGTCGCGTATCGCCTCCGCGGTTTGCAGCAAGTATGCCGCCGCCGTTCCGCCCGGGCCTACGCCTGCGGCGAGGATGTCCGTGACCTCGTTCTCCCGCAGCGCGCCCGCATAGAGCGGGTGCCGCGGGTCGGCGACGAAGGTCAGCGCTGCGACGGGGCCGTGCGAGGCGGCCACCTCGACCCACTCGGCCGTGTAGTAGCCGCCAGCCATTTCCTGCTTCCAGACGGTCCAGAGCGCCTCCTGCACGTCCTCTTCCGCAAGATCGAAGGCGAGTCCCGCGCAGGTGCCGGGCTCCCGCTCCAGCCCGAGGGTCAGGGCGCGCCGTTCCGGCGTGCCACGGTTCCGGTTGTCCCAGATGCAGTAGCGGCGGACGAGCCCCTCGACCGTGCCGACCCGAACCGCGTCGTGTGCGAACCCGCCCTCCCACATCAGCGATCCGTAGGCAAAGACCCAAATGCCGTCCGGCTCCCGGCGCTGGTCGAGCACGTCCTGCATCCCGCGCCGCAGCTCCGCCTCCGGCACACTCGCGGGCGGCGTGTCCGTTTCGGCGCTGCAAGGCAGGCGGGCCTCGATCAAGGCGCGGGTCAGGGAAGCCATGGTGCTCCGATTGTTCAGCGGGTGCGACGAACGCCGACGGAGCGCGTCGAGTTCCTGAACCCGTCCCTAACGCCGGCCGCGCTGCCGGTTGGACTCCAGCTCCGCGGGCGTGAGCTGGAAGCCCACATCGATCCGGTAGGCCGCCGCCGTCTTGTTCTCCTGCACCTTGAGCCGCAGCTCCACGTCGTCGCCCACCAGGCGTAGCCGGTCGGCGTTCGCCGGGAACTCGGCCCGCAGCGGGAACACCTGCTTGTCCAGGATGCGCTCGCCGTCCAGCACGGCCACGAAATAGGCCACCTGCGCCTGGCGTCCGGGGGCAGCCGGGCCGCGCGTCAGCTCGATGCCCACCTGGATGGTGGTGAGCACCGTGTCCGCGCCGTCCCGCTTGCAGTTGCCGTTGATTCCGGTGATGCGTCCCTCCAGCTCGGTGTCGATCAGGTCCCGCCGCGCATCGCGATAGCGTGAAAGGTCGGCGGCGTCCCGCACGATGGCGGCACTGGGGCACGCCGGGGCGAAGGCATCCGCGGTGCCGCTGCCGCAGCCAGCCAGCGCCAGCAGGGGGGCGGCGCACAGCCATGGGGCAACATGCAGCCGGGGTGAAAAGCGCATTGCAGGCATCCAGCTCTCCAGCTCATGCCCCGCTCGCCGCCGGGGCCGTACGACACCAGTTGTAGCGATATACGCGTGGCGGCATAGTGCGCCGCGCCTGCAAGCCGGATACCCATGCCCCAGATCCAAGACGTTCAGACTGTCACGAACTCGCAGCCGCGGCCCGATATGCGAATCGTGCTGGCGGGCCCCCGTGGGTTCTGCGCCGGGGTGGACCGCGCCATCCGCGTGGTGGAGGAGGCGATCCGCCGCTATGGCGCGCCCGTCTATGTTCGGCACGAGATCGTGCATAACCGCACCGTCGTCGAGGCGCTTGAGGCCCAGGGCGCCGTGTTCGTCGAGGAGCTGGACGAGGTGCCGGCCGACGCCCACGTGGTGTTCAGCGCCCACGGCGTGCCGAAATCCGTGCCAGCCGAGGCGCAGCGCCGCAACCTGTCCTACCTCGACGCCACCTGTCCCCTGGTCAGCAAAGTCCATCGCGAGGCCGAGCGGCACTATGCCGGCGGCGGCCCGGGCACGCGGCATATCCTGATGATCGGGCACGCGGGCCACCCCGAGGTCGTCGGCACCATGGGCCAGCTGCCGCCCGGCAGTGTCACCCTGGTCCAGGACACCGCGGGCGCCGAGGCCGTGATGCCCACGAGCCCCGACCGCCTGGCCTTCATCACGCAGACCACCCTGTCCGTCGACGACACGGCCGAGATCGTCGCCACGCTCCGTCGCCGCTTCCCCGCCATCGAGGGCCCGAAGCACGAGGACATCTGCTACGCCACCACGAACCGGCAGGCGGCGGTGAAGGCCATCGCCCCGCAATGCGACCTGGTCGTAGTGATCGGCAGCCCGAACAGCAGCAATTCGCAGCGCCTGCGGGAAGTAGCGGAGCGTGCCGGCGCCACCCATGCTATCCTGCTGCCGCGGGCGGACCAGCTCGATTGGGCGGTGCTGGCGGGTGTGCGGACGCTCGGCATCACCGCCGGGGCGTCGGCGCCGGAAACCCTGGTGCAGGAGCTGTTAGGTTGCCTGGCTGCCCGCTACACGCTGCAGATCGAGGAGCGGCAGGTGACGCAGGAGGACGTGGTGTTCAAGCTGCCGGCCCCGCTCTGCTGATTTCCTCGTAGGTGGCGGTCTATACCGACGTTTCGGACGACGCTCTCTCGGCGTTCCTGTCCGGTTATGACCTGGGCACCGCCGTCGCCTTCCGCGGCATCGCCGAGGGTGTGGAGAACAGCAATTTCCAGCTCCGCACCACGACCGGCGACTATATTCTGACGCTGTACGAAAAGCGCGTGGACCCGGCCGAGCTGCCCTGGTTTCTCGGCTTGATGGAGCATCTGGCCACCCGGGGCATCACCTGCCCACAGCCGGTCCGCGGCCGGGATGGCGACGCGCTCCGCCACTTGTCGGACCGGCCCGCCTGCGTCACCACGTTCCTACCCGGCGTCTGGCCGCGCCGCGTCCGGCCCGAGCACTGCGGCCCAGTAGGGGAGGCACTGGCCGCGCTGCACCGGGCCGGCGCGGATTATGCTCCGGAGCGGCCGAATGCGCTGGGACCACAAAGCTGGGCGCCGTTGCTGGCGCGGATCGGCGGGCGGGCGGACGAGATGCAGGCCGGCCTGAGCGGGGAGTTGTCGGCGGCATTGAACCGCGTCGTGGACGCCTGGCCGGACCAGTTGCCGCGCGGGCACATCCATGCCGACCTGTTCCCGGATAACGTGTTCTTCCTGGACGGCCGCTTATCAGGCCTGATCGACTTCTATTTCGCCGCCACCGACCTGTTGGCCTATGACCTCGCGGTCTGCTTGAACGCCTGGTGCTTCGAGCCCGACTACGCTTTCAACGTCACCCGTGCCCGGGCCATGCTGGCTGCCTACGACCGGGTTCGTCCGCTCGCGCCCTCCGAGCGCGCGGCGTTGCCGGTGCTGTGCCAGGGTGCGGCGCTCCGCTTCCTGCTGACCCGGCTATACGACTGGTTGCACACGCCGCCGGGCGCGCTGGTGACACGGAAGGACCCGGTCGAATACCTGCGCCGCCTCCGCTTCCACCTTATCGCCCGGGACGAGCATGCCTATGGACTCTGACGCCACCATGGACGCTGCGGTCTCGATGGTCGAGGTTTGGACCGATGGCGGTTGTAAACCCAATCCCGGCCCCGGCGGCTGGGCGGCTATCCTGCGCTGCGGCGCCCATGAACGGGAGCTGCAGGGCGCCGACCCCGCGACCACCAACAACCGCATGGAGCTCACCGCCGCCGCCTCGGCGCTTGAGGCGCTGACCCGGTCCTGCCGCGTCGTGCTGCACACCGACAGCGAATACGTCCGCAATGGCGTCACCCGCTGGAGCACTGGCTGGGTCCGCCGCAACTGGCGCAACGCGGCCGGCGATCCCGTCGCCAACATGGAGCTATGGCGCCGCCTGCTGGCCGCCGCGAAGCCGCACACGGTGGAATGGCGCTGGGTGCGCGGCCACTCCGGCGACCTTATGAACGAACGCGCGGACAAGCTGGCGACGGCCGCACGGCTGGGTTTGTAGCAGTAAGCCAAAAGGTCCGGCCCTCCCCTACCGCCGGCGCTGCCGCCAGAGTCCCAGCATGCCGAGCAGTCCCGACAACAGCATAACCGACGCGGGCTCCGGCACGGCTTGGATCGACGCCTGGTTATCGGCGACGGTCGGTTGGCCCACCTTGCTGCCGTAAAATACCAGCGATGGGTCGGTTCCGTTGTAGTCGGGGGGATCATTCAGCTGCAGCGTCGTCGCCACGCCGTTTGCCGTCAGGTGGACCGGGCCGTCGTTGTAGCCTACTCCATAAAATTGGCTGAACGATGTCGGCTGCAGCGTGCCGAGGGTGACGTCGGGGTTCCCCGCCGTCCAGTCGCCGATAACACCGACATTGCCGCCGCCCAGGGAGAAGAAGCCGATCCCGTAATGCGGGGTGCCTTGATAAGCCGTGCTGTTTGCATCCGGCGCAGTCTTATCAAAGATGACCACGGTCTGACCGTATTTGGGATCGTCTTGCACCCGCGTCACGTCATACGTCACCCCGCCGACCTTCAACGTGAACGCGGACGGCGCATAGGCTGCGGCACCCGGCTCAAGCGTTTGAATTGGAGCGCTGCTGTCGAAGGTCGCCTGCACCTCGAACGGCGTGAACGCACCAAGCGCCACGCCGCCTACTGTATCGCTAGGCGATAGGTATCCATCGTATACCAACTGCAGGGGTGCTGCTTGCACCGTGCCCGCCAGCACTACGCCGATTGCCACCAGAAATCCGACGCGCTGTGTCATTGCCCTACCTCATTGTTTTTCAGGCTGTCGTTTCCATCTCCCGCGCTGCGTGCACGAACCAACGAACGATCTCCGATGAGGGCCTTGGCCGATCGAAGTAGTAGCCCTGGGCCTGGGTGCATCCCGCTTCTCGAACTTGACCGAGTTGCTCCAGGGTTTCCACGCCCTCCGCCGTGGTGGCCATGCCGAGCTTCGACGCGAGTTGCGCGATGGAGTGGACGATCGCCAGGCAGTCGGGGCGGCCCATCTCGCCGACAAAGGACCGGTCTATCTTGATCTTGTTGAACGGGAAGTTCCGGAGGTAACTCAGGGACGCGTAGCCCGTGCCGAAGTCGTCCAACGCAATCCCGACACCAAGGCTGCGAATCTCTTGGAGCATCGCCAGAACGCTATCGCTGTCTTTGAGGAGTGCCGATTCCGTGATCTCAAGCTCAAGACGCCGGGGCAACAATCCCGAAGCGTCGAGGGTGGAACGGACCGCTTGCACTAGGTTGCTATTCCTGAATTGGAGAGGCGACAGGTTTACAGCCACAGTGATGTCCTCCGGCCACGTTGCCGCGTCGTGACATGCCTGCCCCAGCACCCATTCGCCGATCTCGGCGATCAAGCCGACCCTTTCGGCGATTGGGATGAACTGGGCCGGTGAAACCATGCCGTGCACAGGATGGCACCATCGCAGGAGCGCCTCGAAACCTGTGATTTTGTTCGCGGCTAAGTCGAATAAGGGCTGATAGTACACCACCAGCTCGCGCCTGGCAATCGCCTCACGCAATGATAGCTCGGTCTCTCGCCGCGCCTGCACCTGCACGTCCATGTCGGCCTCGAAAAACCGGTACGTCTCACGCCCGTCCGTCTTGGCCCGGTAAAGCGCCATGTCCGCATTCTTAAGCAGGTGGTTCACGTCAATCCCATCGCCCGGCGCAATCGCGATCCCGATGCTCGTGCCAACGACGACGCGGGCCCCATCGATATCATAGGGAACTCTGATAGCCTCGACGATACGCCGAGCCAACGCCTCCGCTTGCTCGGGTTGCGACCCGGACATTTGCAGAATGACGAACTCGTCCCCGCCAAGACGCGCCACGACGTCTCCGTCGCGGATGCATCCGTGCAGCCGTTGCGCGACCTTTTCCAGCAACCGGTCACCGGCGGAATGCCCGAGTGTATCATTCACGTCTTTGAAGTTGTCCAGATCGAGACAGAGCACCGCCGCCTCACCGTCCCCGCATCGGACGCCTTTCAGTACTCGCTCGAGTCTGTCCTTGAAAAAGAGGCGGTTGGGAAGGCAAGTGAGCGCGTCGTGATGCGCCATGAAATGGATGCGTGCCTCCGCTCGGCGCCGTTCGGAGATGTCTTCGTAGGTCGCAACCCAGCCGCTTCCAGACATGGGCTGGTGCGACACTGCCACGGCCCGTCCAATCGAGTCCTCCTGAAAGAAGCTGCCCGTGCGTCCGGTTGCAACCAGTTCCCGTTGTTCTCCGAAGATCGCCTCGATGGTCTCCGGCTCGTAGCGGCCCACCGCAACAGCATTGCGGAACACGTCGCGGATCATCGCACCGGGTTGCACCATGCCTGCCGTCAACCCGAATAATTCGAGAAAGCGTACGTTGCAGACGATTACTTTCTGCTGCTGGTCGACCATGCAGAGGGCCTGCGACATGTTGTTCAGCGCGGCATCGAACCGCGCATTCTGTGTATTGAGGGTGCGATCATGTTCTTGGAGTATGCGGTTCTGCAGCTGCACTTCCTCCATTGTCTCCTGAACCCGGACGTTCGCATTGGCCAGTTCAGCGCCGGCCGCCTGGAGGCTTTGCACCAGCAACTTGACCTTGGTATGGGCCCGCTGAAGCAGCTTGTTGTGCCACATCATGACCCCGATCAGCACGAAGCCGCAGATGATCAGCCCCATTATGATCCCAGAGAAGATCGTGTGCAGGCGGCTGAACTCCTGCTGATCGCGCGCTACGAGGTCGCCGCCGTGGATATTTGCAGCCGCGGCAAGCTGCAGGAGCAAAGGACTCAAGGGGGACACCAGCTTGAGTAGGCGGCTCACGGTGTCGCCCTGCCCGAGATTGTCGACCAAGGGCTGCGCCTCATCGGCCATGGAGCGCAGCTGCCTGACGGTTGCCTCCAGGTCAGGGCGTCCAATGATGAAATCCCTGGTCTCGCCGCTATCCAGCAAGGTAATTCGGTTTCTTACGATATCGAGCCTGAGCTGAACCTGCTCCTGGTCGACGCCGCTGCCGACGACCTCTGACTCGGCGATTGCCGCTTCGAGCCGCATGACTTCGACCGGAGCGACGCTTGCGAGCCAGGTCATGTTGTAGCGCGACAGGCGCTGCAGCGCATCTTGCCGCTGCGTGATGAAGTAGGACGTGAGGGCGCTGGCGACGACAAGGATGCAGGTCACGCCTATAAGGAAGGCTTTGAGCCGCCTGACATTGACTTGCCGCAGCCAATCCTGCTTGCGACTGCCCACTGCCGCCTTATTCGGCATTCCTGCCATCACGGAGCGCACTCATATTCAGACCGAATCACTAGGTGACGACCATTTGAGCGAGCTGCCAAGCTGAGCGGCTATAGAATTTCTGGGCTTGCAGCTCGGGAGAACTGTCATAGGGATAGACAATGAACAGCGGTCCCTTATCGCGAACCGGCATGTAATTGCCATCTCGTTTGAGGGCAAGAAGCACTCCATATTGGTCGAAATCACTGATCGGAATCTCGCTGGAAAAATCGTTGAGTGCTGTGGCTATGATGCTGCTGCCCGTAGCACCAACATGCCGCATCAGAGTATCCATCCTAACCCCCTCGAATTTCACCATGTTGTTATACCAAGGTGTCATTGTCTCGATTGAGCTCAGGCCAAGCGCTTCGAGCATGGCTCGATCGAATATTGCTGCATTATTACTGTTGACATTCGTAATTTTCCCAGTTATCGTCAACATTGTCTTGCCGACCGGCATGCCCAGCGCAGCCGTGATGGCAGGACGAGCGATGGCTAGGGTGGCCATACCTGCCCCAAACGCAACCAGTGATCTCCGGGTGACATGGCTGGTCATGAGTGGGTCTTTTCAAGAAATGGTTCAACGCGAGCCGGCCGGCCAGCAGGCAATGGCTTAGGATGCGTTTCGCTATAGCTTGCGGAGTTGCCGCTGTGCTCGCTGACTTCGACCTGTTCCAAGTGGACGCGTTCGCCGCAAGTCTCGGCCACAAACTGTGCCACGTGGTCGAAGACAAGTTGGGCGATGGCTTCGCACCCCACGGCCGGGAAAATCCGGAGGGCGATGATGCCCCGCTCGGCAAGCCGCTCGAACTCTCCCAGTTCCGGGTCGTCCGCCGCCGCGAGCAGCGTGTGGTCAAACATTTCATGCAGCCAGACCTTGATCGGCTTGAGGCCGCCGAAGTCAAAGCACCAGTTACGCTCGTCAAGCTCATCGGAGGCGAAAACGAACCTGAAGGCAAGAGCATAGCCGTGCACTAGGCGGCAATGCGAGTGAGTGGCTCGCCATTGACGAAAAGCACAAGAAAGTCCTTCGGCGTGGCCGTAGGATTTGGTCGACCGGAAGAGCGTACGCCGTGTCGCGATGGCTTGAAGATCGGCTCGTGGCAATTGGTCGAGTGGCATGGCGGACTCCGCATGAGGGTCAATGTCTTGGGCGGCGGGGCGCAAGCCAGAGTGCCGCCTTCGGCTAGAGGCCGCGCTCAAGGCCGATGCACTCCTGAAGGAACGCCTGCTTCAGTTTCGGATCGCTTGCCATCGCGCCGAAATAGGCCGTGGTGACCATCCGGCCTTGGTGACTGGCCCGCACGCCGCGATGTGTCTTGCACATGTGCACGGCGCTGAGGCGCACGGCCAAGCCTTTTGGCGCCGTCTTGGCGACAATGTAGTGCCCGATCTGCTTCACCATCTCTTCCTGAATTTGAAGTCGGGATGCAAAGTAGTCGACAATGCGATCGTATTTTGAAAGGCCGATGATCTTGCCCTCGGCAGAGGGCAGCACCCCGACATACGCTTGGCCGTAGATCGGCATGAGGTGGTGCGCGCAGGTGGAGCGGACCTCGATTGGCCCCGTGATGAGCAGTTGATCGAACTTCTGCGCGTTCTCGAACTCGGTGATCTCCGGAGGCGCCGAGTACCGGCCTTTCATGATCTCCGTAACCAGCATTTTTGCGACGCGCTGGGGTGTATTTTGCATGTTGTGGTCGTTGCGGTGATCAATCTGAAGCGTGTCGAACAGTTCTTCCAGTTTCGACGCAGCAGAGCTGATCATTGCAGACTGCTCTACCGCACTCAGGGCATCGTCGAGCGTTTCGTTTCCCCGGCGGGCTGCTCGGAATCGATGAATGCTAACGCTCATTAGGCTAGGTTCCCTCTATGTGCTGCAACAGGAGCTTGAACAGCGATGAGGGAGCACCGGCCATGATCCATGAGTCTGCTACGGACTTCCTTGTAGATCATAAAAGTCTCTGCTATATCAATCATTTGCTGCATCAATCGTTCCATGGACCGACTGTAGCATTGTTTATAGGATACGCGTCACTGCAAATAGACGTAGAAAACAAAAACAAACAAATGCCTCTTTTATTAGTGCTTTAGTCATTATTAGACCAGTTATTTTTTATGGGCGTTCGTAGTTGCCTGCGTTCCTTAGCAGAAACGTCCACTTAGATGCGTGAAAGTGGCCTGGATAGGACCCGCAACTCAAGGTGACGCATGCATGCAGGATGCAAGACAAATGGGAACTCTGTATGTAATAATTTAAGCTATAAAGCTTTTCATACGTTAAATCTTAAGATGACAGTGCAGCAATCATCTCTGGCGCTGGCCTTCGATCAATTGACGATTGTTTCCCGTTTGAAAAAATGATTGACGATAAGATGTTGCTGCCAACGCCATAGAGTCTTGTTGTCAATTTCCTATAATCGTCCTGAAAGAAAAACATAATGCCGAGCGCCTTGCGGCTTTGTAATCATCTTGTTCTGACAGCAGCGGCCTTGTCTGCGCTTGCCTGTGCCCCGGCATGCGCCGCGCCAGTGACGATTAAATTCGAGACGGCACCCCCAGAGTTTTTGACGGCTCCGGTCTCTGAAAGCGGCTTCACCTACTCCAGCGCATCCGGCTCGCTTTACGTCAGCCCGAACGGCAACCCTGGGCAGGACATGGAGGGCGACGGCTCCGGCAGCGGCGGCGTGCTGAAGTTGGTGAGCGACATGGCCGGTAGCACCTTCCAGTTCGCCGGGCTCGATTTCAGCGCCTACAATCTCGTGGCGCGGACGCCGGGCACGATCACTGTCGTTGGCCTGCTCGGGGGCGCCACGGTCGGCACGGACACCTACACTTTACCGGCAGTTAGCACGTTCCCCTATACGAACTGGACGGCGGAGCAGGCGGCAGCGCTGTCGGAGCAGCTGGTTGACACGTTGCTGATCAACCTGCCTGGCTCGGCCACGGGTGACGCCTTCTACGACAACGTCGACAATGTGCGGCTCGAAGCAACAAGCCTGCCCGAGCCTGCCAGCCTCGCGTTGCTCGGGGCCGGCCTGATCGGACTAGTGCTTCTGCATCGCAGGGCCGCATTGAGCACCCGCCAAAAGTGAACAGGGTGGGAAAAGCGTGTTCACCGCGCCTTGAGAAAAGCAGCTGGACGCCGAGACGTGGGCGGGGTCATGGACGTCCCTGCTGGGCCCGACTGGCGCGGCTGGTCGTGGATGGAAGAGCTTGCAGCCGGGTGCGCGCCTCCTCGTCGCCCAGGCCGAGGCCGCGGCGATACCAGGTGGCGGCCTGCGCCGGGTCGGCGCTCAGGCCGACGACGCCGATCCCTGCCAGAAACGCCGCATCGAAGGTCTTGCCCATTGCCGTGGCGGCATGGCCGGAGCCGGCGGCTGCGGCGCGGTCATACAACAGGCGTGCGGCGGACACATCGCCCCGTTGCAGCAGGGTGTCGGCACGGCGCACCATCATCTCGGCCAAGGCGGCATTGGTAGGCGAGGCTGGCGACAGGCCGGCATGGGATGTGTCCGCGCCACTGCCCGGCATCGGCATAGCTTGCGCAGCTGATGCAACAGCCGATCCGGCGGGCGGTACCGCGGGAGCCTGATCGAGAGCCGGGCTCGGTGGAGGGGCGGCCGGAGCAGAGGGCGTTACCTCGGACGCTGCGCTGTCCTGCACGGGAGCTGGTGCGGGCGCCCCAGGAGCCGGTGAGAGGTCCTGCATGGGTCCTGTCACCTGTTCCGGTATGGGGGCGGCCTCGATGGACACAGGCGCTTGTGCAGCACCGGCAGGCTCGGGCGCCGGGGTATTGGGTTGCTGCTCGACGGCACTCTGCTGGGTGGTGGCCTGATCCAGCTGCTTATGAACTTCGGCCAGCCGGGTTTCGGTATCGGACGCGTCCTTCTTCTCGCTTTCGACCTGTGCCGAAAGTGTATTCACCTGTTGCTCGGCGGCGCTGCGTTGCTCAGTAAGCTGGCTAAGCTGTGCCTGGGTTTCCGCAAGCTGCTTTTCCATCGCCGCGCCGACGTTTCGTGCGTTCTCGGCCTGCTGCTGCAACCCGGCGAGCCGCTGTTCGGCGTCGGTAACCTGTTGCGCCCCGTAGTCAAGCTGAGCGGTCGTGTCAGCCAGCCGGCTCTGTGCCGCCTCGGCCGCGGCCTGGGCGATGAGGAGCTGCTTCTGCAACGAGTCTAGCTGCTGCTCGCCGGCACTGCGCTGCTCGGCAAGTTGGCTGAGCCGGGCCTGGGTCTCGGTAAGCTGCGTGCCGACCGCGCTGGCTGCGTTCTGCGCGTTTTCGGCCTGCTGCTGCAACGCCGCGAGCCGTTGTTCGGCGGCGGTGACCTGTTGCGCCGCATGGTCGAGCTGACCGGTCGTGTCGGCCAACCGGTTCTGCGCCGCCTCGGCCGCGGCCTGGGCGATGAGGAGCTGCTTCTGCAACGACTCTAGCTGCTGCTCGCCGGCACTGCGTTGCTCGGCAAGCTGGCTGAGTTGGGCCTGGGTCTCGGTAAGCTGCGTCGCCGCCGTGGCACCGGCGCTCTGCGCGCCTTCGGCCTGCTGCTGCAACGCCGCGAGCCGCTGTCCGGCGGCAGTGACCTGTTGTGCTGCATGATCGAGCTGGGCGGTCGTGTCGGCCAACCGGCTCTGCGCCGCCTCGGCCGCGGTCTGGGCGGTCGGAAGTTGTTGCTGCAGCGAGTTCAGCCGCTGCTCGGCCTCGGTCCGCTGCGCGGCGAGTTGGTCGAGTTGCGTCAACCCGTCGAAGATCTGGGCCTGCGCCTGGGTGGCCGCGTGTTGGGTCTGTTGCAGCGCAGCCTCGGCCTTGGCAACATCCGCAGAGCGGGTGGCCGCCTCCTGCGTAAGCTGCGCGAGCGACTGACGCGTTTCCGCCTCCTTCGTGCTCGCAGCCTCGATCTGCTTGTTGACGTCGGCCAGTTCCTTCGTGTGGGCGACCGTATCGTCGTCGAGTTTGGCCGCAGTCTCCTTGTTCTGCGCCAGCTTGCTTTCCACTTCGGCGCTCGCGGTACGCAGCTGCGCGAGCTGTTCCGTAACCGCGCTCACCTGCGCTTCCATGACGGTGCGGTCGTTCTTCGCGGCCTCGATCGCCTTGTTGGTCTCGGCGAGTTGCGCGCCTGCCGCGTCGCGATCCTGCGCGGCCTTGTCGGCGGCCGTGGTGGTCTCGGTAGTTTTTTTCTGCAGGTCGGCGAGTGTGCCGGAAGCCTTCTGCTGCTGATCCAGCTCGGCGGCAAGCTGCTGTCGTGTGTCCGTCAGCTGGCCGATCTGCGCCGACGTGCTGGCCTGCAGTGCGGATTTCGATGAGATCTCCGGTATCGCGACGGCCCATCCGGTAACGGCCAGGGCGCCGAGGATGAGTGTCACTGGACGCTTGATCTCGGCCTTCCAGTCAATGCCCACAGCGCTCCCTTCCCTCGGTTGATTGCTTGTGCGTTCATGATAGAGGTGCCACCGCGCGGGCGGAAGCTGGTGAATAGGGCGAGCGGGCCTGTGACCTGATCCAGCGCGATAGGGCACAGCACGCTACAACAAACGTGGCAGAACTAAAATGGCAATGTCACGCTACAAGCGCGTGATCGGCGACGGTCTGGACGCGCCCAGATCATCGCTGAGCCATTGAGATGGACGCTGCGATCCATGCTTCGAACCAACGGCCGGGCTCGGACATTCGAACCTGGCCGGCAGTGCTCGTCTTATTGGGGAGTCGCGCCCGCTTGTGCCGAGCCCCCCCGCCGCAGCTCCTCCTGAGCAGCGGGGAAGCGGGTCCAGCCCGGCAGTTGCACCGCCAGGTTCACGTCCGCCCATTTCGGATGGTTCGGCGGTTGGCGGAAGCGGTCGAACTTTTTGAAGAATGCATCCACGAAGCGCGCCACCTTCGCATAGCGCTCATGTCCCGGCGGCCAGGCATACACCGCCATCACCGCACCGACGGCCAGCGTCTCCACCGGTGGGCCATCCGGGATCAAAGCGGGGTAGCGGTCATGCTCCAGTTGTGCCGGCAGATAGGTCTCCAGCAGGCCCGGCGTCATCGTGATCGGCAGGAAGTGCAGGTGAGTGTCCGGGCTGATGGCGGAGAACAGCGTGGCAGGCTTGCCCGTGACATAGACCAGCGCCGCAATCTCCCCCCGCCTCAACTTCTCCAGCGCCGCGGCTTGGTTGTCGTGCACGAGCTGCGCCGGAATGCCGAGCGTGTCGAACACTACGGAGGCTGTCATTGCCGTGCCGCTGCCCTGCAGGTCCACGTTCACCGGCTGGTGCGCCAGGTCCGCCATCCCAGCAATATCGGCGCGAGCGAGGACGTGAACCTCCTCGTCGTACAGCTTGGTGATATACTGGATGGACTGCTCGATGCCGGGGAACATGCGCTCGCGCCGGAGATAGGCCAGGACATCGCCTTGGACGATGCCGATATCCACGCCGCGGAGAAAGAGCACGTCGGAGATGTTCTGCACGGACCCGCGGCCAATAATTGGCAGGACACGAAGCTGGTCGCCATCATCGAGCGTCGTCGCAAGGTCGGCGGCGATGCGGATATAGGTGCCTTGTACCCCGCCGGAGATGACGCCGACGGTCCCGGCATTGGCCCGCGCCGTAGTGGCGGCCGAGAGGACAGGCGGGCCGGCGGGCACGACGCGCTGAGCGACGGCCGGAGCAACCATTAGGGCGGCCAAGATGAAGCCGCCCAGGATATGGGCCAGGATGGCAGTCGTCGGGGCAGCGGACCTGTGCATGATCATGGATATCCTTCCTGGGCAATGCTGGTGCGGCGGGTCGCGGGCGGGAGGGTTTGCAGCCGGATGCGCGCCTCTTCGTCGCCGAGGCCGAGGCCGCGCCGATACCAAATGGCGGCCTGCGCCGGGTCGGCGCTCAGGCCGACGACGCCGATCTCCGCCAGGAACGCCGCATCGAAGGTCTTGCCCATCGCCGTCGCGGCATGGCCGGAGCCGGCGGCTGCGGCGCGGCCATACAGCAGACGTGCGGCGGACACGTCGCCCCGTTGCAGCAGGGTGTCGGCACGGCGCACCATCATCTCGGCCAGTGCGGTGGGCGGCGCGGGTGAGACGGCGCCCAAGGATCGGGACGCGGCGGCCTCGATGGAAGCAGGAGCGTGCTCCATGACGAGAGATTTCGGCGATACGGCTGATGCGGTCACCGGCCCATCATGAGGGAAATCTGCGGGTGCATCCAGGCGTGCAACGGAAGGTGCGTCCAGGCTGACCCGACCCGGAGAGCGCTGCCGCTCGATGAACACAGCGCTCGCCTGATCTATGCTGGCCGTTGCCGGAGGCGCAGCATCGGTCTGCGGCTCGGCCGGCAGGGCGAACGATGCATTGAGTTTCGCCGGGCCGGCCGGACTGTCCGGGCCGGAGGCGCGGCTCCACGATGCGCCTCCCCCACGGTCGGCCTGCAAGGGGGGAACAAACACATACTGCAGGAAGGCCGCGCCACCCGTAATGGTGGCCAGAACGGCAAGCCAAAAATAGCCCAATGCGCGCAGGTTGGGTGCGCGGAGTTTGGACGAACGTACCATTGGGCGCCGTTCTGCCACTTTTGGCGGCAGGACGAAAAGGCTACTTTCTTGGCCGATGCTGTCCGGACACGCAAAATCGGAAACACGCGCTCCGCCGAGGATCCGGCACGCCAAGCCGATCCACCTGTGCTCGCCATGAAGTCCTATGGCCTGCTCCTCCGCAAAGGCAGCGCCGACTATGTCGCCAAGATGGAGAAGGTCCTCCTGGGCCAGCCGCCGGTAAACGATCGGGAGTGAGCCAGCAAAGGTCTTCTGGAATTTGGCGGCCGCTAGACCCCGGCGCAAACGGTCAACCGCATCGGGCGTTTTCTCCGGGGCCACGTCGAGCAAAGCAATCCCCCGTTCCGGGTGGAGCAGGGCAAAGCAGACCCAAGAAAGCATTGATGGAGCCCCACTCGCATCGTGAAGCAGCCGTACGTCGCGTAGCACAACCCAATTCGGGCCGATCCGGGACACGGCACGGGCAACGAGATGCTGTGCCGCGAGGCTGGACTGCGGTGGACTGCAGACCATGGTGCTTGGCTTATGCATCGTATGGTAAGCCTCCGCGAGGGGCGCTGCGGTATCTTGCCGCTGTGCGCCGCGCCTCAGATCGCGTGATTACGACGACAACGGTCATCGGTAGCCTCCCCGAAGCTGTAGTGTATAGGGCACTTCGACCTGACAACGCCACATGGGTTAGCGAGTAAAGGCCGCCTGCTCTTGCCACACCTTTCCGAACGGCGATAATCGGGTTCTCCTCGTGATCCCCCCAACGAACAGGATTTCCCGCTGATCGGCACCACGGACCTGGACTACAAGGGCCTCGCGCCGTGACCGGCCACGTGCTGGTCATCGATCAGGGCACGACTTCGACCCGGTCGATGGTGTTCGGCCCGGACCTGCAGGTGGTCGCGAGCGCGCAACGCGAGTTCGAGCAGCTCTACCCGCAGCCGGGATGGGTCGAGCACGATCCCGAGGCACTATGGTCCACCGCGCTGCAAACCGCGCGGGACGCGCTGATGCAGGCCGGGCTGGACGCAGCCTCGCTCGCCGGCCTGGGGATCGCGAACCAGCGAGAGACCACCGTGGTCTGGGACCGCGCGACCGGCCGGGCCATCACCAACGCCATCGTCTGGCAGGACCGCCGCACCGCGGACGCCTGCGACGCGCTGGAGGCGGCTGGCCACGGCGAGAGGGTGGCTGGGCTCACCGGGCTGCGGCTCGACCCGTATTTTTCCGCGACCAAGATCGGCTGGATTCTGGACCATGTGCCCGGCGCCCGCGTGCGGGCCGAGGCCGGGCAACTGGCGTTCGGCACGGTGGACAGCTTCCTGCTCTGGCGGCTGACCGATGGCGCCGTGCACGCCACCGACGCCACCAACGCGTCGCGCACCCTGCTGTGCGACATCACGACGGGCGCATGGCACGACGACCTATTGGCGCTGTTCGACATTCCGCGGGCCATGCTGCCGGAGATCCGCGACAGCGCCGGGGCGTTCGGCACGACCCGGCTGCTGGGCGGCACGATTCCGGTGCGCGGCATCGCCGGGGACCAGCAGGCCGCGCTGATCGGCCAGGGGTGTCTGTCCCCCGGCATGGTGAAGGCGACCTATGGCACTGGCGCCTTCGTGCTGCTGAACGTCGGGCGCGAACCCGTCCGCTCCACCCACCGCATGCTGACCACCATCGCCTGGCAGCACCGCTGCGTGCGCAGCTATGCGCTGGAGGGCTCGATCTTCTCGGCCGGGACCGGCGTCCAGTGGCTGCGCGACGGGCTGGGCCTGGTGGACCATGCCGCGGAAACCGGCGAACTCGCCGCCCAGGCCGATCCGGCGCAGAGCGTTTATCTCGTGCCCGCCTTCACCGGCCTGGGCGCACCGCACTGGAACAGCCGCGCCCGCGCCATCCTCAGCGGTATCAGCCGCGGCACGACACGCCGCGAGCTGGCGCGCGCGGCGCTGGAGGGCGTGGCCTACCAGACCCGGGATCTGCTCGATGCGATGCTGCGCGACGCCGGGCACGACGGCGAGGTGGTGCTGCGCGTCGATGGCGGCATGACGGCCAGCGACTGGACGATGCAGTTCCTGGCCGACATGCTGGGTGTGGGGGTCGAGCGGCCGCAGTGTCTGGAAACGACGGCCCTCGGCGCCGGCTACCTGGCGGGGTTGGACGCCGGCATCTACCCGGACCCCGGCACCTTCCAGCAGCGCTGGGCCATGGACCGGCACTTCGCGCCCACGATGGACGCTGCCGAGCGCGCACGGAAATACGCCGGCTGGCAGGCGGCCGTCACCCAGGCGCTGCTAACGCCGGACTGATCCGACGCGCATCGTGTTCCGCCGCAAGTAAGGCACCGATCGGCTGCCTGCCCGGCCCATGGGCTACTGCCGGAGTGTGGCTTTACAAACGTACCGCTTTAGGGGAACGTCCCTGAAAAGGCATTTCGAACAATGCAATAGCCGGCGTATTTGGGGCTATGCGGGGGGCGATACCCATGAAGGCATGGCTGATAGAGCGCATCACCGAGGCCGGCGAGATGCACCTGGTGGAGCGGCCGGCGCCGGAGCCGGGTCCGCAGGATTACCTGGTGCGGGTAGAGGCGGCGGGGGTGAACTTCCTCGACACGCTCGTGCTGCGTGGCCGTTATCAGCGCAAGCCCGCGCTGCCGTTCGTGCCGGGCGTGGAGGTCGTCGGCACGATCATCAAAGGAGGTGCCGACGCTCCGCTCGCGGTCGGGGCTCGCATCTGCGCCAGCATTGAGACCGGCGCCTTCGCCGAGCAGGCGCTGGTGCCCGCCAATGCGGCACGGCTGGTCCCCGAAGACGTGCCGCCCGAGGAGGCGCTCGTGCTGCTCGGCGTCAACTACCCGACCAGCTACTACGCACTGCATAACCGCGCCGGCCTGAAGTCCGGCGAGACGGTGCTGGTGCATGCGGCGGCGGGCGGGGTGGGCAGCGCCGCCGTGCAGATCGCCAAGGCCGCCGATTGCCGGGTGATCGCGACGGCGGGGACGGAGGAGAAGCGCGACATCTGCCGTGAACTCGGCGCGGATGAGGTGATCGACTACACGGCACCGGACTGGGTGGACCGCCTGCGCGCGGCAACCGGCGGCGCCGGCGCCGACGTGATCTACGACCCGGTGGGCGGGGAGACCGGGGTGCAGAGCCTGCGCTGCCTGGCCTGGCGGGGCCGCTATCTGGTGATCGGCTTTGCCGCGGGCACGATCCCGCAGCTGCCGTCCAATCGCCTGCTGCTCAAGGACGCCTCGGCGATGGGCGTGCTCTGGGGCGAGGTCTGCAAACGCGATCCTGCCACGGCGGACCAGGTCGCCAACGCGGTGCTGGGGCTCTTTCGCGAGGGCCGGCTGTCGCCGCTGATCGGTGGGCGTTTCCCATTGCAGGACGCACGCGAGGCACTGGACCGGCTCGGCCGCCGGGCCACCGTGGGCAAGATACTTTTATACTAAAGGTGGAAGCGCGCTAAATCGGCAGCGACGCCGGATCAGCCCCGCTCACGCCCGTGGCGTTCTGCAGCAAGCCTTGTCCCGTCGGGCACAGCTCCAGCAACGGGCAGCGTATGCAGGCCGGATTGCGATAGAAGCAGCAGCGCTGGCCATGCAGCATCAGCACCTCGTGGTTGTCGTAGATATGCTGCGCATTCCAGTCGGGCGGCAACTGTGCGGCAAGCACGCGGTGCGACGGGCCGACGGCCAGCCCCGATGGGATCAGCCCGGTGCGCGCCGCGACCCGGTGATGGTGGCTGTCCACCGGCAGCGCGGGACGGCGCAGCGTGCTGAAGCTGAGCACGGCCGCGCTGGTCTTCGGGCCGACGCCGGGCAGGCGCTCAAGCCAGGTGCGCGCGTCCTCCACCGACAGCTCGGCCAGAAAATCGAGCGACAACGCGCCGCGCTCGGCCTGGATCGCGCGCAGGATCGACTGGATGCGTGGTGCTTTTTGCTCCGGCCAGGTGACACGCGAGATTGCCGCCTCGACCTCCGCCGTGGGTGCCGCAGCCACACCGGCCCAATCGGGAAAGGCCGCCTGCAATGCCTTGAAGGCCGCCCCGCTATCCGCGTTGCGGGTGCGGTGGGAGAGCAAGGAGCTGACCAGCTCGCTCAACGGATCGAGCGTGTGGAAATAGGCGATAGGGCAGCCGTAGGCACGGCATAGCCTGCGATGGATTTCCAGCGCCTTCTCGTGCAAGTCCATCGCGCCGCAACGCCAAGCGGCACGGCCGGTTCCTCGCGGTGGGGAGCGACAGGCCTTGCATGGGTTGGTATTGGAGGGTCTGGTATCGACGCTATCAACACAGCCAAAAGCCCCGTCCGAAAACAGAAACGGGGCATCTGCAATGGAAGGAACGCCCCATGAGCGACCAGCTTGCCGACAGCGCCGAGCGCCTGTTTGCCGCGAATGCCGGCAAGAACGTGATCCGCTCCGCCGAGGACGGCACGTTCCCGCATGCCCTATGGGACGCCGTGACGCAGGCCGGGTTCACCGCCGCGTTGTTGCCAGAGGACGCCGGCGGCTTCGGCGCGACAGTGGCGGAGGCGATGGCGCTGCTGCGGATCGCCGCCGCCCATGCCGCGCCGATCCCGCTCGCGGAGACCATGCTGGCGGGGTGGCTGCTCGCCCAGGCCGGCCTGCCGGTGCCGGAGGGCATGCTGACCCTGGCGCCTGTGCGGATCAGGGACGTGCTGTCGCTGCACCGGGCGGAGGACGGTTGGCATCTCGTGGGAACGGCAAGCCGCATCCCCTGGGCGCGGGACGCCGCAGGGATCGTCGTGCTGGCGCAGGGGCCGGACGGACCTGCCGTGGCGCTGCTGCGTCCGGACGGCTTCACCATGGCCCACGACCGCAACCTGGCCGGCGAGCCTCGCGACACGATCACGGTGGACGCGGCGCTGGACGCGGATGCGGTAGCCCCGGCGCCTCCTGGTTTCGGCCCGGCGCAACTGCGCGCGGCGGGGGCGGCGGTGCGCACCGTGCAGATCGCCGGCGCCCTGTCCCGCGCTCTGTCTTTGAGCGTGCAGTATGCGCAGACCCGGGTGCAGTTCGGCCGGCCGATCGGCAAGTTCCAGGCGATCCAGCAGAACCTGGCGATCCTGGCCGGGCAGTCCGCCGCCGCGATCGCCGCCGCCGACATGGCCGCGGACGCGCTGGCGAACGGGCTCGATCCGCTGCTGGTCGGCGCCGCCAAGTCCCGCGCGGGGGAGGCCGCGAGCATCGCCGCCGGGCTCGCGCACCAGTCGCACGGCGCCATCGGCTTCACCCAGGAGTATGAGCTGCACTTCGTCACGCGCCGCCTGTGGTCCTGGCGCGACGAGTTCGGCAACGAGGCCGAATGGAACGGCGTCGTCGGCCGCACCGTGCTGGCCGCCGGGCCGGACGGGCTATGGCCCGCGCTGACGGCCGCCTGATGCTGCGTCTCGACACGATGCTGTCACCGCGCTCGGTCGCGGTGATCGGCGCCTCGCCGGACCGGCACAAGATCAGGGGCGCGCTGCTGCACTTGCTGCGCAAGAACGGCTTTGCCGGGCGCATCGTCCCGGTGAACCCCAGCTACGCCGAGATCGACGGCATCCCCTGCTTCCCCACGATAGCGGCGGCCGGCGAGCCGGTGGACTTGGCGCTGATCGCGATCCCGGCCGCGGGCGTGCTGCCGGCGCTGGAGGAGTGCGCCGCCGCCGGGGCGCGCAACGCCATGGTCATCTCCTCCGGCTTTGCGGAGGACGACGCCGCCCCGGCCGACCTGCAGGACCAAGTGGCCGCACTGGCGCGGCGCACCGGCATGCGCATCTCCGGCCCGAACGCCGAGGGCTTCCACAACGAGGTGGACCGCGTCAGCGCGACCTTCAGCCCGGCGGTGGACCGCGACGCCGACGACAACCCGACCGCCCTGCACAGCCGCGTCGGCATCATCGCGCAAAGCGGCGGCATGGGCTTCGCGCTTTACAACCGCGGCCGGGCGCTCGGCCTGTCGTTCAGCACGGTGGTCAGCACGGGCAACGAGGCGGACCTGACCGCGGCAGACTTCCTCGCCCACATGGCCGAGGACCCGGCGACGGCGGCCATCCTGCTGTTCATCGAGAGCGTGCGCGATCCCGCTGGCTTCGCCGCCGCTGCCGCCGCTGCCGCCGCTGCCTCAGCCGCCGGCAAGGCTATCGTCGCGATCAAGATTGGCCGGTCGGCGGCAGGCTCGCTCGCCGCCGCGTCGCACACCGCCAGCATGGCCGGATGGGACGTCGGCTATGACGCGATGTTCCGCCGACATGGGATCGTTACCGCGACCGAACTGGACGAGGCGCTGGCGATCACCGCGGCGCTCGTGTCCAGTCCGCCGGCGCGCGGCAACCGGGTGGCGGTCGTAACCGTCTCCGGCGGGGCGGGGGCCTGGGCTGCCGACGCGCTGGCGGCGGCCGGGCTGGATTTACCGGAACTGGGTCCGGCGACGCAGGCGGCGATCCGCGCCTTCATCCCCAGCTACGGGAGCGCGCGCAACCCGGTGGACCTGACGGCGGGCGGCGTGCAGGGTGGCGGCATGCTGCGGACAATCGAGCTGCTCAGCCTCGACCCGGAGGTGGACCAGATCGCGGTGATCACCTCGCTCTCCAACCCGGCGCGCGTCTCGATCGACGGCCCGGGCCTGGCGGCGCTATTGGCCCAGCGCCGCAAGCCCGTGCTGTTCTACAGCTACACCCTGCCGTCCATGTTCGGCCGGCGTATCCTGGCGGAGGCCGGGGCGGTCATCTGCCCGTCCATGGCGGTGCTTGCGATGGCCTCCCGGGCACTGGTGGACCGGGGCCGGTTCACGCCGCCCACGCCCGCCAACCCCATCGTGCTCCCGGACGCGGCGCGCACCGTCCTGTCCGGCCCGGCCGGCCCGCTGGCAGAGCACGCGGCCAAGGCGGTGCTCGCGGCCTGCGGGGTGGCCGTCGCGCCGGCGCGTCTGGTGACACAGGCCTTTGAACTGGGCGATGCCGCGGCAGCGCTGGGCTTTCCCTTGGCCGTGAAGATCCAATCCCCCGCCATCCCGCATAAGACGGAGGCGGGGGGAGTGCGCCTCGCTATTGCAGACCTCCCGGCGCTCGAAGCCGCATTTGCCGCCGTCACCGCCAACGCCGCCCGCCACGCTCCCGGCGCCCCGGTCGATGGCGTGCTGCTGGAACCCATGGCGAAGCGGGGCGTCGAGGTCATCGTGGGAATCATCCGCGACCCGACCTTCGGCCCCGTGGTGATGGTCGGCGCCGGCGGGGTCACGACCGAGCTGTTCCACGACACCGCATACCGCCTCGCCCCGGTGGACGAGACCGAGGCGGCCGCGATGATCCAGGAACTGCGTAGCGCCCCATTGCTGGAGGGCTTCCGCGGTGCGCCGCCGGCCGACCTGCCGGCGCTGGCGCGGCTGGTGGCCCTGGTCTCCCGTGTCGCTGATGCCGGCCGCGCCACCATGGCCGAGCTGGAACTCAACCCGGTCATCGTCCACCCTGCCGGCCAGGGCTGCACGATCGCCGACGCCCTGCTGGTGCTGTCACCGGCCGGCCCAACAGGAAGATGACCGCAATGCAGGCACTCACCTTCAACACGCCGCCGCCCTCCGACTCCGGCGCCGAGGCGCTGCGCCACGACGTGCGGCAGTTCCTCTCCGTCGAGATGCGGGACCGCCCGCCGCACCAGCGGGCCGGATCCTGGAGCGGCAACGACCCGGCGTTCAGCCGCAAGATGGGCGAGCGCGGCTGGATCGGCATGACCTGGCCGAAGACCTATGGCGGCCACGAACGCTCCGCTCTCGAACGCTATGTGGTGCTGGAGGAGATGCTCGCCGCCGGTGCGCCCGTCGGCTATCACTGGGTCGCCGACCGCCAGAGCGGCCCCAACATCCTGCGCAACGGCACCGAGACGCAGCGCGAGCTGATCCTGCCCAGGATCGCCGCGGGCGAGTGCTCGTTCTGCATCGGCATGAGCGAGCCCGATAGCGGCTCCGACCTCGCCGCCGCCCGCACCCGGGCACAGCGCGTGCAGGGCGGATGGCTGGTGAACGGTACCAAGGTGTGGACCTCGGGCGCGCACCGGGCCGACTACATGATCCTGTTCTGCCGCACCGGCGCCAAGTCCGATGACCGCCACGCCGGCGCCAGCCAGTTCCTGGTGGACATGCAGCGCGCGCGCGGGGCCGGCATGACGGTGCGCCCGATCATCGACATGCGCGGCGCCCACCACTTCAACGAGGTCGCGATCGAGGACCTGCTGCTGCCGGAGGACGCCCTGCTGGGCCAGGAGGGCGACGGCTGGAAGCAGGTGACGGCGGAACTCGCTTTCGAGCGCAGCGGACCCGACCGGTTCCTGTCTGCCTTCACCCTGCTGGTGGAGACCGTGCGCGCGCTGGGCCCGGCGGCGCCGGAGCGTGCGGCGGTCGCGATCGGGCGGCTCACCTCGCATATCCTGGCGCTCCGCCGCTTGTCGCGCTCCGTCGCGGGCATGCTGCAGGCGGGCGAGGACCCGGCCTTGCAGGCGGCGCTCGTGAAAGACCTCGGCAACGTCCTGGAGCAGGAAACCGTGGAGGTCGTGCGCCTGCTGATCGACGTCGAGCCGTCGGAGGAGGACGGCAACCCGCCATTGGTCGCCGTGCTGGCCCATTTGGTGATGACGGCGCCGTCCTTCTCGCTGCGCGGCGGCACGCGCGAGATTCTACGAGGGATTATTGCCCGGGGGCTTGGACTGCGATGAACCCAGGAACGAACCCAGGAATGAACCCAGGAATGAGCGACGTACGCATCACGCGGGACGGGCATGTCGGCATCGCGGAGATCTGCCGCGCGCCGAACAACTACTTCGACAAGCCGCTGATCGCCGGGCTGGCCGCGGCGTTCGAGGAGTTCGACGCGGACCCCGCCATCCGCAGCATCCTGCTGGCGGCGGAGGGCAAGAACTTCTGCGCCGGTGCGGATTTCAGCTCGCCCGCCCGCGACACGGTGGGCGACCGGGACGGCGGGCATTTGTATCAGCAGGCGGTGCGGCTGTTCCGTTGCGGCAAGCCGGTGGTCGCGGCGGTACAGGGAGCGGCGGTCGGCGGCGGCCTGGGACTGACGCTGGTGGCGGATTTCCGGGTGGCCTCGCCCGACTCCCGGTTCACCGCCAACTTCAACCGCCTGGGATTCCATCCCGGTTTCGGGCTCAGCGTGACGCTGCCGCGCGTGGTCGGCCAGCAGAAGGCGGCGCTGCTGTTCTACACCGGGCGGCGGATCGGGGGAGAGGAGGCGCACGCGATCGGGCTGGTGGACGTGCTGGCGCCGCAGGCCGAGCTGCGGCAGGCGGCGCTGGCGCTGGCGACCGAGATCGCGCAGTCGGCGCCGCTCGCCGTCGCCGCGACCAGGCGGACCCTGCGCCACGGTCTGGCCGACGCGATCGCGGCCATTACCGACCACGAATTGACGGAGCAGCAGCAGCATTTCGAGACCGCCGATTTCAAGGAGGGAGTGAAGGCCATGGCGGAACGGCGGCTGCCGGTCTTCCAAGGACGCTGACGGTGGACGACCCTGGGTCCGCCATGGGAACGCATAGGTGATGGGCCCCGCGGGCTGAAAGCTGCGGTGACGCTTCCTTTATCGGGTCCAGGGACCGGGTGTTGACCGGTCCCGCCCACATCTAACGGGATTCCCATGCAGCAGACGACGGATTCTCCCTTGTTCCAGCCCTATGCGCTGGGCGAGCTCGCGTTGAAAAACCGCATCGTCATGGCGCCGCTGACCCGCAGCCGCTCCAGCGATGAGGGCGTCCCGCCGGACTTCGCCGCCGACTACTATGCGCAGCGCGCCACCGCCGGGCTGATCGTCTCCGAGGCCACCAACATCTCCCCGCAGGCCCGTGGCTATGCGCTGACCCCCGGCATTTGGTCCCCGGCCCAAGTCGAGGCCTGGCAGCGCGTCACCCGCGCCGTCCATGAGCAGGACGGGCGCATGGTGCTGCAGCTCTGGCACACCGGCCGCATCTCGCATCCCAGCCTGCATGGCGGCGCGCTGCCCGTCGCGCCATCCGCCATCAAGCTCAATGGCCAGGCGTTCACCAATAGCGGCCTGCAGGACCACGTCACGCCCCGCGCGCTGGAGCTGGACGAGATCCCCGCCATCGTCGCCGATTACCGGCACGCGGCCCAATGCGCCAAGGACGCAGGCTTTGACGGCGTAGAGATCCATTCCGCCAACAACTACCTGCTGGAGCAGTTCATCCGCGACAGCACCAATCACCGCTCCGACCGCTACGGTGGCACGCTGGAGAACCGGCTGCGCTTCCCGCTGGAGGTCGTGGCGGCCGTCACAGAGGTTTGGGGCGGCGGCGCCCGGGTCGGCATCCGCATCTCGCCGGGCACCACCATGCCGGGTGAGACCCCGCTGGATAGCGACCCGATGGCCACCTACGGCGCCTATATCGACGAGCTGTCCCGGTTCGGCCTGATGTATATCCACGACATCGAGGGTGTGACGCAGATGAGCCGCGAGGCCGACGGAATCGACTACCATGCTCTGCGGAGGCGGTTCAGCGGCGCCTATATCGCCAATAACAACTACACCCTTGCGCTCGCGGAGCAGACCTTGGCCGAGGGCAACGCCGACATGATTAGCTTGGGCCGCCCCTTTATCGCCAACCCGGACCTGGTGGACCGCCTGCGCACCGGCGCGCCCCTGGCCGATGCGCCGAAGCAGTACTGGTATGGCGGGGACGCCACGGGATACTCGGACTGGCCGGGAATGCAGGGCCAGATCAAGCTGGCGGCCTAATCAGGGCCCATGCTAGTCCCGCCGTTCGAGCTTAGGCCCAATGCGGCGGGACCCAGTAGCCGCGCCGGGTGTAATGGCCCGGCACCCAGTGCGCGTAGGGCCGCGTGACGACGACGGGCGGGGGCGCCACGTAGGCCACCGCGGGAGGCGGCGCATAGACGGCCGGCGGGAGCACCACGACACCGGGTCGCCGTTCCCAGGCGTGCGTCGTATTCGAGACCAGGGCTGGGCCAACAACGGCATAGCAAAGCGCGGCGCGAGCCGCCCATCTCCTCAGATTGGCAACATCTATCATGATGGCAATTCTCCTCATTATCCTGCCAAGCATCGACAATATTGATGGGTCAAGAACATTCATCTATAGTAGTAGTGGCGATATGGTCGATAATATGGACCATATTCAGGGACGACTATGCAGCCACCCAAGGTCAGCAGCAGAGCGATCGCCGCCACCATGCGAAATGCGTTTTTGGATCTCGTGACCATTGAACCGATCCCTGTCATGGCGTGCAAAGAAGTCTCCAAGTTCCATATAGTCAAGCTGCTCAGGGCATCCACTTGGAACCTCGCAACGAAATGTAACGCCTGGTCCGCCGGGGGTTCCGAGCCGTCTTGGCCCGGCGCCGGTTATCGCTTACGCGGGCAACGTCACCGTCACCGATAGGCCGCCTTCTGGCCGGTTGGCCAGTGCCACGTCGCCACCGTGCGCCCGCAGGATGTTGCGCGCGATCGGCAGACCCAGCCCGGTGCCGCCGGTTTCGCGGTTACGGCTGCTCTCCAGGCGATAAAACGGCTCGAACACGCATTCGAGCTGACCGGGAGGCAGTCCCGGGCCGCGGTCCTCGACATGCACCGTCACGAACCCGGCCCGCGGCGGGACCAGCACGACATGCGCGCTGCCACCATAGGTCAGGGCATTGGCGACCAGGTTGGTGACGGCACGCTTGAGCGCCATCGAGCGGGCCTGCACGACCAAATGCGCCGGTCCGGCATAGTCCAGGTGCCCTGCCATGCCGGGCCGCACGTCCGTCACCTCGTCCAGCACGGTTTGCAGCAGCACGGCGAGGTCCAGCGCCACTAGCGGCTCGCTCCCGGCTGCATCTCGCCCAAAGGCGAGGGTCGCGGCCACCATGCTCTCCAGCTCGTCCAGGTCTGCCAGCATCTTGCGGCGCTGCTCCTCATCCTCCATCCACTCCGCCCGCAGCTTCAGGCGCGTGACCGGCGTGCGCAGGTCGTGGCCGATCGCGGTCAGCAGGAAGGTGCGGTCATCGACGAACCGGCGGATACGCGCCGCCATGGTGTTGAACGCGGCGGCCGCGCTCGCGACCTCGGTCGGGCCATCTTCCGGCAGCGGCGGCGCGTTCACGTCGCGCCCGAGCCGCTCGGCAGCAGCGGCCAGGTCGCGTACCGGTGCCAGCAACCGGCGCACCGCCCACAGCGTCAGCCCGGCCGCCGCGAGGGTCATTAGCATGAAGGCGGCCAGGAAGTTGGGGGAGTGCCAGAGACGCGGCGGCGGCACGGCGACGTGGAACACGAGCCAGCGCTCGTCGGGAAGATGAAGGCCGACGATGATCTGGCGCTGGGCGAAGGCGCCGCGGATCATCGTCTCCCGTGGGCGCAGCGATGGCGGCACACGGCCAAAACGGAGGAACGGACGGATCATCTCCTGAACGTCGGCCGGCGCCGGGCCAAGCTCGGCGCGCGGCGCGACCGTCCCGATGCTGGCTCGAATGTCGGGGCTGGCATCCATGGCCTCGGCGGCCTGCGGCCATTGATCCGGCGGCGCCGACACGATGCCCTGATACAGGCCGACGATGCGCTGTCCCAGGTCCTTCGTCTCGGCCAGCCGCTGCAACTGCACCCGGTCAAGCGCATGGATCAGCAATCCCGCGCCCTGCACGCAGGCCAGCCCGAGCAGCAGCACGAGCATCGTGCGCGCGGCGAGGCTGCGCGGCCACACTTCCAGTTGCCTCATACGCGCTCGACGGGCGACGCCAGCACGTAGCCGCCGCCGCGGACGGTCTTGATGAGCTGCGCGTTCCGTCCGTCATCTTCGAGCTTGCGGCGCAGGCGGCCGATCGCGACGTCTATGGTGCGGTCGAACGGCCCGGCCTGCCGGCCACGCAGCAGGTCCAGCAGCATGTCGCGGGTCAGCACGCAGTTGGCGCGCTCCACCATCGCCGCCAGTAGGTCGTACTCGCCCCCGGTCAGCGGAATCTCGACGCCGGCCGGGTCGAGCAGACGGCGCCGGGCCGGCTCGAGCGTCCAGCCGGAGAAGCGGTAGGCGTCCTGCGCCGCACCGGCGCCCTGGTCGGGCCGCTCGCCGGTGCGGCGCAGGACGGCGCGGATGCGGGCCAGCAGCTCGCGCGGGCTGAACGGCTTCGCGACGTAGTCGTCCGCCCCCAGGTCGAGGCCGGCGATGCGGTCGTGCTCCCCGCCCATCGCGGTCAGCATGATAATCGCGACACTGGATTGGCCGCGCAGCCAGCGGGCGAGATCGAGCCCGCTTTCGCCCGGCAGCATCAGGTCCAGGATGACCGCTTGATAATGCCCGGCCGGCCAGGCGCGGCGCAGCTCGCGCCCGTCGCGCGCCGTCGTCACGCGCAGCCCTTGGCTCTCCAGGAACCTCGCGAGGAGGTCACGGATCTCGCTGTCGTCGTCCACCACGAGAATATGCGGCACGGGTGCCATGGCTGGGACCATAGCGCAAGCGGCTTGGCCCGGCAGCCGCGGTTGCACTTTGTTGCACTTGGCCCGGCAGCAGGCCGGCAAAGAAGATGCGGAGATATCTCATCGCCTTCTTTGACGGCAACCAAATCATAACCACGTTGGCATTTGACTCGGTCCCCGACTGCTGCGAGTTGTGGTCATGCCGTGCCGCAAGATGATGGACGTATCATTCGCGTCCAGGTTGAAACCTTTGTCGGGGAAAGGCGCAGGAACCCCATGACAGCGCACCCCAGCTTCCGAACCAATTTGGCTCATGCTTGGCGTATTCAGCCGCCGATGACATTGCCCGCAGAACATGGACCATAATCCTCTTCGCGGGCAGGCTATGTCACCCAGGGAACGTTTTCTGGAGGCGCTCCTGAATAGCGCCACCGACTACGCCATCATCGCCCTGGACCTCGCGGGCCTCGTGACCTCATGGAACGAGGGCGCGCGCTGCATCCTGGGCTGGAGCGAGGGGGAGATGCTCGGGCGGTCCGCCAGCTTGTTCTTCACGCAAGCGGACCGCGAGCAAGGCGTCCCGCGGGCCGAGATGCAGGCCGCCCTGGAGCACGGACGCGGCGCCAGCGAGCGATGGCACCAAAAAAAGGACGGCTTCTGCTTCTGGTCGAACGGCGAGATCATGCCGCTCCGGGACGAGGCTGGAGCCGTCCAGGGGTTCGTCAGAGTCCTGCGCGACCGCACGGCGCAGCGGCTGGTCGCCGAGAAGCACCGGTCGGATGCCGAGTTCCTGCGCAGCGTGCTGGCCTCGTCTGCCGATTGCATCAAGGTGCTCGACCTCGACGCGAAGCTCGTCTTCATGACGGAAAGCGGCCAGCGCGTGATGGAGGTGAGCGACTTCAACGCCATCCAGGGCTGCCCCTGGCCGGATTTTTGGCATGACCAGGGAAACCTGGACGCCAGGGTGGCAGTGGAAACCGCGAAGGCCGGCGGCACTGGGCATTTCCAGGGCCTATCCGGCACGATGGCAGGCACGCCTAAGTACTGGGACGTGCAGGTCACCCCCATCATGGGCGCCGATGGCCAGCCGGAGAAGCTGCTTTCCGTTTCACGCGATATCACTGCGGCACGGCAGGTCGAGGAGGCACTGCGCGAAAGCGAGGTGCGCCTATCGGCGATCTTTGCACAGGTGGGCGTCGGCCTTGCCGAGATCGGCCTCGACGGACGCTTCTTGCGGGTCAACGACGAGCTCTGCCGTATTCTTGGCCTGTCGCGTCATGCGGCGCTCTCCACCGGCGTCGCCGGGGTGACGCTTCAGGATGACATAGCGAGGAGCCTGGTCGTCCTTGCCGAGATCATAAAGTCCGGCGAGCCGGCCAGCGTTGACAAGCGCTATGTGCGGCCGGACGGCAGCGTCGTCTGGGCCAACAGCAGCCTGACCCGCCTTGATGACGAACAGGGCAGGCCCCGCTCGATACTCGCCGTCACCGTCGACCTGACAAGCCGCAGGGCCGCGGAGGAAAGCCTTCGCGCGAGTGAAGCCAGGTTCCAGGCCATTGCAGACTTCATCGACCAGATGGTTTGGTCGACCCGGCCGGACGGCTTCCACGACTACTACAATCAGCGTTGGTATGACTACACCGGCGTGCAAGCAGGCTCGACCGACGGGGAGTCCTGGAACGGCGTGTTCCATCCCGACGACCGGCAGCGCGCCTGGGCTGCCTGGCACCACAGCCTTAGGACGGGCGCGCCCTATCGTATCGAATACCGGCTGCGGCACCGATCGGGCCGATACCGCTGGGTGCTCGGCCGCGCGCAGGCCGTGCGCGACGAAGCCGGTCAGATCATCCGCTGGTATGGCACCTGCACCGTTATCCAGGAGATCGTCGATGCGCGCGAGGTGCTGGCCCGCTCGCAGGCGGAGCTGCAACGGCTGGTTGCCGAGCGCACCTCCGAGCGCGACCGTATGTGGCGGCTCTCGACCGACGTCATGGTCATGGCAAAATTCGACTCTAGAATCACCGCCGTCAATCCGGCCTGGACCACGGTGTTCGGCTGGAAAGAGCATGAGCTGATCGGACGCTCCTCCCTGAACCTTGTCCATCCCGATGACGTCGAATCGACCCTGGCCGCGGTCCGCGAGCTTTCTGACCGGCAAACGACCGTGCATTTCCAGAACCGCTACCGGCAGAAGGACGGAGGCTACCGCTGGCTCTCCTGGACCGCGGTGCCGGACGAAGGCTTCATCTACGCCGTCGGCCGCGACATCACGGCTGAGAAGGAGGCCGCCGCCCAACTCGAAGCGATGCAGGAGCAGCTCCGCCAGTCGCAAAAGATGGAGGCTGTGGGACAGCTCACGGGCGGCCTCGCGCATGACTTCAACAATTTGCTGACCGGGATTGCCGGCAATTTGGAGCTGCTGCAGACCCGTGTGAACCAGGGGCGGCTGACCGACCTCGACCGTTACATCTCCGCCGCCCAGGGCGCGTCCAAACGCGCCGCGGCACTGACGCATCGCCTGCTGGCCTTCTCGCGGCGCCAGACGCTCGACCCCAAGCCGACCAACATCAACCGCCTCGTCACCGAGATGGAGGATTTGATCAGCCGGACAGTTGGCCCGGCGGTTGGAATCGAAGTGGTCGGCGCCCCCGGGCTATGGACCACGCTGGTCGACCCGAACCAGCTTGAGAACGCGCTCCTGAACCTCTGCATCAACGCCCGCGACGCGATGGCAGAAGGCGGCCGGCTGACGATCGAGACCGCGAACAAATGCCTGGACGAGGGCGCGACACGAGAGCGCGACATGCTGCCGGGGCAGTACCTGTCGCTCTGCGTTACCGACACGGGTTGCGGCATGACGCCGGAGGTCGTCAGCCGCGCCTTCGATCCTTTCTTCACCACCAAGCCGATCGGCGTGGGCACCGGGCTGGGCCTGTCCATGGTCTACGGTTTCGCCCGGCAGTCGGGCGGCCAGGTGCGGATCTACTCCGAGGCCGGCCGGGGCACGAGGGTGTGCCTCTATCTGCCCCGCCACCACGACAAGGCCGATGACACGGAGGCACCGGCGGAGCCGGATAAGGCGCCCGTTATCGAGCAAGGCAAAACGGTGCTGGTGGTCGACGACGAGCCGGCCGTGCGGATGCTGGTGGTCGAGGTGCTGGAAGACCTGGGCTACGCGACGATCGAGGCGGCAGACGGCGCCGGTGGGCTGAAAGTGCTGCAATCGGACGTTCGCATCAACCTGATGGTCACCGACGTAGGCCTGCCCGGCGGCATGAACGGACGGCAAGTTGCTGATGCCGGGCGGGCGATCCGGCCCGACCTACGGGTGCTGTTCATCACGGGTTATGCAGAGAACGCTGTGGTCGGCAACGGCAATCTCGAGCCCGGCATGCAGGTGCTCACCAAGCCCTTCGCGATGGAGGCGCTTGCGAGCCGGGTTACGGACCTCATCGCGGGATCATAGGGTCCGGCAGGGATGCCGCGACAGCCCCGGCCGAAATCTCATCGCCACATGCATCCGTTCGAGGCGTTCTCGGCGATTGTTATGATCGAGTGGTGAGGCAGATGCGGTGTTGGCATATAGAGAGATCAAGCTGTTTGCTCTCGAGCAAGCTCCCGCAAGCGTCGTGCGAGGCATCCTCGCTGTGGCGGCCTCCCATTCCGGGGATACGGACCAGCGGGCGATCTGGGAGGTGACCGTGGGTCACTTCGAGTGGACCGACACTCCTGCCCGCGACCGGGACCATGAAAGATTGGCAGACGCCGAATGGGCCTTGCATGATTGGTTGCAAGATAATGGGGCAGAGAAGGGAGAGGTCGTGCTGGTGACGGCGGCCGTGCCTGTTGCGTCGCTTTCTTGAGCCCGGCAAGGCTCCATTGAGACTGTAGCTCACAAAGTACGTTTCAGTTCGCGCAATCGTACTAAAGACGACATGCATCAGTTCCTGTAGGATGTCTCATCGCTCGCTCATATTGGGGCGCGAGCGGCTAGGAGACAGCGTGTGCTCTTGCCCATTCCGGGGAAAAGCGCAATGGCACCAGAAGCTGCTGCTACATCGTCAATCCGCAACGAGCTTCTAGGTGGGCTGCCTCCTGGTGACCTGGACCGGGTTCGGGCGCTTCTGACCTCCGTAACGATGGTGAGCGGCCAAGTCCTGCATGAGCCCGGCGAGGTGGTTGAGCACGTCTATTTTCCCACCCGCGGCATGGTCTCGATCATTGCGCAGGAAGAGAATGGACCGACTGTCGAAGTCGGATTGATCGGCCGCGAAGGATTGGTCGGCAGTTGGATTCTGCTGGACCCCCAGGCAATCGCGTTCCGCAAGGCCCTGGTCCAGGTCACTGGTGCGGCACTTCGGATGCCTCTCTCGACGTTCAGGCAAGCGGTCGACCAAATCCCGTCGCTGCGCACCTGCTGCCTGCTCCATGTGCAAGCGCTCAGTGTGCAAATCAGCCAAACAGCGGTCTGCAACGCCCGCCATACGCTTCCCGAGCGCTGCGCCCGCTGGCTGCTTTTAGCCCACGACCGGGCGGATGGGGATGAGATTCCACTGACGCAGGAGTATTTGTCCAATATGCTGGCCGTGCGCCGGCCCGGTGTGACTGTGGCTGCATCGATCCTGCATGCCGCGAAGCTGATCGATTACAGCCGAGGCAGGATCGTGATCCGGGATCGCACCGGCCTCGAAGGCGCTGCCTGCGATTGTTATCGAGTCGTCAAAGTAGAAACGGGAAGACTGCTTAGGCAATTGCCTGAAGTTGCTGCATAGTTTGGTACGAAAGCGAACTTTCATGGGAACGTAATTAGACCAATAGTATAACGCTAGTCTATAGATTGACTGCTACACTGGTAACATTTACCTACTAGTTGTAAAGTACCCTGGAGCAGTCGGAATGTTGCCTACTCGGGAACACAGGGACCTGCAAATAGATGGAGACGAGAACGCGGCACTATCAAAGATGAGCAGGCCGATCCGAACCAGCTTGAGAACGTTTTGCTCAACCTCGCCATAAACGCGCGCGACGCGATGCCCGACGGAGGACGACTGACCTTTGCGACTGCACACCTGCGCTTGGGCGCTTCGGATTTTGCCGGCCATGAAGGGGTGAGGCCCGGCGACTACGTCGAGGTTACGGTGACAGACACCGGGACCGGCATGGACGAGGCTGCCCAGAGGCGCGCCTTCGAGCCGTTCTTCACCACCAAACCCACTGGTCAAGGCACGGGGCTGGGCCTTTCTCAAGTTTATGGCTTCGTGCGCCAGGCGGAGGGCATCGTACGCCTCGATAGCACTCCGGGCCGGGGCACGACCATGCGGCTATACCTGCCGCGGAACGAACGGACGGGAGCGTGAACAACGGCCGCCTCCGTCCCTCCACTACCGCATCAGCCCGCTTTAAGGCGCGATGACCGCCCGCATTGTGTTCACTCTTTGCCGGGCATCACGGTGGCGAGCAGGTCCTTGGCGCTGTTTTTCAGCACGCTGCCGAGTTCGGGTTCGGTGGCCATCATGGACATGAAGTGCGCGGCGTCCTTCAGGGTGGTGTGCGGCGGCACGTTGGGGTCGGTGTAGGCCTCCAAGATCACCGGCTGGTCGGCCGCCAGCGCCTCGTCCCACGCCGCCCCGCCCCGGCTCCTACGCACACACCCCCACCGCTTTCCCCCCCACGCGTTCACAAAACCGAGCACGAGCCTTGCACCCCACCACAGGCCAAAGACCCGCGCGTTCATGCCTCGGGTCTGGAGGGAGATGCCCTATGAACACCGTCGAACTTGTGTTGGATGCCCATGCAACGATCGCGGAGTCCCTGCTATGGGAACCGAACCAGGCGGTTTTCTACTGGATGGACGTCAAGGCGCCGGCGCTGTACCGGCTGGACCCCGACAGCCTCGCCCAACGCCGCTGGCCCCTGCCGGCCGATATTGGCGCTTTCGCGCTGGTGGCTGGGCAGGACGCCGCACTGGTCGCGCTGCGGACCGGGCTGTTCGTCCTGTCATTGACCGACGGCACGCTGGACCTTGTAGCACCTTCCCCTTTCGACCCCGCGCTGCATCGCTTCAACGAGGGAGCGTGCGACGCCGCCGGCCGCTTCTGGGTGGGCATCATGTTCGATCCCTTGCCTGCCCACGCCGGCCATCCGCCAGAGCCCGCCACTCTCAGCACCTGGACCTGGTCCGGCGGGCTGGTGGTGCGGCCCGATGCCGCCGAGCTGCATAACGGCATGGCCTGGCGTCCTGACGGGACACTGTTCTACCTCGCCCACTCCCAGCAGCAAACGGTGTTTGCCTTCCCGTTCGACGCCGCATCCGGGCACCTTGGGGAGCGCCGGGTCTTCGCGAAAATCCCCAAGGCGCTCGGCCTGCCTGACGGCCCTGCGGTGGACGAGGAGGGCGCCTACTGGTGCGCCCTGCATGGCGGGGGACGGCTGCATCGTTACGCGCCCGACGGCACCCTGCTGCGCGAGGTCGAGCTACCGGTCAGCCAGCCCACCATGTGCGCTTTTGGCGGACCCGATCTTCGGACGCTGTTCGTGTCCAGCGCCGCCGACAAACTCAGCACGGCCCAGCTCCTGCGCGAACCGCATGCCGGCGGGCTATTCCGGCTCGACCCAGGCGTACGGGGCGTCGCCCGCCCTTGCCATGTACAATGAGAGTGCCAGCCATGGCCGACGGTTCGCCTGCCTACGGCATCCGCCCCCTGCCGCGGAAGGCTTGGCACAGGCAGGCCGGTGCCGGGGCATGAGGCGGCTGGTCATGGGTGTCATCGGCCATGTCGACCACGGCAAGACCGCGCTGGTCCGTGCGCTGACCGGCACGGAGACCGACCGCCTGCCGGAGGAGCGGCGGCGCGGCATCTCGATCGCGCTGGGCTTCGCCGTCCTGGGGTTGGAGGACGTCGAGGTGGACCTGGTCGACATGCCCGGCCATGAACGGTTCGTGCGCACGATGGTGTCGGGCGCGACCGGCATCGGCGCGGCGCTGCTGGTCGTGGCGGCGAACGAGGGCGTGATGCCGCAGACTCGCGAGCACGTGGACATCGCTGGCCTGCTGGGCGTGCGCCGCGCCGTGATTGCGATCAGCAAGGCGGAGCTGGTCTCTCCCGACCAGGCGGCGGCAGCAGGCCGGGAGGCGGCCAAGCTGGCTGCTGCGGCGGGATTGCAGGCGGGCGTCCCCGTGCCGGTCTCGGCGCTGACGGGACAGGGTTTGGACACGCTGACCGCGGCTATAGCCGTTCTGCTCGACGGCACGGTACCACCGGAGGACGCCGGGCTTCCCTGGCTGCCGATCGACCGCGCCTTCAGCGTCCCCGGACACGGCACCGTCGTCACGGGAACGCTGCGCCGCGGTACGCTATCCGTCGGCGACGAAATCGAGATCCTGCCAGGAGGCACGCCGGCGCGGGTGCGGGGGCTGCAGGTCCATGGAACGCGGGTCGTGCAGGTTGCGCCGGGTCAGCGTGCGGCGGTCAACCTGCGCGGAGTGGAGCCGGCGCAGGTGTCCCGTGGTGCCGCACTCGCCGCGCGCGAAGCGTTGCCGGCATCCGCCTGCCTCACGGTCATGCTGCGCGCCACGGCCGATGCGCCGCCGCTGCGGACGGGCATGGCGCTGAACCTGTTGCTCGGCACGGACGAGACGGAGGTCCGCCTGCGCCTGCTGGACCGGGACGAGCTGCTGCCAGGGCAGACCGCGCCGGCGCAGTTGCGGTGCGCGCGGCCGGTCTGCTGCCCGGCGCGCGAGCGTTTCATCCTGCGCGTGCCGTCCCCCGCCCTGACGGTCGCAGGCGGCCTAGTGCTGGACCCAGTGGCCACACGGCTGCGCCGGCATGCGGCGGCGGTGATCGAACGTCTGCAGGCGCTGGCTGGCAGCGATGCCACTGCGACCGTCGCGGGCGAGCTGGGGCGGGCCGGCAGCCTGGGCGTCGGGCTCGACCGCCTCGTGCAGCTCACCGGGTTGGCGCCGGCGCGCGTCGCGGGACTGGCGCAGGACTGCGACGCGGTGGTCGGCCGAGGGCGGGTGGCGGTGGCAGGGGCGGCCTTCGCCACGGTCCTGGCCCAGGTGCCGCGCGTCCTCGCTGCCCATGAGGCGGCTTATCCCGAAGGGGTGCCGCGGGAACGGCTGCCGGCACTGCTGCCGGGCGTGGCTGCCCCAGTGCTGGATTATGCGCTGGAGCGGCTGATGGCGGCGGGCACCCTGCGCCAAGCGGGAGGCGCGGTTGCCTTGCTCCGCCCGGACCAGGAGCGAGCCCGGGCGGCGCAGGATGCAACGTTGACCGCCTCGATCTCGGAGACGCTGCGCCGGGCCGGGCTGTCCACGCCCGATCTGTCGCAGATCGCCGGGGACCGGATGGCTCGCCGTGCCCTGGATGCGCTGGTGCGTCAGGGCCTGGTGGTGCGCGTGATGGACCGGGTGCAGAAGCGGGAGGTGCTGTTCCACCGGGACGCCGTCGATGCCGCGCGGCGATGCCTGGCCCCGTTGCTGTCCAAGGGCCCGGGCCTGCTGGTGGCGGAGGCCGGCGCCGCGCTGGGCATCTCCCGCAAGTATAGCGTGCCGCTGCTGGAGTACCTGGACGCGA
>JAABUK010000602.1_pt1 | contig 74020 bp, 68 predicted proteins | sample 5559141 | NCBI WGS metagenome assembly JAABUK01 (sample SAMN10711869, study PRJNA513367) | rock metagenome | isolation source: Antarctica rocks | place: Antarctica: Victoria Land, Pudding Butte nord | collected 2016-01-03
ACCGCCGCCGGCGCCAAAAAGCCCTAGGCAAGCTCACCCCGATCGAGTTTGAGACCATCAACTGTGCCGCTCACGCGGCCTGAAACACCACACCGGAAGTGTCAACCAGATCGACAGCAGTCCCCAGGGCATTCGTCAACCCCGACGTGTAATCAATAGACCGAGACAACACCAACAACTCCTTTAATTAATCACAGGCGACCCAGACGCAGGGCATCCACGCGCGGGAGAACGACTTCAGGGCGCAAGCCATCACGCGGGCACCGTGCGGTGCTCGCGGTATAGCCGCTTGAAGTGGGCCGGGCAACGCCGGCTCGAACGGACCGAGGCATTCAGATGAGAGGCGGTCCGACTGACCGCCTGTACGGTACCTGGTGACTTATCACCGGATGCTGGGACCCACCTTACACCGTAAGGCTGGCCATTTGGCACAAACTGCAGAAATGATCTTCCGAGGGACAAGCCACTCGCAAATCGACACGGCTCGCCCCGGACGGGCGGCTACGTCAGTTCGGGTTGGACTCGAACCTGCTCCCACCCTCGTCCCCGGTGGTGGAGTCGGGCAGCAGATGTTCGGTTCGTTCCTTCGAATCGTCGGTCTCACTCGGTTCCGACGGAGCCTGCTGCTTGCCGGGCTCGGTCGGCACGTCGTTAACCTGATCGCCTTCGCCGTCGGCGGGGTTGAAGTTGGGTCCTTCAGTGTCTTTAGCCGACTCGCCCATCCTGACTCCTCTTGATGTCGCGGGCACGCCCGCTCGCTGACCCGGCCATGCTTCGGGACACGGCATGGACGCGAGTGAGACGCGCCATACCTCCCTACGTGGCACACCTTACACCGTAAGGAGCGGTCGTAGCCTGCATCGAGACGCATAGGCGTGGAGCACGGCCAGTGGGCCACCCCGTATTAGGCGCAAGTCAGCTCAGGCTCGACGTCGTCGGCGTCTGATCCGCCCACGCCAGCCGGGCGTACCTGCACGAGGTGAACCAGGGAGCGGCCCTGCTCGGCTCGGCTGTCTGCCGACTCCATCGCAGTTCCCGCTACGTTCCATGGAGCACCGTCGAGAACGTCGACTGGCCCGGCAATACCCTGCAGCTGGACGCATCTCGGCACCGACCATGAGGTCGCGCCAGCCTGCCTGCCGAGTGAGCCCCACGGCTCCCTCTGCGAGGTACCGGCCTCAGTAGTCGGGACCCACCGTGTTGCTCGGTCGCTCGCCGCGGGCGAATTGGAGCAGCTGTTCGGTCACGACCGTCCAGGCGCGGTCGCTCGACCCGTCGGTGTGACCGCCGACGTGCGGGGTGATCAGCACACCAGGCGCCGTCCACAGCGGGTGGTCCGGCGGCAGCGGCTCGGGATCGGTCACATCGAGGGCGGCTCGAAGGCGGCCGCTGACCAGCTCGCGGATCAGGGCGTCGGTATCGACAACCGGCCCGCGTGACGCGTTGACCAGCACGGCACCGTCCGGCAGAGCCGCGAGGAAGACGGCGTCGACCACCCCCCGCGTCTGATCGGTCAGCGGCACGACGACCACCACGGCGTCCGCGGTGGGCAGCAGCTCGGGCAGGTCGGAGACGGGGCGAATCCCGTCGCGCATGTTGCGGGCTACCAGCGTCGTTCGGCATCCGAACCCCGCCAAGCGCAGTCGGGTCTGCTCGCCGAGGTCCCCCGCCCCCAGGATCACGACGTGCGCGCCCAGCAGACCCGGGGATCCCTGCTCCGTCCATTGCCGCCGCTGCTGTTGCCGAACGAACATCGGGATCTCGCGCCGCATCGCGAGCAGCGCAGCAACCGCCCATTCCGCCGTCGAGCCGCCGTGCGCACCGCGTGCGTTCACCAACGCCACGCCGTCAGGCAGGACGCCGGACCACTGCTCGACGCCAGCCGACAAGATCTGTACAACCTCGACACCGTCGATCTGCTGGAGCAGGCGATCGACCCCGTCCGGTGACTCCTGCTCGACCACGACTGCCCGGGCGTACGCCGGGTAGGTTGAGGGGGCGTCGACGTCGACGCGGATAACGGCCAGCTCCGGCTCGTTGGCCAGACGCGAGCGCCCCTCTTCGGAGAGCACGACGACGGGTAACGGCTCAGCGGCCATGATGATCAACCTTCCGTGCTGCGAGGACGACGGCGTGACTCAGCCGCCCGGCACCGACGCGCGCAACGGAACGTGCCACACCAAACCTAGCGCCGGCGGCGAACCCCGCTTGAACGGGGAACGGTCGGGACCGCCGACGGGTTTGATGAGTGTCGTCACCACGAAACGCCCTGGTTCAGCGGTGGGCCGCAGGAGTGGCGTCTCCGAGAGGCCGCCTGCGGATGCGCGGGCTCTGATTGCCCGGCTCATGGGACAACGGCTGTCGCTGCTGTGGAATCGCTCAGTGACGAGCCAGCAGGACTACCGGGATGACGCGATCAGTTTGCCTTTCGTATTCGGCGAAGCCGGGGTTTCGGCGTTTCTGCTCCTCCCAGATCTCTGACCTCTCCGCACCGGTGAGCACGCGTGCTTCGACGTCGAACTGATCGCCCCCGACCTCGACCGATGCCTGCGGATGTGCCACGAGGTTGTGGTACCACGCCGGGTTGATGTCCTTGCCTGCATAGGAGGCAAAGACGGCCAAGCCGGCGTCGGTCTGCAAGTACATCATCGGGCTGACCCGTTGCTCGCCGCTTTTGGCGCCGGTGCTGTGCAGCAGCAGCAACGGCGCGCCCTCGAAGTTGCCGCCGACCCGGCCCTTGTTTGCCCGAAACTCGGCGATGACCTTGTCGTTCCAGCTCTCGCTCATGAGTCCCAGCCTAGACAAGGGCCGTACCTCATGGAATCAGCCATAGAAGCCAACGTGTGGCGCTGTAGGGGCCGTCGGCCCTGCGGTGATCGCACACCCGCCGACCGCCCTCAGGAATCGGCGAGCGCAAGTGCCGCGAAGCTGGCCAGCCAATGGCTGCTCGAAAAGGCTTCTGCTGACAGCGATGGCAGTGCGGCCTGAACGTGCCATGCTGCGGCGGTCAGCAGAATCGACCGCCGCTGGTCGTCGCGGTGAAGGGCTGAGCCGATGGCCCGTAGTGCGGCAGCGCGCGAGAAGTTGAGTCCGTCCAAGTGCCCGAGTTGTCCGTCGTCGCGGTCCGGTGCCCCTACCGGCCAGAGCAGCGAACGCGGCTGACCCTCGGTCAGGCCGGGCAGGAACCGGGTCAGCCAGTCGCTGAACTCGTCCCGGGGGAGCAGCCTGCGTACGAGGTCCGCCTCGCTCAGCGACGGTGACAGGAAGTCCTGCCCCGACGGCTCCCAGGACGCGGGGACATCGCGGTCGGGCAGGTAGCACCGCGCCGCCCATTCGCGGCTGGTGGTTGCCACGTGCGGTAGTTCCAGCGGACCGGTGGCGTCGAGAATGAGCCCCAGCGAGAATGCAGTGTTGGCGTGGCCACCATCGCGCACCGGGTAGGCAGCTCGCGGCAGCCAGTCGAGGATCAGGTCGGCGACCGTCTCGACGGCAGGACGCAATGCCCGGGCCCACCCGGCAGCCTCCGCGTCCCCCTCCCATCCGGCACACTCGGCTGCAAGTGTGACGAGCCACGCCCACCCGTAGGGCCGCTCGAAGGACGGGTCTGCCCGCAGGTAGTCGGCCTCGTCCTGCAACGCCTCAGGCGTGAGGTGGGCGTTGAGCCCTTGCCGCACCGCTGCGACGTCCAGCTCTCTCGGATACAGGCGCAGCAGCCGCACCAGCAACCAGTGCATGTGAACAGCCGAGTGCCAGTCGTACGCGCCGTAGAACGCCGGGTGGCGCCGAGGGTGCAGGGCCACGTCGTCGGGTCCGAGGGCGACATGCGCCGGGGCGTTCGGGAACTCGCGTACCACGTTGTCGAGCGCGGTCGCTGCGAGCGACCCCGCCAACGTTGCGAGCGGAACCGGTTGGGGGCCGGGGGAACTCATGCGACGAAGGGTCTGGGGGTCAGGCCGACGGACTCGAGCGCGGCCCGGACCCGCCGGGCGAGCAGTACAGCGCCAGGGGTGTCGCCGTGCACGCACATCGAGCGCACCGGCATGTGCAGCTCGGATCCGTCGAGCGCCTGCACCGCCCCGGTCTGCGCCATCCGCAGCGCTCGCGCTACGACGGCGTCCGGGTCCGTCACCAGGGCACCCGGCGACGATCGCGGCACGAGGCGACCCTCCGGCGTGTACCCGCGGTCGACGAACCCCTCGGGTATGGCGCGCAGGCCAGCCGCCTCCGCCTGCTGGAGCAGTGCCGAATGCGGCAGACCCAGTACTGGGAGGGAGCTGTCGTATTCCCGAACCGCTCGTACGACGGCCCTGGCCTGCGTCTCGTCGTCCACGGTGGTGTTGTACAGCGCACCGTGCGGCTTGACGTAGCCCACGCGACCACCGGCCACCCGGCAGAACGCGTCCAGCGCGCCGATCTGATAGAGCACGTCGTCGGTCAGCTCGTCTGGTGCGATGTCGATTCGCCGGCGGCCGAAGCCGGCGAGGTCGCGGTACGAAACCTGTGCGCCGACCACGACCCCCGCCTCGGCCGCGCGCCGGGCCACCGCGCGCATGGTGGGCGGGTCGCCGGCGTGGAAGCCGCAGGCGACGTTGGCGCTGCTCACCACCTCGAGCAGCGCCTCGTCGTCCCCGAGCCGCCATACGCCGAATCCCTCGCCGAGGTCGCTGTTGAGGTCGATCGGACCCGTCACGTCACTGGCTCCTGTTCTGCGTTGACCGCACGAACCGCACCGCCGTGCCCGGTCGGGCCTGAGCCAGGGCACCAAGGTCGCGCTGTTCGACCACCCCGATGACCGGATAGCCGCCGGTCGTCGGGTGGTCGGCGAGTAGCACCACCGGCTGGCCGTCCGGCGGCACCTGGACCGCGCCAAGCACGATGCCCTCGCTCTCCAGTTCTTCGTCGAGGAGGCGCGCGACCGGCGGTCCGGAGAGCCGGACGCCGATCCGGTTGCTCAGCGGCGACAGCTCGTAGGCCGCAGAGACCAGGGCGGAAAGACCGGGCTCTCCGAACCAGTCATCCCGCGGTCCGGGCAGCAACCGCAATACGACCGGCTCTGCGTGGGCAAGTGGGACAGTGAAGTCCACCGCCGGGGCCAGGCGGCTCGGCGTACCCAGACGAAGGGCAGCGCCGGCGACGAGCGGCGCCGGCCCCAGGTGGGACAGCGTGTCGGTCGACCTGCTGCCCAGCACAGGGGGGACCGCAATACCGCCGGCGACCGCGACGTAGGACCGGACGCCCACACTCGGGGCGCCTACGTCGAGCACTGCTCCACCCGCCACGGCGACCGCGATGCCCCACGAGACCGGCCGTCCGTCGACCGTGACCGGGGCCTGCGCGCCGGTAACCGCAACGGTCGCAGTGGCAACAGCCCGCAGGCCGACACCGTTGAGGGTCGTCTCCAGCACCGCCGCGTCCTCGGGGTTCCCGACGAGCCGGTTGGCGAGCCGTGCGGCATCCACGTCCAGGGCTCCGGCGCGCGGCACACCCAGGTGCGCCAGCCCGATCCGGCCGGCGTCCTGGACCGTCGTCAAGGCGCCCGGACGCACCACCGTCAGCGCCCGGCCACCGGCCGGGATCAAAACCTCGTTGCCGGGACCGCCAGCCTGGCCGGGCTCGGGCGAGGAGTTGGAGGCCTCGACGAAACGGACCCGTGTGCCCGGTGGCATCAGCGCCGGCGGGTCGCGGTCCACGTCGAACAGGGTTGCGGAGGTAGTGCCGATCAGCTGCCACCCGCCAGGCGAGGACGACGGATAGATCCCGCAGTAGCGGCCGGCCAGGCCCACCGACCCCGCCGGCACCGAGGCGCGCGGCGTCGCGCGGCGCGGGACCTCTTCGTCGAACCCCACCATGTAGGGAAAGCCGGGAGCGAAGCCGCAGAAGGCCACACGGAACTCGGTACCGGTATGTCGCGCCACGAGTTCGCGCTCGCTCACGCCCCACAATCGCGCGACATCAGCCAGATCGGCGCCGTCGTAGACCACGGGCAGCTCGACCGGGGGTGCCTCTTCAACGCCGGGTACGGCGGCGGGGGTTTCGAGCTGGGCCAGCGCCTGAGAGACGATGGCTGGATCGACTCCGTCGAGCAACAGGGTGCGCGCACCGGGCACCACTTCGGTGGGCGGGGGCAAGTCGGCGTTGGCAACCAGAGCGGCGACCACGTCCTGCCACGCCGCGACCTCTTCGAGGCGATCGAACTCGAGCAGCGCCGCGTTCGTACCCGCCGGCCGGACGAGCAACGTCACCCGCCCTCGACGGCGGCGACGATGACCGCCTCCGCTTCGTCGAGGTAGGCGCGCAGTCGGAGGCTGGCCCGCGAGCTGTCACCCTGCTCGGCGAGGGCGTAGATCTCGGCATTCAGCGACAGGAACGGTTCGTGCAGCGCCCGCGGATCCGGGACGAGCTGGAACGCCAGCCGCAGTTCGGCGAACAGGGCCCTCATCACGCGGTCGAGGCGCGCGCTTCCGCCCAACGCGGCGACGCCCATGTGGAAGCGCACGTCAGCCGTTCCCACGTCGTGCCAGGCCTTTCGGCGAGCGGCCGTCTGTCCCTCCTTGAGGGCGGTCCGCATCTCGACCAGGCCGCGTGGCTGGGCCGGGTGGCCGACGGCGGCGCATTCCACCAGCCGGCGGAACGCGTAGACGTCGCGGACGTCGTCCGCGGTGAGCCGGCGCACGAACACCCCTCGATGCGGCTCCCGCGTGAGGAGCCGCTCGCCGATCAGGATTTGGAAGGCCTCGCGCAGCGTGTTGCGAGAGACGCCGAGCGCGACAGTGAGCTGGAGCTCGCCGACCTGCGCGCCCGCCTGGAGCTCCCCGCACCACATGCGTTCGCGCAAGGCGTCGGCCACCCGCTGCGCCGTGGACGGCCGATCCAACCACAGGCTTCCCCGATTGCCTGCCAGACCGGGTGCGGGCACGCTGACCGCGGATGCCTCGATCGATGGCGACGCTGCCATGGAGTTTCCTTCCGTGATACCGCGGGATCCTGCAGGCGGCCGACGCATACCCGAGGAGTACCGGACGCGTACGACGTGATGCCCCCAAAGTACCTACCGGTACGCGGCTTGGATGGACAATGGCGTCCGCTGCCATCCTGCCTGTTGTCCGATTGTTGAACAAGCCTCTTGTGCGCCTGTTGTACGACTCCTAGTCTGAGCGCTGCGCGCAGGTGGCGCGCGGCGGAAGGGGCGGACATGCTGGTTCTGCTGGGCGTGGCGGTCGTGGTGCTCGGGTTCGCGCTCCGACTCAATCCGATGCTCGTGGTCACGGTCGCCGGACTGGTCACCGGGCTGCTGGGCGGGATGTCGCCCAAGGCGATCCTCGACGCGTTCGGGACGGGGTTCGCGGGCAGCCGCTCCATCGTGATTTTCCTGCTGGTGTTGCCGGTCATCGGTCTCGTCGAGCGCAACGGGCTCCAGGAGCAGTCCCGGCGCCTCATCTCGCGCATGGCCCGGCTCACGACGGGGCGGGTGCTCGCGCTCTATCTGCTGGTGCGGCAGGCCACCAGCGCCATCGGGCTGCTGAGCATCGGCGGCCACGCCCAGTCCGTCCGACCCATCGTCGCCCCGATGGCGGAGGCCGCAGCGGTCAAGCGATACGGACCGCTTCCCGACTCCGTGTCGCAGCGGATCCGGGCTTTCGCTGCCGGCACCGACAACGTCGCCTCGTTCTTCGGTGAGGACATCTTCGTTGCCGTCGGCGCGGTGTTGCTCATCACCAGCTTCGTGGATACGACCTACCACTACACGCTGCAGCCGCTGCAGGTCGCGTTGTGGGCCATACCGACCGCCCTGTGCGCGCTGCTCATCCACGGCTTTCGCAGCCTGCGGATCGACCGCCAGCTGGCGCGTGAGATGCGTTCGGGCACGACCCGTCGCCCGGCCGATGCCGCCTCGGCAACGGACGAGACGGGGGCGCGTCGATGATCAAAGTCGAGTGGTTCTACTGGCTGATCGCCGCGTTCTTCCTGACCGTCGGATACCTCGTTGTGCGCGACCGGTCCAATCCCCACCGGATCTGGAGCGCGGTCTTCTGGTCGCTGCTCGGCCTCTGCTTCCCGTACAGCTCGTTCGTCGTCGCCAAGACGGCGCCCGCGTGGCTGCTCGGGCTCGCGGTGGTAGCGATCGCGTGCATCGCCGGCTTCGGCCTCCTCGGCCACGGCACGCAGGAGAAGACCACGAGTCCACGGGAACGCGAGGCTCTCGCGCAGCGCTTCGGCAACAAGCTGTTCTTGCCCGTGCTTGTCATCCCCGTCGTCACCGGACTGTTTGCGACGTTCGGCAAGGACGTGAAGATCGGCGGCCAGCCCGTCCTGGAGCCACTGAACGAAACGGTGATCGGGCTCGGCGCCTCGGCGATCGTCGCGGTGCTGGTGGGCATGTGGCTGCTGCGGACGCCCAGTCCGGCCATCCCCCTGCACGAAGGGCGGCGGCTCACCGAGAACATCGGCTGGGCCTCCGTCCTGCCGCAGCTGCTGGCCATGCTCGGACTCGTCTTCGCCACCGCTGGCGTCGGCAAAGCCATCGGCACGTCGGCGGGACACGTCCTGCCCAAGGATTCGCTATTCGCGGCGGTCGTCCTGTATTGCCTGGGCATGGCCGTATTCACGATCATCATGGGCAACGCCTTCGCGGCCTTCCCGGTCATGACCGCCGCCATCGGCTATCCGCTGTTGATCCAGCACTACCACGGATCGCCTCCGATCGTCTTCGCCATCGGCATGCTCTCCGGCTACTGCGGGACGCTGTGCACCCCTATGGCAGCCAACTTCAACATCGTTCCGGTGGCGCTGCTCGAGCTCAAGAGTGACTACGCCGTCATCCGGCAGCAGATTCCCACGGCCGTCCCCTTGTGGGCCTGCAACGTCGGCCTCATGTATTTCCTTGCCTTCTAAGGAGTCCCCCATGACCCGTGTCCTGCTCACCGCGTTCGACCCCTTCGGTGGGGAGAGCATCAATCCCTCGCAGCAGGCCGTCCAGCGCCTTGCCGCTGGCCCCGCGCCAGCAGGCGTTGAACTCAGTACGGCGTCCCTGCCCGTCGTCTTCGGCGACGCCATCGATGCCATCAAGGCCGCGGTCGCGGAGCATGAGCCGGACATCGTGATCTGCGTAGGTGAGGCCGGAGGCCGCGTCGCCGTTACTCCGGAGCGGTTCGCGGTCAACCTCAACGACGCGCCGTTCCCCGACAACGCCGGCCGCCAACCGGTCGACGACCCCATCGTCGACGGCGGTCCGGTGGCGTATGCGTCGACGCTGCCCGTTGCCGCCATCGTCGGGGCCATGCGAGAGGCCGGTATTCCGGCGATCCAGAGCTCCACCGCCGGCAACTACGTCTGCAACAACGTCTTCTACGGGCTCATGCACTTCATCGCGACTGAGCGGCCGGAGCTCCGGGGCGGCTTCGTGCACGTGCCGTACATGCACGAGCAGGTGGTCACCCGGGTCGATGCTCAGCCGAGCCTGTCCATCGCGACGATCACCGACGCCGTGCGCATCGCTGTGGAGACCTCCGCCGCAGCCCGCGAACCGCGGCTTCGGGCGCTGTCCACCGTCGGTTAGCCCGCGGTTAGCCCTCCTCGGGTGTGCCGAGGCCCCTACCCCTCATGCCCGGGTCGCGCGGGTGGCTCGACGGTGGCGAGGCTCAGCCGTTGTTCAACTCGGCGAGGTCGGCCTCGCTGAGCTCGACATCGGCCGTCGCAAGGTTCTCCTCCAAGTGGGCCAAAGACGACGTACCGGGGATGAGCAGGATGTTGTCCGCCCTGGCCAGCAGCCACGCCAGGCCCACCTGCGCCGGCGTGACGCCGAGCCGCTGGGCGACACTCTTGACATTGGGGTCGTCGGTGACCTTGGGCATGCCCGGGAAGGCCGAACCCAGCGGGAAGTACGGCACGAACGCGATGCCGGCTCCGATGCAGTGGTCGAGCACTCCGCCGTCGTCTTGAGCAAGCAGGCTGTAAGGGTCCTGCACGCACGTGATCTCCGCCGAAACCGCCTTGACCTCGGCGAGCGGGGCGGTCGAGATGCCGATGCCGGCGATCTTTCCCTCGTCGCGGAGTGCGATCATCTCGGCCAGCTGGTCCTCGACCGGAACGTCGTGCTCGGGCGGCAGCCCGTGCTCGTGCATCCGCCGGATGTTGACCGCAGCGAGTTGCTCGACACCGAGCGTCGTGAGGTTCTCCTCGACTCCGGCGCGGAGCTCGGCCGGTCGCTGAGCCGGCGCCCAGCCCCCCTTGTCGTCGCGGGAAGCCCCCACCTTGGAGACGAGTACGAGGTCGTCAGGGTATGGATACAGCGCCTCACGGATGAGCTCGTTGGCCACGTTGGGCCCGTAAAACTGCGCTGTGTCGATGTGGTTCACGCCGGCCTCGACGGCCCGGCGTAGCACAGCGATGGCTGCGCCGTGGTCCTTCGGTGGCCCCGTGACGCCCGGCCCGGGCAATTGCATTGCGCCGAACCCCACGCGCCTGACGGTCCTGCCTGCGATGTGCTGCGCCACCTGCCTGCTCCTCCACCATCTCCAACGTTGCGGTTGTAAGGCAAGACTTTACCGCCGGTTCAGAGCAACCGCAACGTGCTCCGGTCCCTGAGCGAGCTGATCGTCGATAGCAACGTCACCGACCCCGTCCGGCTGCGTCAGGCGGGATCGATGCCCGCGGTCTTCTTCCGTGCCCGAAGGACGGTGTCGTGGATGGTGATCCGCCGCCCGTTCGGGTCGGTCGCGGTTCTGGGCCGGGCCTCGGCGACCGCGACATCCCACTGCGCAGGGTCCAGATCCGCCGCGAGCTGTTCCGCGGTGAGGAACATCTCGGGCAGCGGTGGCCGGCCTATCGTCGTCTGTAGGTCGGAGGGGTGGTGACCGACGAGCAACAGGGTGCCGCCCGGTGCGACCGCCGCCGCAAGGCCGGCGTGCAACATCTGCCTCTCCCGGACCGGCAGATGCATGAAGTGCGCAGTGACCAGATCGAATGCGCCCGGGGCGGGAGGTTCGGCGAGCAGGTCGGCGTGGACCCACTCCACCTCGTGGCCCTTCTTTGCCGCCTCCCCTTCGGCCCGTGCGAGCGCGACGGTCGAGATGTCGACCGCGGTGACCTTCCAGCCACGAGCGGCAAGCCACAGGGCGTCCGCGCCCTCTCCGCAGCCGACGTCGAGAGCCTGGCCGGGCGGCAGGTCGGCCGTTTCGTCGACGAGGACAGCGTTCGGATCTCCGCTCCAGATGGCCGACGAATGGGAACGGTAGCGCGCTTCCCAGGCCGCCTCCCCGAATACCTTCGCTCGCTCTACTGCCAGTCGGGTCTCCTCGGCGATGAGGTCTGCGTTGATCGCGGCCCCGGCCGAGAGGCCGGCGGCGGCCGAGCCGATCACCTGGGCGCGCAGGTCCGCGACATTGCCGGCGACCCAGACGCCTGGTACGGCGGTCATTCCGGTCGGGTCTGCCGCAACTTGGGTGCCGTAGACGTGGCCTCCCATCTCGACCGCCGTGGCCTGAAGTCCCAGGGACTCCAGCACAGCGGAACGCGCGATGAACATGGGCGCAACCACCACCGCCGCGCGAGGAACCAGCTCACCAGACCGCATCCGCACGCCGCCGTCCTCCCAGGCGCTGACCAAGCCCTCGACAACGGTGATGCCTCGGGCGTCGAGCTGCTCGCGCTGCTCTGCAGTCGGCGCAGGGGCACTGTGCTGGAAGAAAATCAGGTCTGCGGTCCACTGCCGGAACAGCAGCGCCTGGTGGACACCGAAGGGATTGGTGGCCAGGATCCCGAGGGCCTGGTCGCGGACCTCCCAACCATGGCAGTAGGGGCAGTGCAACACCTCCCGCCCCCAACCCTGGGCCAGCCCCGGCACGTCGGGCAGCTCGTCGGTGAGCCCGGTGGTGACCAAGAGTCTCCTGGCGAAGACGTGCCGGCCGTCCTCCAGGTCGACGGTGAAGCCGCGTTCGGTCACGGTGGCCCTGCCCACGACGGCGGCCTCGACGTGGACCCCGTACTGAGCCACTTCACGGCGCCCGATCGCGAGCAGCTCGCGCGGCGGCGTGCCCTCAAGCCCGAGGTAGTTGTGCACGTGCCCTGCTCGCGCGTTGCGCGGATCGCCCGCGTCCATCACCAGCACCGAGCGCCGAGCCCGGCCCAGGGCAAGAGCCCCGCTCAGCCCGGCGGCGCCGCCGCCGACCACCACCACGTCATACGTCTGGTCCATGCACAGACTGTGCGCGTGGGCGACGTCTGTGGCCAGTCCTGTTGCCGGTCCGGCAACACATCGGCTCCTCCTCCGTTGCAGGCAGCCGTGCGGGGCCCAGGTTTCACGGTACGACGAGGCTCACCCGGACGGTGGACACACCGTCCGGGGGAGCCTCGGGGAACCTCAGCCGTCGCTGTCGCGCAGTTGGTTGCGGGTGGCGTTGTGGCCAGGCACTTCATCAGGGGCGAAGACCTTGCTGTCCCCGGGATAGGGCTTGGTGAAGTGATTGTTCGCGTACCAGATGTCGCGGTTGAGCTGCGCCATGTTGACCATGTCCTCGCTCTTGAAGTCCTGTTTGGCAGCCCAGGTCGCCCAGGTCTTGGCCATTCCGGTCAGCGACGACGGCGCCGGCGCCATGGTGTCTAGCGGTATCTGGTTGGGTTTCACGGTGTATGGCGCGAAGTTGGGCGTGTTGGTGAACGCATCCGTCATCGGGACCGCGGCGAGGTCCTGCTGGTTCATCGGAGGCAGTCCGAGCATCTGCTCGATGGTGCGGACCAGGTTGAGCTGGGTGTAGTAGCTGTCGACGATCGCGCCCTGGCGGGCGTACGGGCTGGCGATCATGGCGACGTTGCGGTGCCCGTCGACATGGTCCACGCCGTTCTGCGTGTCGTCCTCGATGACGAAGATCGCGGTGTCCTTCCAGAACGGGCTGTGCGAGATGGAATCGATGATCCGACCCGTGGCCAGGTCGTTGTCCGCCACCTCCGCGGCGGGCGTCGGGAACCCGGGCGCGCCACCGGCGGTGTGGTCTGTCATCACCCACATCATGTTCAGCGCCGGGAGCGAACCGGACTTCACGTAGGCCGCCAAGTCCCGCTGGAACAGGTCGGCGCGGTACTGGTCCGGGATCTGCAGCTGAAAGTTCGGGTACCGATGATCGAGGTTGCGCTCCAGGCTGGGAATGTCGGAGTGGCTCTGGTAGTACCCGACGGGGACATGCAACTTGCCGGAGGCCTTGCCTTCGAGGATCTGTGAGTCGTGGTACCACTGCGCCCATGTGCCGGTCGGCTGTGAGCCGTTGGCAGCCTGGAAGTAGTTGGCGTACTCACCCCAGGAACGAACGGACAGGCCGTGCCGGAGCGCGTCGTCCCAGAGGAACCCCGACTTGGCATAGGCGAGCGCATCACCGCCGGCGGCGGGATAGGAGCGGGTGAAGTTGCCGAATTCCCGCTCGATGTAGTCGTTGACGAAGGCCTGGGTCAGCCAGTTGTGGCCATCCGCGGACAGAGTGCCCCCGCCGTACAGGTTGTCCACCAAAGGGAAACGTGTGGACAGGGCGTGGTGGTTGGGGGTCACCTTCTGTCCGAACTGGGTCAGCGACGGGTCGCTGTTGCCGCGGCCGATGTCGCCGAGGACCTGATCGTAGGTGCGGTTCTCCTTGACGATGAGGAACACGTGCTTGATCTTCGACGGGTCGCCCAGGTGCAGGGGGACCGCGACGGGCGCGACCTTGCCGTTGCCGCTCTGGTTGCGGGCCGCCAGGCCGTTCCACTGGTTGTTGGCGAAAACCTGCCGCGTCAGCTTCGCGATCGTCTCCCGGGAAGGCGCGCTGACCAGGCTCACCGTCCCGGTCTCGTCGTAGGTGTTGTGCCCCGTCGCTGGGTGGGTGCCGGGCCCTTGGTCGATCGTCGACTCGGGGCCGCGGGAGCCGACACCCTTGATGCTGGTCACGACGAGGCGGTTCAAGGCGTGGTCCCACTGCAACGTGCCGGGGTACCAGCCCGTAGGGATCAAGCCCTCGAAGGTCGCCGCCGTATGGGCGCCGTGGTAGCCGTATAGCGCAACCGCGTTGTCCCGTCCGAGGCTGACAGCGAGGTGGGTCTTGTCGATGAAGGCCAACGAGTTCGGTGACGCACCGTACGCTTGCCCGGGCGCGGGGTTCACGTTGATACTGACCCCCACCCGGTGCGCGGTGGTGTCGATGACGGAGACGGTGTCGTCGTTGGAATTGGTGACGAGTAGATCGGTGCCGTGTGCCAGCATCGTCGTCGGCTGCAGCCCGGTGGAGAAGGTGCGGGTGACTGCGCCTGCTGCCAGGTCGACCTCGGAGACCGTGCCGGTCGTCGCTCGGCCGTCTCGGGTGTCGGCCACGATCGCGGTGCCGTAGGAGTCGTTCGTGAAGTCGGTGGGCAGCGCCTTGCGACCGCCCTGGTTGGAAACGTACGCGCGAGCGCCGATCACGACGACGTCGCGGGGCGCGTTGCCGACCGGGATCCGTGCGGTGACCGCTCCGGTGGCCGCATTCAGCACGGCCAGGGTGTTCTGCCCGTTGAAGGTCACCAACAGGTGCTTCCCGTCCGGCGCCCAAGCGATATCCGCGGGGATCGGCGCCTTCGCTCCCTCAGCCGGCAAAGGTACGACGGCCGGTGTCCCCAGCCGGTGATCGGCGCCGACGGGGAACTTGAGCAGGTCTCCGGACTGCGCGACCCATACGGTCCGGCCATCTCGGGCCCACAGGACACCCTTGAACGAGACGTCGCCGGATCCGGTGCCGGACTTCGGCTGGTACTGCTGGAGGATCGTCCCGCGCTTGAGGTCGAACACGACAATCACTCCGCTGAAGCTGTGCCAGCCCAGCGCAACCGAGGTCAACCCGTCCGGGCTGATCGCGGCATCCTGCAGGCGGCCGCCGTTGAACCGGATGGTCTGACCGGCCGGCGTGATGAACTGGTTAGTCGCGGTCAGGAACGTGCCGTTGCCCTGCGGCCCGACGCGCTTGGATGCCAGTGTGGTGCCGTCCCCCGTGCCAGCCATCGCGGCCGCCGTGCCGGTCAACGCCGCGGTTCCGGCTGCAGCGGCAACCAGCATTCGGGCAACCCGTCGAGAAGCCATTCCATCTCCCTCAGTCATAGCCGGCCGGCTCCGGCCGCGCAGGAGAGACGTTAGGGGTGCTCCGTGTCGTCTACGGTTGCCGTCGAATGAAGAGCTAACGCCTGTTTAGCAACGTTTTGGGTGCGGTCAATAGGGGCGATCGACACCCGGCCACCATCAGCTCGTCGGCCCGAACCGCTCCACCCGGACCGCTGCGGTAGGCGCCCCGACGGCTACCAACGCGCTGCTCGCCGCCTCCGCGAAAGGGGCGGACCCGCACACGTAGAACGTCGCTCCTGGCTCGACCAGGGAGGTGTATTCCTCGGCGAGCAACCGTCCCGCAGGGCGACCGGTCGGGCTCGCCTCTCTGGACAAGGCGACCAACGCGCCGGCTGCGGTGAGTTCGCCGGCGTACGGGAGATCGGCCACCGTCCGAGCGGCCACGGCGAGGCGCACGAGGTCCGGCCGCCCGACGTACGCCGCATGCCTGAGCATGGCGACAAGCGGGACGACACCACTGCCCCCGGCCACGGCGACGGCGACGCCCTCCCCCGCCCAGACGAACCACCCGCCGATCGGACCGCGGACTTCCATCTCGTCACCGACCGCCACGACGTCCGCCAGATAGCTCGACACCTCGCCGTCCTCGAGCCGCTCGACATACAGCTCGAGCAACGGGTCGGACGGCGCAGACGCCACGGAGTACGAGCGCTGGGCGGTGTATCCGTCCTCGGCGGTGAGCCGCACGACGTAGTGCTGCCCGGGCAGGTGGTCCACCCGGTCCGGCACCTCGATCCGCAGTGCGACGCTGCGGGCAGTGGGGTGACTGACATCCTGAACGGTGGCGGTCCGCCAGCCGCCGGCCGGCGCCCGCTGCTCAGTCACCCTGGTAACGCTGCTCGAGCCACGGATCGCCGAGGTCGTGGTAGCCGTTTCGCTCCCAGAAACCCTGCTCGTCGTGATCGAGGAAGGTCAGCCGCGTCACCCACTTCGCGCTCTTCCAAAAGTACAGATGCGGCACCAGTAGCCGCACCGGGCCGCCATGGTCGCTGGGCAGCGGTTTGCCTTCGTGCGACCAGACGACCCAGGCCTGGCCGTCGACGAGGTGCGAGACCGGCATATTCGTGGTGTAGTCGGTGGTGGAGGTCGCCAGGACGTGCGTGGCCTCCGACTGCGGTTGAGCCACCTCCAGGAGCCGGTCGACGCTCACCCCGCCGAAAGTGGTGCCGAACTTGGACCACGTCGTGACGCAGTGAATAGCACCGCGGTATTGCGATTGCGGAAGATCGTGCATCTCGTGCCAGGTCCAGGTATGCGGGCTGGCCACGAGTCCGTCGACGGTCATCGTCCACCGTTCGGGGACCAGGTTCGGCGTCACCTCCGCGGTCAGGACGGGGAAATCTGCGCCGACGTCGTACTGTCCCGGCGGGAGCTCTCGCGCAGGTTGCTGACCGGGCGGCATCCGGCGCCGACCGACAAAACCTCTGGTGGGTCCGCTCATCCGCACTCCTATTACCGTTCAGCCTCGCGGCCGGGCACTGAACTCTCGCACATGTGCGTGCGCGAAATCGGACCGAGCCACCGCGGCGCGTTGTTCGTCCACGCGCGCAACGGCGCGGGGAGATGGTACGCAATCAGGTCGTCACACTTCATCCATTCCCAGGTCGTCAGTGATGACGCCCGGGCTTGCCTTGTGCGGATAGGTTTTGGCTCGTCGGCGCTCTCAGCAATGCCTTCCTCGGCAGACGCCGGGCACGGGGTGCCCACGAACGACGGCACGAGTAGGAGGGCAGCGACGGCGGCCACTCGGAGTCAATGATCGTTACAGGGCGCTGCTTGTGGTTGGGTTATCGCGTGGATTGGGTGACGGTATCCGCCCTGGCGACCGCTGGTGGCACCCTGGTTCTTGCTATCGCCACATTTTCGTCGGTGCGATCCGGTAACCGTTCGGCGCGAACCGCCGAGCGCTCCTTGCTCGCCGCCTTGCGGCCACTGCTGGTGAACTCTCAGGAACATGACCCCACGCAGAAGATCGGTTTCGCCGACCAGCACTTCGTGCGCACCGACGGGGGGCACGGCTCCGCCGAGGTCGAAAGCGAAGCCGTGTACCTCACGATGTCCCTGCGCAACGTCGGGGCGGGCGTCGCCGTGCTGCACGGTTGGAGCATCGACGCCGACCCGTCGCCAAGCGCATCCGGTGAGCACCCGAGCCTTGGCGCGTTCCAACGCCTCACCCGCGACCTGTACATCGCCGCGGGTGACGTCGGCTTCTGGCAGGGCGCCCTGCGTGACCCCTCCAGCCACGACTTCGCGGCCGTTCGAAGCGCCATCGAGGGTCGCCGACCGATAACCATTCACCTCCTGTACGGCGACGTCGAAGGCGGTCAGCGCGTCGTCAGCCGCTTCACCCTCCTGCCCGGACGCGCAGACGGATGGCTCGCGTCCGTCGCGCGCCACTGGAACATCGACCGGCCGGACCCTCGGGCGACCCCGGCGGAAGCTGGTGGAACAGCCAACTCGCGTCGAGGGATCCGAGCTCGGCGGCACTGATCGCACAGTGGGAGGACTGCTCGCTTCCGCGGATCTTGTCCGTTCGAGGTCGCGGCCCCGCAAGCCCGGTCCCGTGGCCGCGCCGTGGCTCATACGTCAGCTGCGCTGCTCGCGTGGGCTGCTGCCGAGCGGGCGACCCGGCGAGCCAGGTGCCGTCGAGGACGGGTCTTCCCAGTAGTCGGCGTCCGGGCCTTGGGGCTCTTCGTCGGCGTCGAGGCCGGCGGACCCTTTCGCGTCCGTCATGACGGGCGAATCCTCGGAAGCAAGGGCGTGCAACGACGCGTCCCCACGCTCTGACTCGTCGCCGGTCTGCTCAGGCCCTCTCCCGTGGCTCTCGGGGTATTGCGTGTCCGCTGAGTCCTGGTCGCTCATGGCGTATTGCTCCTCACCGACGTCCGGCGTCGAAGTGGCGCCGCACGCAGGCAAACACCTCCCGGGGCTAGGGCGCCACGTTCTCGTACTGCACGCTTCGGCGCCGAGGGCGGGCGCCGAACCGCTGGGCGGGCGCCGAACCGCTGGGCGGGCACATCGCGCTGCTGAGGTCTACCGTCGGGAGAAGTCCTGCGCAGCGAAGCTCGGGACAGCAGAGGCCAGGAGGCAGTCATGGCAGGGACAGTGCGCGAGGCGATGACCGGCGGGGTGGAGTGCGTCGGCGAAAACGAGACGGTCACGGCGGCGGCGCGCAAGCTAGCGCAGTTGAATGTGGGTTCACTGCCGATCTGCGGAGAGGACGAGCGCTTGAAGGGCATGATCACCGACCGCGACATCACGATCGAGGTCGTGGCCAAGGGCTTGGATCCGAACGCGACTTCGGTCAGTTCGTTGGCCCAAGGCAAGCCGGTGACCATCGGCGCGGACGATTCGCTCGACGAGGCGTTGCGGACCATGTCGGAGCACAAGGTTCGTCGGCTGCCGGTGATCGACGGGCACCGGCTGGTGGGCATCCTGAGCCAGGCCGACCTCGCCAAGGCGCTGCCGGACGAGAAGGCCGGGGATCTGGTCCAGGCCATCTCCCAAGGCTGACCAGGACGATTAACCCGAAATGAAGGTTGGCGCAGGCTCTGCTCTCACCGGAGCGCGACCTCGACCTGGCTACGCTGGACCGCACATTCACGCTGCAGTTCCATGACGCGGTGACAACGGCGATCGGCGCTGATCTAGTCGCCTTGGTGCATTCCCAGGCTGCGGGCGTCGGCCTCCACGGTGAGGCTGTCGATGTGCTGAGCAGCGTCGCATGAGCGCCGTGACCCAGTCGCCGCTGCTGGTCGTGCGCCGCTAGGCGCGTGGCTTCGAAACGGGGCCGACCGTAAAAGGCTCGGCACGCCTGTGCTAATTGAGGGCCGATCACACATCGTCGGGCTCCGTCCGGCGGCGTCAGCCGGACCGCGCCGGGTGCGAGGCTCTGGTGAAGGACTGGGCGCCCAATACCCTGAGCATGTCGAGCCGCTCGCCTGTTCCGGTGCCAGGTTGCGGGCGGAACAACACGATCCGCTGCCCGGACGGCGGGCTCAGCACGGTGTCGCACAGCAGGTCGAGTCGACCGACTTCGGGGTTCATGAGCACCTTGCGGGTACTGCGCCGGACCGCCACTTCCTGACGCGCCCAGGTTGCTCGGAACTCGGCACTGGCCTCGGACAGCGCCTCGACGAGCGCGCGCACCGTCGGGTCCTGATTGCGCTGGCCCGCTGTGGCACGCAGATCGGCGACGTACTCACGGCCGAGTGCCTCGTGCTGGTCAGGTAGGTAGCGCGAACGCAACTGCTCGTCGGTGAACCAGCGCCACAGGAAGTTGCTACCCAATCCCTGCGCGCCGGCTATCGGGCCGAGCAGTGCCACATTGAGCGGATTCTGTGCAACGACGTCGTGCAGGTCGTCCGAAATCAGAGCGGGTATCGATGGCGCGACCGCGTTGAGGACGCACATCAGGCCTGGGTCTGCGTAGCCGAGCGATTCATGCCGCGCGGGCGGTGGTTGCCCGGCGAGAAGGTAGATGTGGTCGCGCTCGTCCAGCGTCAGGCGCAAGGCTCGGGCGATGGCGCCGAGCATCGCCGGCGAGGGCCGCGGCCCACGACTCTGCTCGATGCGTTCGTAGTAATCGGTCGACATATCGGCGAGCAGCGCGACCTCGTCGCGGCGCAGCCCGGCAGTGCGGCGCCGTGCGCCACCGATGAGGCCGACGTCCGATGGCTGCAGCTGCTCCCTGCGATGGCGCAGAAAGGCGCCCAGTTCCTCCCGACCCATCGGCCCTCCTTCGGTGGCGTCTCTGACAGTCCATCATCGGCACACGCGGCGCAGCTACCCCCGGACAGTCGATCCGAGGTTGATCCGAACGCCTCCACGCGCTTGAGGCAGTGTCAGCGTTCATTGTCGAACCGATCAGAACACCACCAGGAGGAATCATGTCCGACCCGAAGATCGCAGTAATCACCGGCGCCAGTCGCGGACTCGGACGCAGCACCTCGCGCGAGCAGGGGTCGGCGTGATCGGCACCTATCACAGCCGCAAGGACGAGGCCGATCAGCTCGTCGCCGAGGTCGAGGCGGCCGGCGTACCGGGTGCAGCTCTGCAACTCGACGTGGGCGACTGTGCGAACTTCCCACGGTTCGCGTCTGCCGTGAATGCCACCCTCGCGGATTTCGGCGTCAAGCGCTTCGACTACCTCGTCAACAATGCCGGCAGCAGCGTGTTCGAGCCGTTCGTCGAAACGACCGAGGAGCAGTTCGACGAGCTCATCCGCGTCCACGTGAAGGCGCCGTTCTTCCTGACGCAGACCTTGCTGCCACTGCTAGCCGACGGTGGCCGCATCCTCAACGTCTCCTCCGGGCTCGCGCGGTTCACTAGCCCGCGCTATGCCGCGTACGCCGCCGCGAAGGGCGCGATCGAAGTGCTCACCCGATACCAGGCAAAAGAACTCGGCGACCGGCAGATCCGCGTGAACACCCTCGTACCCGGTGCCATCGCAACCGACTTCGGTGGGGGAATGGTCCGCGACAACCCGCACGTGAACGACATGGTGGCCGCCACGATCCCGCTCGGCCGGGTCGGTGCGGCCGACGACATCGGTGCCGCCGTGCCAGCCATACTCTCCGACAACTTCGGCTGGGCGAACGGCACCCGCATCGAATTGTCCGGTGGCCAGAACCTATAGCGGCTCCCGTTCGGGTGGGGATCTGTCCCTATCGGCTGGTGGACCGGCGGTACTGCGCGTTGGCCAGCGGAACGAAGATGATCAGCATCACCAGCGCCCAGATCAGCGTGTAGGCCGCGGGGTGCGTCAGCGACCAGGACGTCGGCAGCGGTGCGCGAGGGTCCGGGTTGGGGTTTCCGAAAAGGTTCCTCGCGGCCTGGGTCACCGCGGAGACCGGGTTCCACTCCGCGAACGCCCGTAGCGGCCCCGGCAGGGTGCTGAGCGGCACGAATGTGTTCGCGACGAACGTCAGGGGGAAGATGACGATGAAGGAGGCGTTGTTCACCACTTCGGGGGACGGCACGAGCATCCCCACCCACGCCATGATCCAGGAGACGGCATAGGCGAACACCAGGAGCAGGAGGAAGCCGGCCAGGGCATCGAAGACCGAGGTGCGAATCCGCCACCCGACGAGCAGACCGGTCAGCGACATCACCACCAGTACAAGCACGTTGTTGACCACGTCGGACAGCGTTCGCCCGGTCAATACCGCAGAGGGTGACATCGGCAGGGACCTGAACCGGTCGATGATGCCCTTCTTGACGTCCTCAGCCAGCCCGGCGCCGGTGATCGTCGCACCGAACACCACTGTCTGCGCGAAGATCCCGGCAATCAGGAACTCCCGGTAGCCCTGGCCTCCGCCGGCTTGGTCGATAGCACCGCCGAACACGTAGGCGAACAACAGCACGAACATGATCGGCGACAAGGTGGTGAACACCAACAGGTCCGGGACCCGCTTGATCTTGATCAAGTTCCGCTTTGCGACGATCAATCCATCGCTCACGGCCATCGGTATGCTCATCGAGATTCCGCCTTCTGCGATCTCGTCCGTCGGCTTTTCTTGGTGGCCAGCTCCGACTCAGCGGTATGACCGGTCAGGATGAGAAAGACGTCGTCGAGGGTCGGGCGGCGCAGACCCACGTCATCGACCGCGATGCCCGCGGTGTCGAGACGACGCAAGGCGTCGATCAGCACCGACGCGCCGCCCGACACTGGCATCAGCAGCGAGCGGCGATGTGGCTCGAAGGTGGGTGCTCCCACTCCCAGCGGTCCCAGTAACTCCCCGGCGCGAGTCAACTGGGCAGGATCCGAGACCGTGATCGCCAATCGCTCTCCACCCACTTGTGCCTTGAGGTCGTCAGCGGTTCCTTGCGCAATCACCTTGCCATGATCGATGACCACGATTTCGTTCGCGAGTAGGTCGGCCTCCTCCAAGTACTGCGTCGTCAACAGCAGGGACGTGCCCTTGGCGACCAGACCCTGAATGACCTCCCACATGTCGTTCCGGCTGCGTGGGTCCAAACCCGTGGTCGGCTCGTCCAGGAACAGCACCGGGGGGTCCGCGACGAGCGCACCGGCGAGGTCGAGGCGTCGGCGCATACCGCCGGAGTATGTCTTGGCCATCCGGTCTGCGGCGTCATCGAGCCGGAACTGTGCCAGCAGCTCCCGGGAGCGGTCCCGGCTCGCCCTGGACCCGAGGTGGTACAACCGGCCGATCATGTCGAGGTTTTCGAACCCGGTCAGGTACTCGTCCACCGCCGCATTCTGACCGGCCACGCCGATCCGCCGGCGAACCCCCTGCGGATCCGAGCGCACATCCACGCCGGCGACGCTCGCCTGACCCGAGTCCGGACGCAGCAGCGTGGTGAGGATGCGGACTACCGTGGTCTTTCCGGCGCCGTTGGGGCCGAGCAGCCCGAGAACCGACCCCTCAGGTACCCGGAGGTCAACGCCGTCTAGCGCCTTCACGTCCCCGTAGTGCTTGACCAATCCCTGCGCCACCACCGCGTCCGCCACCACCGAAGTACACCATCCTCGGTGTTCGCGGCTCGTCCGCAGGTCACCCCCGGCTAGCCGGCACGCCGGGCCGTTTGCAGGATGTGGAGGTAGTGCTTGCGCACGGTGCCTCCTGGGCGGGCCTGGATGCGTCCGCGGATGTCGGCGAACAGTCGCGCCCGGCGCTCGGGACTCGCCGCGATGTGGCCCGAGTAGGTGCCCAACAAGGCCACGTACTCCTCGGCCGAGTACGAGAGCTCGGAGATATAACGGCGTACGACGGGCGCCTCGAAGAGCCCAGAGGCGCGGATCTCCGCCGCGTTCGGTGGCGGTACCTCGTCCGGCCGTAACGGACCGCCGAGTCCGTCACTCATGGCGACGGCCGCGTACGCCTGCTGCACCTCACGGAAGAACGCGTCGCCACCGACCTCCGGCAGGACGTGCTCGGTGGCGACGACCGCGAGGCAGCCGCCTGGGCGCAGGACTTTCGCCGCCTTCTGGTAGGCGACGCTGGGGTCGAGCCAGTGGAAAGACGTCGCCGCGAACACCAGGTCGAAGGACCCCTCGCGCCCCCGCCAGCGCTCGAAAGGCGTGACGACGATCTCGACGTCCCCCGATCCAGCCAGCACGCGCGCCGCCACTATGGCCAGCTCTTTGCCCGGCTCGAGCGCCACCACCCGCCATCCTCGGGCGAGTAGCGACCGGGTCGCCTGACCTGTCCCCGGCCCGATCTCCAGGACGTGGGCGGACCCGGTCTCAAGCCCACCCAGGGCCGCGAGGTCCTCGAACAACTCCGGCGGGTACCCCGGACGAGCCCGCTCGTACAGCTCGGCAGCGGTATCGAACGTCGTCGCCAAACCCTCGTACGGCCCGTTCGGCACTCGGCACCCTCCCATCGACCCCGCGGCAGAAGCTTCTCGGATCTCAACGCTAGTTGGACTCGCCTACCGCCGGCGAAATGCCGTCTGGGCACCGGGTCGGCACGTTCGGTTCGCCGGCGCCACCTGGGCTTGTCTCCCCACCTGAGCGCCAACCCATGGAAGCTGTGCGACGCCTCGTCACCTGATCGGTCAGGCTCCCTTCGCCTCGCTCGTGTCGGAGCCGACGACCTGCCGTGGATCGTCGCTCAGCCGCGCTGCAGCGCGTGGTCGAGGTTGATCGCGGCGCTGATCAGGGCCAGGTGGGTGAACGCCTGCGGGAAGTTGCCGAGTTGGTCCCCCGTACGGCCGATCTGCTCGGCGTAGAGACCCAGATGATTGGCGTAGGTGAACATCTTTTCCAGCGCCACGCGTGCGTGCTCGAGGCGCCCGGCACGGGTCAGCGCCTCGACATACCAGAAGGAGCAGATCGACAAGGTGCCCTCCCGCCCATCCAGGCCGTCGGGTGTCAGCTCAGGGTCGTAGCGGAATACCAGGCTGTCGGAGACCAACTCCTCGGTGATGGCGTCCAGCGTCGAGAGGAACTTCGGGTCGGTCGGCGAGATGAACTTGACCATCGGCATCAGCAGCAGGGAGGCGTCCAGCGCGTCGGAGCCGTAGTGCTGGACGAACGCGCCGCGCTCCTTCGAGAAGCCGCTTTCCATGATCTGGCGGTAGATCGCGTCGCGCACGCCCATCCAGCGCTGGAGGTCGGCGGGCAGCCCGCGCTGGCGGGCCATGCGGATCGCGCGCTCGATGGCCACCCAACACATCAAGCGCGAGAAGGTGTGGTGTCGGCGCCCCCCGCGGGTTTCCCAGATGCCCTCGTCCTCGCGGTCCCAGCGTTCGCAGACCCAGTCCACGATGCGGGTCACGTCGTCCCACGTCTGGCTGGAGATCGGCGTGCCGTACTTGTTGTACAGGTAGACGGAGTCGATCACCTCGCCGTAGATGTCCAGCTGCAGCTGGCCGGCGGCGTCGTTACCCACGCGCACCGGGGTCGAGCCGCGATGGCCCTCGAGGTGGTCGAGCTCCCGCTCCGAGGTGGCCGGAGCCCCGTCGAGGTCGTAGAGGACGGCCAGCGGCCCGAGCTCGTCGTCGTAGACGGCCTCGCGCAAGCGGTCGGTGAACCAGTCGACGAAGGCGTGCGCCTCGTCCAGGTACCCGAGCCGCAGCAGGGCGTATGCCGAGAAGGCGGCGTCGCGAGACCACACAAAGCGGTAGTCCCAGTTGCGTTCGCCGCCGATCTGCTCGGGAAGGCTGGTCGTCGGCGCGGCGAGGATCGCGCCGGACGGCCGGTGCGTCAGGAGCTTGAGGGTCAGCGCCGAACGCTCGACCATCTCGCGCCAGCGTCCGGCGTACGTGCCCTGCCCAAGCCATTGGCGCCAGAACGCAACCGTCGTGTCGAACAGTCGCTGAGCTCCCTCGACCGCCAGGCCGTGGTCGTCGGCCGCACTCGCTTCGAAGTCCAACACGAACGCCGCAGCCTCGCCCTCGTGCAGGAAGAACGTCGCGGTGACTTCGGCGTCGGCGATCGTCAGCGGGACAGTCGCCCGGAGCCGCAGCGACACGTCGCCGTCGGCCAGGACCACGGCGCCGCCGTCCTCGGCCTTCGCCACCGCGTCCCGATGGCCGTAGTCGAAGCGGGCTCGCGTCGCCGACCGGAGCTCCATCTCGCCCCGGACCGCAGCGACGATCCGTACGATGCCGCGGGACGGCTCGTCGTCCGCTGGACCCACGGGCATGAAGTCCCTGACTTCCACCACGCCGTCCTCGGTCAGGAAGCGCGTGACGAGCACGTTGGAGTCGGGGAAGTAGAACTGCTGGGTCGCCGAGACCTCGCAGGTCGGCGCCAGCTGCCACGCTCCGCCGCGCTCGAGGTCCAGCAGCGCGCAGAAGACGCTCGCCGAATCAAAGCGCGGGACGCACAGCCAGTCGATGGTGCCGTCCTTGCCCACCAGCGCCGCGGTGCGCATGTCGCCGATCAGGCCGTGGTCGGCGATCGCGATTGCCTCAGTCATCGCCCCCACCATCCTCGTGCAGCTGCACCGCCAACCCCCGACTGGAGGCGCGCATTCGTGCCGCAACCCCGACAACGAGTCGTCGCACGTCAGCCAAGGTCCCCAGCCAGCCCAGCGATCTCAGAGCAGCTCCTCGGTATGCGATGCCGAAGGCTCGAGCCGAGCGCCAGCGGCGGTGTCCGCCCCTTTGTACCCCACCGGCGAAACGCAACCACGGCAGGGTGATCCGAGATCGAGCCGGGGCTCCCTCAGCGAAGTGGGCAGCAGTCGCCGCGCTCGTCGCTGCGGCACCCGACTCGGTCTGGATGCAGCGCCATGCGCCCGGTTCACGACCGCTTCAGCCCACGCAGAACTCGTTGCCCTCCGGATCGTGCATGACCACGTAATAGATGGGTCCTCCGGGTCGTCGTGGCGGGTCCGGCGCGCCACAGCGCCGCCTAGGGCCACCAACTCGGCGACCTTGGCCTCGACGATCTCGATCCGCCGCTCCAGCGGCAGCGCGTTTTGTCACGGCCGGTGGGGTAGAGGTCGAGGTGGAGCCGGTTCTTCCCCGGCTTGGTCTCCGGCACCTCCTGGAACCAGATCGGGGGGCGCAGCCCGGCCGGGTCGAAGAGCCGCGCGACCGTGTCAGGCCCCGTCCTGCTCGCGTGCCGCGGGTGGGAGCCCAAAGAGCCAAGATCGCCAAGGGCTACGCGAGTTACGGCGCCGGATATGAAACGACGTTGCTCGGACCCTGGTAGTCGGGGGTGACCGGAGCGCCTACGTCGTTGATGACGTGGTCGATCGTGCCCGCCTTGTTGAGCGAGATGGTGAGCAGGTCGTGCATTTTCACCCCCGGCGTTACCGGCACCTCGAACGCGCGCGAGGAGTGCAGCGACGGATTGACGTTGGTGTAGATGTAGCTGCCCATGCCCCAGCCCTGGTGGGTCTTAACAGAGTCGGCGACCTTGTATGCGGCGTAGCCGTCCACGCCGTCGTGCGACCAGGCCTGCTGGTCGGGCGCGTCATACGGCATCTCGTTCTGGAAGAACACCGTGCGCCCGCGCTCGCCGCTCCAGATCACCTCGGTCTTCTGGTAGTGCTCGACGAACAGGCCGGTCGCGGTCACGTCGTCGCCGGTGACGACCACACCGGTATCGGCCGTGTTGACGGTCCAGCCGACGCCAGCGCCGTGGTCGGCGCGCCAGGCCCAGACGTCGTCCAGGATCGCGTGATCGCTGTTGACCTCCAGACTGGCGGTGGCCTTGCCGACGTGCGGCCCGCCGATGCGGAAGAACACGTCCTGCACCGCGGTCGGGTTCTCGCCGCTGGCCTGATGCGGGCCGCCCTTGTCGTGCTGGCTGCCGATGCGGAGCAGGACCGGGGAGTTGACCGGGCCGGCGTCGAAGGTGAGTCCGGCGATGTCAACCCCCTGGACGTCAGCGACCGTCATGGGGGTGGCGCCCCCCAGCGCGGTAAGGGTCGCCAGACCCATGCCGAGGACCACGGTATCTGCGCGCTTGACCGCGATGCTCTGGTCGATGTCGTAGACCCCGGGGGTGACCAGCAGGTTCTTACCCTGGGCGAGCGCCGAGTTGATCTTGGCGATCGAGTCGGACGGGTGGGCGACGAAGAAGTCCGAAAGCGGGATCGAGCGCCCGGGGGTCTGGCCATGGTCCCAGGTGATTCCGCGGGAGTTCTGCTGTGCTGCCGGGACGAAGACGTTGTACGTGCCGTCCGCGTCGACGTAGAGGTACGGCTTCTCGCGCGATACCGGGGTGGTGTCGAGCGTGGTGTAGGGCGGTTTTGGGAAGGACTGCGCCGGGGCGTTGAGGTCACCGGAGAACACCTGGTTCCAGACCCCGTTGGTCCACCCATCGAGGTTGCTGTTGCGGGTGTAGAACTGTTGCTGGCTCCCGTTGATGATGGTCCCGCCGGCGAAAGCGGAGTCGGCGATGAACCCGCCGCTGGCGTACTGCGGTCCGTCGGTGCAGTAGTCCATCAGGGACAGGTTCTTGCCGGTGAGGTTGACCCGGCGCATGGGGGCGGCCTGTGAGACAGCCCAGAAGTCCGCCGAGGAACGGCAGCCGTCCAGCCCCATCACGTTGATGCTCAGGTTGGCCAGCGAGCGCCAGAAGTTGTCCAGGGCGATGCAGCCGCTGTCCCCGCCGAGGCACCGGTTGTAGACGTCGACGTGGCCGTTGATGGTCACATCGCCGGGCGACTGTCCGAGACCGGCGACCTCGGTGTAGTAGCCGACCTGGACGATCAGTGGCTTGGCGGCCGACCCGTAGGTGCCCGGCTTGAACAGCAGGGAATAACGCTGGTCGCCCATCTCTTTGTCGACCTGCTGCTTCGTGACCGCGTCGATCTTGGCCTGGATCTCGGCCGTCGACATGCTCGGATCGAACACGATGACGTTAGGCCCGAAGTCGGGCTCCCCCGCGGCCGGCTTGGCTTGCGCGAAGGTCTGAGCCGCCAGGGCCGTCGTACCGGAGGGTAGAGGCAAAGCCCCAGCCCCGCCCGCTCCCGCGACGCCGACCGCCGATGCGGCCAGCAGCACGCTGATCGGGAGGGCAGCGAGCAGGGCGACCCGGCGGGCCGCTCCACGTCGCCCGCGAGCGCCGGTCTCATGCTCTGTCGTGGGTGTAGACCCATGCCGAACAACCATGCGCGATCGCCTTTCAATCGGCCGCGGACGGCCCGCGCCGGAGTTCTTTCGGAGCGGGCTGGGGACTGAGCGGCAACCGGGCTCCGCTGCCCGGCACCCCTTTGTATACGTCGTGAAACAAGTACGTCAAGGGTTGCGCACCACGATCCGGCGATGCTCAGACGACGCGGAACGCCGATGGCATACGCCAAGAACCGCTCATCGCCCGCAAAGGCCCCGGCGGCGCTAAGACCCAGCGAACCCTCCTCGTACATGAAATGCGCTCCAGGGTGGGGGTCAAGTCCCGGGACTTGACCCCAGCGTCGACTCGAAGCGCCGCTGGCCATGACGCTGGGCACCGAGCTAACTCGTACTTCGGGGCGGCCGGCCGTAGCCTCGTGGGGTGCAAGTGTCGCGGGTGCTGATTGTTGAGGATGACGCGGCGATCGGGGCGGAGCTCCGCACGGCGCTCAACAGTGCTGGTTTGGCGGCGTCCCTGGTTGACAGTGGAGTTGGGGCTCTGGATGCGGTGCAGCAGTTTTTACCTGAGCTGGTGCTGCTGGATTTGGGGTTGCCGGATATGGACGGGGTGTTGTTGTGTCGGCGGCTCCGCGAGGAGGCACCGCAGGCGGTGATTGTCGTGTTGACGGCGCGGACGGCGGAGCTTGAGGTGATCGTGGCGTTGGACGCCGGGGCCGATGACTACTTGATGAAACCGTTCCGGCTTGCCGAGCTGCTCGCCCGGGTGCGGGCGCATTTGCGGCGGGCCCCAGCAATGGGCGGTCCCGCGGCGGATGTTGTGGTGGGTCGACTTCGAGTTGATCTCTCTGGGCGTCGGGCTCTCGTTGATGGCGCCGAGGTGATGCTTCGTCCGAAGGAGTTTGATCTTCTTGCCGTGTTGATTGCCGCCACGGGGCAGATGGTCTCGCGTGAGCATTTGATGGCTGAGGTGTGGGATGAGCACTGGTTCGGTTCGACCAAGACACTGGATGTGCATGTGTCGGCGTTGCGGCGCAAGCTGGCCGAACACGGGCAAGGGTGGGACCGGATCACGACCCTGCGGGGTCGGGGGTACCGCTTTGAACCGGAGAGGTGACCGCCGGGGCTTGCCCGGCGGTGGCGACGACGCTGGCGGCGGCCGGTAGCAGCACGGTGAAGACCGGGTTGGAGCCGCTTCGGCGGACAACGAGCCGACCACCTTCGGCTTCGGCTAGTGACCGGGCCAGCGGCAAACCGATGCCGTGCCGCTCGGTGGGGTTCGCGTGGCGGGCGAAGAGGGCTTCGGGGTTGCCGGGGATGCCGGCGCCTTGGTCGCTGACGTCGACGGCGACTGACTCGTCCATATCGATCGCTGTGAGGGTGACGGTTCCGTCGCCGTGGCGAAGCGCGTTGTCGAGCAGCACGTTGAAGATCTGCCGCAGCGCCGCGGGCGAAGCGTGGACCGGCGGCAAGGATGAAGGGATGCTGATCGACAGCTCTCGGTGCGCGGCGGCGTATACCGGGCTCCAGGTGAGTACGACGGCTTCCAACTGCGCGGTCAGGTCGCTGCTTTGGGGGGCGTTTGAGGTATCGCGAGCTAACGTCAGCAAGTCATCGATGGTCCGTTGCAGTTGTTCTCCGCGGGCTATCGCATCCCTTGTTGCTGCGTGGAGATCGGCACCAGGGCGCCGGAGAGCGGACTCTAAACCAAGCAGGAGCCCGGTCAGCGGGGTGCGGAGTTGGTGTGAAGCATCGGCGCTGAACGCGCGTTCTCGCTCCAGGAGGCGTCCAAGTCGTGCTGCGGTAGCGGCCAGGGCTGCGCTGGCCTGGTCGGCTTCCTGGATGCCCGAGTGCTGCGCGGCTGTGGTGAAGTCGCCCTCACCGAGTGCCCTGGCCGCAGTGGTGAGCCGTTCCAGCGGCTCGGCGATCCGGCCGGCCTGGCGGCGGGTCAAGGCAGCTGCGACGGTCAGGACCAGGCTGGCGAGCAGGGCCATCGCCGCCCAGCTGCCGGCCACCCGACGGGCGACCGTAGCGCCGGGGGCGGCCGCCCTGACCACCGCGACGATTGTGCTGTCGGAGGGCACGGGAACAGCGACAGCCAACTGACCACCCTCTTGGCCTTGGTGTACCCCACCGTCTCGCGCTGAAGCAGCAGTGCCCGAACGGACCGGGCCGTTTCCGCCGACCCTTTCACCGGCAGGCGTGTAGATGCCGATGATGCTCGAGTCGCCGAGATCACCGGGGATGGTGAGTCGGCTGGCAACGCTGACGGGGTTGTCGGGCACCAGCGCGACAGTGCGGGTCGCGTCCCGCTGCAGGCGGGCGAACTCGTCCCCTCGGTAGAGCTGCTGGACCGCTACGGCCAGCGGCAGCGCGAACAGCAGCAGAGCAAGCCCGGTGATGCCCAGAGTGCTGCTGGCGATCCGCCGACGCAGCGGCCGCGGCCCCCGCTTAGGCGGTGGCAGCACCCCAGCCGTCCCCGGTCCCGGCATCGCCCCACACCTCCTTCTGCTACTGAATCCTGGCGTTCGCCAACGCAAACGCTGCGTTAACCTTCTTCAGTGCTGACGCTAACCTGCGCCTGCCTAGCGTCGTGGTGTGGACATCTCAGCGCTTCACGGCTGCTTACCCGGTGACGCAACGGTCCTGGCACCGCTGCCTCCACCCCGACGCCGGGCCATGACAAGGCGTGCGGCGGTCAGCGTAGTAGTACCGCTTACCGCGTTGAGCCTGCTAGCGGCAGGATGCAGCAGCAACTCCGGTACGCCCGTTGCAGGCAGTCAGTCCCCCACGTCATCGGCCTCGTCGACTTCGACCAGCACCACGGCGAACGGCGCATCCGGTTCGTCGTCCGCCAGCGAAACGTCGCAAAAGCCGGCTCCGGTGGAAAGTAACCCCCCCGGCGACATCCCGGACAACACCGCGTACGTGGCGTACCACAGCACCGCCGGCCGGTACACGTTTGTGCACCCCGAGGGCTGGGCTAGCGTCGCCCATGGCTCGAAGGTGAACTTCACCGACAAGCTCAACGGCATCACCGTCACCGCGTCGTCTTCGCCTACGGCGCCAACGGTCGCGACGGCCAAGGCTGAGGCAGCCACGCTTGCTGCGACCCAGCCGGCCTTCCAGGTTCGCAGGATCTCCGCGATCAAGTTGCCCGGCGGATCGGGGGTGCTGATCGTGTTCCGCCGCAATTCCGCGCCGGACACGGTCACCGGGAAGGTGTTCCGCGACGAGGTGAACCGGTATCTCATTTACCGCGCCGGCCGCGTGGTGACCCTTGACCTGTATGGGGCGGTTGGCTCGGACAACGTCGATCCGTACACCAAGATCTCGCAGAGTCTGCGACTGTCGTGAGGACCGCGAACAGCACCAGCGACCCCGTCGGCGCCTTGAGGGCCGAGGGTTTGCACCGCTTTTACCGCCGCGGCGATCAAGAGATCGCGGCGCTGCGGGACGTGTCCCTGACCGTGGCACGCGGAGAGATGGTCGCGGTCGTCGGCCCGTCCGGCTCGGGAAAGTCAACGCTGCTGGCCCTGCTGGCCGGCCTGGACGACCCCGACGGTGGCAGCGTCTGGGTCGGCGGGGACCGGTTGAGCCACCGAAATCCCGCGGTGCAGGCACGACTGCGCGGGGAGCGGATCGGCGTCCTCACCCAGGGCAGCGGCCTCGTCGACCACTTGAGCGTCCTCGCTAACGTTCGCCTGGCCGCGTCGTTCCGCAGGGCCCGGGCCGGCAGGGACGACACGGACGCCGCCGCGCCCGGCTGCCAGCTCGAGCCGGAGGATCCTGAGGCGCTGCTGACAGAGCTCGGCATCGACCAACGCGCGAGCAGTCGACCTTCCAGCCTTTCCGGAGGAGAGACCGCCCGCGCCAACCTCGCCGTCGCCCTGGCCGGTGGCCCCCTGGTCCTTCTTGCCGACGAGCCCACCGCAGAGGTCAGCTCCGATGAGGAACGGACCATCTTGGCGCTGCTGCGCAAGGTTCGCCCCCCTGCGGGGGCGACCGTGGTCGTGACCCACTCCGCCGCCGTCGCCGCCGCAGCGGACCGGGTCGTTCAGATGGTCGACGGGAAGCTGCAGTGACGCTCACAGGTTCACCGTCGCGGCCACCCCACTTGGACCCGCCGGTCATCGCCACCGGCATCGAGGTTCGCTACGGAAACACCCCAGTCCTTTCCGACGCCAACCTCGTCATCGAGGCCGGCGCGGAGCTAGCGGTCACAGGCCGCTCCGGCAGTGGGAAAACGACCCTGCTGCTCATCCTGGCTGGCCTCATTTCCCCCAACCGCGGAACCGTCCGCTGGCCCGGACTGGACCCGGACCCGGCGACCCGGCGAGCCCAGATCGGTCTGGTATTCCAAGCGCCGTCGCTGATGCCCGAACTGACTGCCGCGCAGAACGTCGAGCTCCCATTGAGACTGCGCGGCTTCACCCTCGACCAAGCCCACCAAGCAACCCAGACGGCCTTGGCCACGGTCGATCTGAGCGACGCCGCCGACGCCTTGCCCGAGCAACTATCCGGCGGCATGCAGCAACGCGTCGCTGTCGCCCGCGTCTTGGCAGGCACTCCCCGCCTGGTCCTGGCCGACGAACCCACCGGCGCCCTCGATCGAGCCGCCGCGTTCACCGTGCTCACCGCCCTGCGCGACCGGATCAGCGCAACCGGGGGTGCGCTGATCGTCGCCACCCACGATGAGGAGCTCGCCGCCCTGCTGGCCCACCGTGCGGTCCTCCACGCCGGCCAGCTCAAGAGCGCAGTTCGCTTGTGAGAACCCTTACCTGGCTCTCCGGACTTTGCCGCCGCCGGCCGCTCGATCTGCTCGGTGCCGCAGTCAGCGTCGCGCTCGCGGTTGCGTTCATCGCCTCTCTCGGGGCATTCATCACCGACAGCAGCGCAGCCCTCAGCACCCGCGCCGCCGCGGGGGTTCCCGTCGACTGGCAAGTCCAAGTCACCCCCCAAGGGCGCCCCAGCGACGTCAACGCCGTACTGAGGCACATGCCCGATGTCCGCGCGGTGTTGCCGGTGAAAATGGCACAAGTCCCCGCACTGCAGTCCAGCTCCGCCACCGGCCGCCGCACTACCGGGCGCGCGTACATCGTCGCCTTGCCACCGGGCTACGCACAGGCCGCGCCAGCCGAGATCCGGTACCTGCTGGGCGCGCGCACCGGGGTGCTGCTCCAACAGCAGACTGCCGCGAACCTCGCCGCCGGCCCTGGCAGCACCATCACCCTCACCCTTCCCGGCGGCACGCACCGGACGGTCCGCGTCGACGGGGTCGCCGACCTGCCTCAGGCGGACAGCTTCTTCCAAGTCATCGGCGCACCCCCAGGCGCCGGCGCGACCGCCCCACCGGACAACGTCCTGCTGGTTCCACCAGACCAATTCACGAACCTCACCAAGGGCGCAGCCACCATCGCCCAGTTCCACGTCCTGTTCCACCACGCACCGCTGCCAGCTGACCCCGCCGCCGCCGCCGACCTACTCACCCAACGGGCCAACCACTTCCAAGCCCAGATTGCCGGGGGCGCCCTCATTGGCGACAACCTCGGGGCAGCCCTATCCGCGGCCAGGGAAGACGCGCTCTACGCCCAACTGCTCATCCTGCTGCTCGGCGTGCCCGGCGTGGCCCTAGCCGCGGTCGTGGCGTCCCTCGTCGTCGCCTTGCGCGGCGAACGCCGCCGCCGCGAGGCGGCGTTGCTGCGGCTGCGCGGCGCCTCCCCCGCCCAGCTCATCACCATCGTGGCCGGTGAAACCCTGCTCACCGCGGGCCTGGGGATCCTGTTCGGAATCCCACTGGCGTCGGTAGCCTCCACCCTGGCCCTGCCCTCCGGCGCGCGGCTAGTCCCTGGGTGGACAGCCGGAGCAGCCGCCGCCGGCCTCGTCCTGGCCACGGTCACCCAACTAGGACCAGCCGCTCGGGCCGCGCTGCGTCCGCATGCGGACGCCATCAACGCAGCCACCGCACGGACCCAACCCACCGGCCAGCCCTGGCCGCTGCGCCTCGGCCTCGACGCGGTCCTGCTTACCGGCGCCGCAGTCGTGTTCTACCTCACCGCCCGCGGCGGCTACCAGGTCGTCGTCGTCCCCGAAGGCGTGCCTGTCGCCGCCGTCAACTACGCGGCGCTCCTCGGCCCCGCCCTGGCCTGGCCAGGGCTGGCCCTACTGATCTGGCGGGTCACTATCCTGGCGCTGGGGCGCCGGACGGGGCGCCGCGCCCGCGCAACACCGGGGCGCGCACCAGAACTCGAAGCAGCCGCCATCCGACGCCGCAAACGAGTCATCGCCCGCGGTGCCACAGGCCTGGCAGTCGCTCTCGGCCTAGCGACGTCCACGGCAATCTTCACCGCAACCTACGACCAGCAGGCCAAGCTCGACGTCGCGCTCACCGTCGGCGCCGACGTCGCCGTCAGCGAACCCCCCGGCGCCGTGGTCGGGCCTAGCGGCGCCGCCGCCCTCACCACCGCGACCGGTGTCCAAGCGGTCGAACCGCTGCAGCACAGGCTCGCCTACGTCGGCGCCGACCTACAAGACCTCTACGGCATCCAACCCACGAGCATCGACCGGGTCGCTCCACTACTCGACTCTTTCGTCCCCGGCTCCACCATCAGCACCGCCCTGCACAGCCTCAACACCACCCCCGATGGGGCGCTGTTGTCCGCCGAGACCATCCACGACTACCAACTTCACCCGGGCGACCTGGTGAGGCTGCGGCTCCAAACCGGCCCCAGCCACACCTACCGACAAGTCCCTTTCCACGTCGTCGGCGTCGTGAAGGAATTCCCCACCGCCCCCAAAGACAGCTTCATCATCGCCAACGCCGCGTACATCACCGCCGCAACCGGCTCGGACGCAGTCGGCGCGTTCCTGATCAAGTCCAACACCCCCAGCTCAACTGCGGCCGCGTTGCGCGCACACCAACCGGCCGGCACACAAGTCCACGACATCGTCGCTGACCGGGCGACAGTGACCTCCGCATCCGGCCTGGCCAGCGCTGACCTTTCCGGACTCGCCCGCCTCGAACTCGGATTCGGCTTCGTCCTGGCACTGGCCTGTTCCGGGCTAGCCCTTGCCCTCGGAATCAGTGAACGCCGCCGGGCCCTAGTCCTGCTCGCCGCCCTAGGTGCCACCGCCCGGCAACGCGGCCGTTTCCTCACCGCCGAAGCCCGCGCCCTGCTCACCGGAGGCGTCCTCGGTGGCGCCCTGATCGGCGCCACCGTCGCCTACCTGTTGGTCAAGGTTCTCACCGGCATCTTCGACCCCGCCCCCACCGGCTTGACCATCCCCTCCACCTACCTAGCCGCCCTGCTCGCCAGCGTCATCGCCGCGACCACCACTGTCCTGATCATCTTCGGCCGGCTCGCCAGCCGTGCCGGACCCAGCCAACTCCGCGACCTCTAAGCAACGACGGAGAAGAAACCTTGCCCATCGAACTCACCCCGGCGCGGCCGCAGCGCCGCTTCCGATCCAGACCCCCTCTGGCGCTGCTCGCCGCGACCCTGGCCACCGCCGGATGCGCAGCAACCACCGCAGCCAGCGCCGCCCCGAGCGGCAACACCCACCTCAACGCAGCCCCAGCAGCGACCTGCGCCGTAAGCGTCGTCGCCGCGGGCGACATGAATCAGCTCAGCGACACCCAGGCCACCGGCCGACTCGCTCAGGCACAGCATCCCGACGTCGTCGCGACCCTCGGCGACCAGCAGTACCCAGCCGGTTCCCTGGCCGACTACCGCCGCGCGTACGGCTCCACCGACTGGGGACAGCTCAAGTCCCGAACCCGGCCAGTCCCGGGCAACCACGAGTACCGCACACCCGGTGCCAGCGGGTACTTCACGTATTTCGGCGGACCTCCGCGCTACTACGGTTACGACCTCGGCTGCGGCTGGCGGGGGTACGCACTGAACAGCGAAGTCGACGTCGCCAGCCAGGCGCGGTGGCTCAAGCAGGATCTGGCGGCGCACCCAGGTGTCGAGGTGCTGGCCTACTGGCACCGCCCGCGCTACTCCTCCGGAGTCGAGCACGGCCCCGACCCGGCGATGCAGCCGTTCTGGGATGCCCTCGCATCACGACACGGGGTGGTTCTCAACGGCCACGAACACAACTACGAACGCTTCGCACCACGCGGCGGGATGCAGGAGTTCGTCGTTGGAACCGGTGGTTCGGCCAGCTACCCCTTCCGGTCACCGCTCACACCCGGCAGCGCCAAGGCGATCCCGCACACCCCGGGAGTCCTCACCCTGAGCCTGTCCCCCGGGGCCTACACATGGCGCTTCCTGGCCACCGGCGGAAGCGTTCGAGACAGTGGCCGCGGTTGACGCACGAGGTTGATCTCAGCCCGGTGTCACCGCCGGTGCCTGCACGTCGGTTCCGGTTCATATCCGGTCCAGTGCAGCGTTCTAGCCTCCGAATTGTGCGCGACGCGAGGTGCAGGCGCGGCCGTCTACGGGCGGTACGGCCCCTTACCCGGGTCTCGACGCTCGGCGCCGGTGGTGGCCATGGACGGTGGCCGCGGTGGGGTTGCTTGGGGACCGGCCGCGCCGTTAAGCGGTCGAGCTGACGCCAAACAACGCCGCGATGAACGCTACCGCCTCCGGCGTGTCCGCCGGCGACACCACGTGTAGGACCGGGTGACCCTGAACCTCCGACACGCTCCAAGTCGCGAAGGAGCAGCAGGTCTGCTCGGCGGCAGCCAACTCGGCGAGCTCCACCCGGACACCCGGGCCGGGCTGGTACCGGACCTCGAGCCGCCCGCCGACGAGGCGGGCTACGGGGGCAGACGCCTCGTGGAGCCGCTGCCAACGCAGCAGGCGGGACCGGCCGTCTTCCGGGCCAAGCGTGCACGCCAGCGGCAACGCACTGTGCTGGCCTAGGTCGAGATCTCCGTCCACCATGTCATTGCACGCGGTCAGTTCCGCGCGGTCAACCCTGTCCCGGGGGTGACCACCACCGCGACTACGTTCCGCCGGTCGTCGTCGACTCCACGGAACCCGGGGCAGGCCAATCATGGCGCGCTCCTTTCCGGGTGGTACGTGCTCATCCGGCGTCGCGGTGGCTGACTGAAGGGGCGGTGCTGTAACGCGCCATGATCTCGCCCGCCGACTCCGGGGTCACCGGTCGCCCCGAAGCGATCATCTCGGCCATATCCCGGAAGTACTGGACGTAGAAGGAGGGCGAGAAGGTGGAGAGCATCACCATCGGCTGGTCACCAGGGTTCTCGAACGTGTGCGGAACCCCAGGCGGGATCACGACCAGCGAGCCGGCGGGAGCGTCGTACACGTCGTCGTCGCTGATAAACCGGGCGGTCCCCGAGATCACGTAGAACGCCTCATCGTGACGACTGTGCAGGTGTTGGGGCGGCCCTTCGGTGTGCGGTGCGAGCGTGGACACCGCCATGCCGAGGCGTTCGTCGGTAGTGCTCCCGTCTTCAAGGATGCGCATCTTCGTGGAGCCGAGGTCGACCGGCTCGCCTTCGAGGGGGCCGGTGATCGAAATCGACGCCATGGTTACTCTCCTGGTTGGTAGCGGTGGCTGGCCACCGTCGTGACGGGGGTGTGTCTCGCCAGACAGCGATGGAACGGCACCGCGTCCTCCCCGCGAACTCACCTCGGACCGATCGCGTCCTACGAGCGGATGACGTCGGTGGATTGGCCGTATCCCAGGGAGCGCAGGCTTAGGTTTCGGCTGCCGAACGGCGGACCGTCCCCATCGCCAACGACGTGTGGGGCTGCCCGACGTAGGCAGTGAGCAGCACCATGAGCGCGGTGAGACCGTGCTCGTCGACCCCGTTCCGGCGGGCCAGCGTCAGGTAGTTCACCAGCCGTGCGTCGGTCACGTTCTGGCGCACGAGCGCAGCGATGATCGCGATGCTGCGGTCACGGTCGGTCAGTGACGTGCCCTGCCAGCTCAGACCCCCGGCTGCTTCGAAGACCTCCTGGGTGAAGTCCGCACCGACACGCTCCGTGAGGATCCGCTCTGCCTGGGCCTCGTCGACTCCGAAGTTTCGGGCGTAGGTCGCGCGTCCCGCAACGAACCGGTCAGTCATGGCCGCAGCCCGCCACGGGGAGGGACACCCTTTGCGGGCCCATCAGAGGCACGATCCCCGGTCTTCGGTGTCGCCGATGATGGCGAACAGCATTCGCCGGAACAGCCTCGCCTGCTCTGGGCTGACGCCGTCCAGCACAGCGGCCTCCACGCGTTCGCAGGCGCGGGAGACCTTCGTGCGCAGAGCTTTTCCCTTCGTCGTGATCTCCGGGATACGGGCGCGACGGTCGTGGGGGTCGCTATGACGCACAACGAAGCGCGCTCGCTCGAGCCAGTCCAGCTGCGTCATAAGCGTGGTCTTGTCCAGCCCGAGCGACTTGGCTAGTTCGACCTGGGTGAGGCCCGGGGTCAGATGCAGGGCGCTCAGGACGATGTAGTCGCGCATCCCGATGCCGTGCCTCTCCGCCTGCTCCCCGGTCGCGGCGCGCATCCGCTGAGCTGCTCGGTGCAAAAGCCAGGTGATCTCCGAGTCGACGGAGGGGCCGGCGCTGGACGGGCGGCGCTCGGCGGCATCTGGTCGAGGTCGGGCCGCCGGCGCGTGAATCCGCACGGGCATCTCAGCTTCCTCCGGTCACGAGGTGGCGAGCGGTCAGTTGAGGGATCCCCTGGTAGGCGTCGCGGTCGTGAGCCGGGATGACCTGCATCACGTCGGCCAGGGCGATCGCACGGCTCAGCCCCTGTCGCACCTCTTCGGGGTCGCTGTCGGCGAGCTTACGCAGCAGCCATGGGCGCTCGACCCGCCTGCGAAGGCCGTCGAGCTGCCAGGTGAGGTCGCCTATCAAGGCGTAGCGCTGACCGGACGGCTCGGTCACGAAGACGACCACCAAACCGGTCGTGTGGCCTCCTGCGAGGGCGATGACGACGCAGCCGTCCCCGTACACATCGTGACTTGACGGGAAGCCGAGGTACGACGGGCCGTCGAACTCGTACTCGTGGATGTCGTGACCCTCGGACACGGCGAGGAAGACCTTGCCGTCGGGGTCTTCAGCCGCGTACTCCCGTTCTGCCGGGTTAATCCAGATCGGCACCCGCAGGTCGTCGAGCCCGCTCACGTGGTCCCAGTGGGAGTGGGTCACCAACACCCCGAGCAGCCGGCTGCGGTCGTAGCCGCTGGCGTCGAGCTGCTCGCTCACGGTCCGGGTCACCTCGTAGGGGGCGCGGACGAGCCGCGGGAGCGTCGCAACGTGAGCAGCGACACCGGAGCCGAAGCCGGCGTCGATGAGGAGGTCTCCCTTTGGGTGCTGCACCAGGATCGCCGTGGCGGCGAAGTGGCGCTTGTCGCGCAGCGACCCACCGCGGACGGCGAACGCCGCTCGGGTCACGTAAGTGCCAGTTGGCAGCTGGTAGATAGCCATTCCCGGAGGGGGGGTGGCCTCGGGAAGGGGTTCGGCCCAAGCGGCAGGCACTGGCAGGGGAGTCATAGCAAGACCGTATGACGCCGGATAGTCTGAGTCAAGATGAGTTTGAGAGAAGGTTCGCGGTGACAACCTGCGGCGCGCATTGCCGACGCGCGAGACCGTTACCGATGCGGGGCCGCAGGTCTGCGATTCGATGGTCGTGGAATACAAGCACGCACAACGATTCCGGTGCCTGTCGTGGCCGCCCCGCCGATACCCCACCTACGGCGTGTCACCCCCCGGCCACGCCGACCCACGACTTTGAACCCGCCCTGCGCCGCGGACCGCGGTTGCGTCTTGTTCTTGTCGGGGCGGACGTCACGATAGCGAGTACCCGCCGTCCATCAACAGTTCGGTGCCGCAACAGAAGGCTGCCTCGTCGCTGAGAAGCCAGCCGACCGCGGCCGCTACCTCGTGCGGGTAGGCGAAGCGTCCTACCGGTGTGGCGTCCTTCCACTGGCCGTGTAGATGCGCTTTGCTCGCGAGTAGAGAGGTATCGACGTAGCCCGGTGACACGGCGTTGACGCGGACACCCCTGGGGGCCCATTCATAGGCCAGGGACTTTGTCATGGCCACCACAGCGGCCTTGGATGAGTTGTAGGCGACCTGGTGCTGGGGAACGTTGACGACGTGGTTCCCCGACATCGAGGCAATCGTGACGATGCGTCCAGATCCCTGCTCGAGCATGACTCGCCCGAAGCGTTGGCAGCTCAGGAACGACCCCGTCAAGTTAACTCCCATGGTCCGGTTCCACGTCTGCAAGTCCATGTCCTCGGACGCTGTTGGCTCCTCGGACAGTCCAGCTGCTGTGACCAGCCCGTCGACCTGCCCTGCGGACGAGATGACCTCCGCGACGGCGAGGTCGACGCTGCGCGGGTCCTGCACGTCCATTTCGACGTACGCTCCAGACGGGCCAAATGGCTCACGAACGTCGAGGTCGAAAACGTTCGCGCCAGCAGCCACGAGCCACTGGGATACAGCCTGTCCAACGCCGCCTGCCGCGCCGGTCACCACCACAGTGGCTCCGTTCAATCCCGTTGTGGGCAACATTCGCTCCTTTGCGAGTAACGCTTGAAGACACCTCTTACTACAGGACGTCAAGGGCTGGGCGGTGTGGATCTCTCAGTGCCGCGGCCTGCTCTGGGGAAGCGGCTCAGGAGCCGCTGTGGGTTGGTCTTGAGCACCGCGTTCGCGAGCTCTGGACCGCCGGCTTGAATGAGCCGGGGAACAAAACGCTCCCCGAGATACGCCAAACCCGGCATCCCTGCGTAGGCGGTGTAATGGGTGCTACGACCGACATCACCGCCGAGGACGATGCGCGCGCCGGCTCCCCGCTCGGCTGCCTCGATCAGGCACGCGAGGAGCGTTGAGTCAGGCCACGCCCTGTGCCGGGCCGCGCCGTCGTAGCCGAGGTATGCGCCTCGGGCAGCGAGTTCGGCGTGCAAGCCGGCATCAGGATTGCGATCGACGTGGGCCAGGACGACAGCTGAGGCTTCCACTCCGCTCTCGCTCAGCAGGTCCAGCACCTCGAAGGCCGCAGATCCGTGCTCCAGGTGCACCATCAAGGGGGCGTTGGTGCGCCGGTGTGCTGCAGCGACCGCTTCGAGCACCCGGCGCTCGAAGGCACTGATCGACCAGTAGCCGATTCCAGCCTTCAGTAGGCCTGCTCGCACGGGTAGTCCGTTCGGTGCGTGCGCCATAGCGCCTGGGGTTTGCGCGTCCAAGCAGGCCATTCCGGTGCTCACATCCGCCGCGAAGCGGTCGGCGAGCTCACTCGCTCGGCACTCCAGCAGCCAGTGCGCCGGGTAGTGGGCTTCGCGATGCGCTCCGGTGGCGGCTACGACGTTTAAGCCGGTGACTGTGCTGATACGGGCCAACGCCTCCGGATCACGGCCCAGACCCGTCGGCGTGGCATCAATCATGCTGGAGAAGCCAGATCCGTACAGTAGGCGCGCCTCGTCGGAGCTGCGGGCCTCGTCGGTGAGTTCGTCCCCGACTAATAGCGGCGAAACCTGAAAGAGGTGCTCGTGGTAGTCCACCCGCCGAAGTCCTTCGGGTGGAACGTCACCGAGAACGGTGCGAACGGAGCTCATCGAATCGCCGCGGCCACGTCGCTGAGCACGGACACCGTGCTGGGCGGCATGGGGATGTGGAAGACGTCGGCGACGACTTGGGACCAGCCGTGGACGAAGTACCGCCACCCGTCCTCAAGGGTGAGGTTTCGTGCGGTTTGCTGTGCCTTCGCCTGGTGCAAGAACTCAAGCGTGCCGCGGTAGTTGAACTCCCAGATGAGGCCGCCGAGCGGAAACCTGACCCGCTCGCTGAGCGGGGATCCGGGCCGGTCCTTACCGAGACCGGTGGCGTTGACCACCACGCTGGATGGGGGCAACTGCGCCACGATCTCGTCGGCGTCGCCCGGATCGGACGTGATGATGTAGCGGAACAGCTGCGAGGGCAGCTCAGCACGCTTGTGTAGTGAGCGAAGGTGGTCGAGGCGCTCGGCGCTTTGGTCGGTGCAGGTCACTCTGCTCGGGCGGTCCTGGCGGACGCCCAACTGATGGGTGAGCGCCATACCGGATCCGCCCGAGCCCAGGCACAGCACCTCAGCGCCCGTGGTGGCGAAGTGGTCGCCGGGAACGAATGCTTCGAGGCTGAGGCGGACGGTAATCGGGTCCTTCGCCGCACCTCGAAGGCCCTCACCCCCTCGCGAGATCGATGAGATCTCGCCGAACGTCCGGGCGAGGTCGTCCAATTCGCCGAACACGTCAGCTGCCGCGTCATAGACGCCGACCTTGTGAGTGGTCACCAAGGCACCACGGTGGTTCGGGTCGTCGCGGATCTGCTCGATGAGCGCGCGGTACTCCGCTGCCGGTGAAGCAGGTGCGAGATCGTGGCCGACAAGCGTGCGGGTCGGCAGCCCCAGCGTGTCTGCCCAAGCTGGAAAGACCTTCCGGATGGAGGAGTGAGCGGTGCTCACCCCGACAAAACCCATGTAGGTGCCGTCGTCGCTCACGTCGCCGCCCGCACCACACGCAACGCCGCCATGAACTGCTGAGCGGTGACCGTGATCTCGTCGAATCGCCCCTCCGCCATGGCCTCTGGATTGCACAAGTCGCTGCCTGCGCCCACCGCCACAGCTCCGGCCGCGAACCACTCGCCGATGTTGGCGGCGTTGACTCCGCCGGTTGGCATCAGCGCGACGTCCGGGAACGGGCCGCGCAACGCCTTCAAATAGGAGGGGCCGCCCAAGGACCCCGGGAAGATCTTCACTGCCGTAGCTCCCAGTGCAACGGCAGTCATCAGCTCCGTGGGCGTGACGGCGCCCAGCAGGATGGCCGCGCCAGTGGCGCGCATCGCTTCGGCCAGGCGAGGCACGGTACCCGGAGAGACCAAGTAGCTCGCTCCGGCTTCGACAGCTTGCTCTGCTTGCTCCGGCGTGGTCACGGTGCCCGCACCCAGCAGCACTCGGGATCCGTGACGCCGATCTGTCTCTGCTATTACCGCTGCCGCGTCCGGGGTGGAGAAGGTGACCTCGATGCCGGTCACACCGCCCTTTACGAGGGCATCGATGGTGGCCACAGCGGATTCCGCGCTTGGCGCTCTCACGATCGCGAGCAGTCCGGTGACCTTGAACGCGCTGAGCTCTGCTCTTTCGGACACTGTGAAGGACTCCCTGTGCGTTTCGGACCTTAAATTGCATGAGGACCAGTAGGAAAGACGCCGGGAATGACGACGGACCGCCCCGACCGGCGCCTCACACCGGCGGTGGTTCCACGAGGTTTGGTGGGGTCTGGCCACCCAGGACCGCGAGCACGGCGGCGGTCGCGCTGGCCCCCATGTTGTCCACCGCCTCGACGGTCTGGGCAGCGCTGTGCGGGGTCAGGATGACGCGATCCGCGAACTCTGCTGATAGCAGCGGGCTATCCGGGTGACTGCCGCCGCCACCGACGTCATCGGCCGCGTAGCTCGCCAGCCGGCCCCCGGCGAGGGCGTCCGCGACGGCCTGCTCATTGACGAGTGCGGCGCGCGCAGTGTTGATCAAGATCATTCCCGGGGAGGCCTGCTCCAGCCACGCCGCGTTGACGAATACGCGTCCGCCGGGGGCGTGCAAGGAGACCACATCGCATCGGGCGGGCATATCCGCAAGGTCGACGGGCTCGGCACCGGCCGCGGTCACCCGCTCTGCGGAAACAAAGGGATCGTGGACGAGCACCGCGCTCCCAAACGGGAGAAGCCGTGAAGTGAAGGCTTGGCCGATCCGCCCGAACCCTACGACGCCGACAGAAAGGTTTTTGAGTTCCCTGGCTCGGTGCACCGACCAGTCCTGGGCGCGCACGGCCGCGTTGCCGGCGACGATGTGACGCAGCGCGGCCAACAGCAGGGCCAGGGCGTGTTCGGCGACGGCGTCACTGTTCGCGCCGGGGGTGTTGGTCACGAGGATCCCGCGCTGAGCGGCCGCCTGACGGTTCACCGAGTCGAAGCCGACACCGTATCGAGCGATGACTTTGAGCCGAGGCGCGGCGTCGAGGTGCTCCGCCATGATCGGCGCGGTACCAGCTACCCAGGCGACGGCTTCGGCCAATACTGGACGCAGGGATCTCAGGTTGTGATCGGTAGCCCCCCGCACGACACGGGCGCCGGCCTCGGTCAGCCGACCCACCAGGTCGAAAGCCCCTGAGGAGAAGGACCGAGACGTGACGACGACCACCGGTGCCGCGGCTCCGGTCATCGACCTGGCGCCTCAAACCAGGGCTCGAGCCTGGAGTAGGCATCAAGGAAGCGGTCATGGCGGCCACGCAGAAGGGCGTGCCGGTCAGCGTCGGGTTCGAAGACGGCGGCGATGGCAGACAGTTCGCGAGCGACCGTGAAGTCCGGCAGCAGGCCGACGCCGACACCGGCAGTGACCGCTGCTCCAAGGCTGTTGGCCTCCTCCACGACGGTGCGTCGACGCACGGTGCATCCCCAGGTGTCCGCCATTATTTGCATCCACGTGTCGCTGGCGGCGCCCCCGCCGATGGCATCGACGCGATCCACGAGCGCGCCCTTCTCCCGGAACGCGTCGATACACGTGGCCAAGTTGAAGGCGACGCCTTCCAGAACGGCCCTGGTCATGTGCGCCTGGCCGTGCTGGCGTCCAAGACCGACGAAGACCGCCCGCGCGCGCGGATTCCAGTATGGGGATCGCTCACCGAGCAGGTAAGGCAGGAAGTACAGCTCATCGTCTGCGGCCACGGTCAATGCGGCCTCTGCCAGGAGACGATCGACCCGCGTGGGATCTCCGGTGCCGGCCAGCAGGTCCGCTATCCAGCTGAGCGACCCGCCGCCGGACTGCATGGTGGCCGTAGGCACGAACTTGCCGGGCACAACGTGGTTGAAGGTCATCGTGCGCATTGCGGGTAGGTCATAAAGGGGCTCATCGGCGCTCACCGACACCCAGGAGGAGGACCCGAGATAGACGTAGGCACCGTCCGAGGCGTCCACTACACCAGCCCCGACGGCAGCCATAGGACCGTCCCCCCCGCCCATGACAACCGGGGTCCCTTCTGCCAGGCCACTCTGCGAGTCGGCGATGACCTTGCCGATCACGGTCGTCGCGTCGGCGATCTCGGGGAACAGGGCCGGGCTCAGATCCGCTGCTGCCAGCAAATCGCTCGACCACTTGCCCTGCCGCTGATCGAAGGCGTTGGTGCTAGAGGCATCGGAGGGATCAGTGGCCAGCACACCAGTGAGCTTGGACACGACGTAGTCCTTAGCCAGACAGAACCGTCGCGCGGAAGCGAAGACCTCCGGTTCGTGGTCACGGACCCACATCAGCTTGCTGAGGGAGTAGGTCGGATTGAGCCGGTGACCCAGGATCCGGTATCCCCCCTCGGCTCCGACCGCGGCGACCAATCGGTCGCATTGCTCCGTGCTGCGGGTGTCAGCCCAGATCAGTGACGGCCGCACCGGTTCCCCATGCTCGTCAAGCAGAACGACACCCATCATCTGACCCGACAGTGCGACAGCGCGAACACGCTCTGCCGGCACGCCGGCGATGACCAGAAGTCGCTGAGTTGCTGTGCACACCGCCTGCCACCAGTGGCGCGGGTCCTGCTCGACGACTCCGCCGCGGCCGTACTCCGTGGGGTACCGCTGCGTTACTGCGGTGACGAGCCGACCCGTGTCCTCGTGCAGAGAAGCCTTGTCACCGGTCGTTCCGAGGTCATGAGCGAGCAGCATGGCATCCTGACCGTCAAGCCGCGGCCGCAGGAAGGGGCCGCGACAGGCATGTCGGGGAGCCGGGACAAACCGCGAGTGACCGGAAGTCTAGGGACACCCGCCAGGGGAGGACACGCCCTCGCGGTGCGCGGGCGCCGGTCCAAGGGTCGCGTCGGACGCCTATCGGCGGGATCGGTGCATTGGCAACGGCGTACGTCGACACGGATGAACTCCACCTCTCGAGATCGCCGATCGCTGAGGCTGTGCTCCCGGTGAATCCTGACATGTTGTCATTACAGGCGCAAGGCCTAACTGAGGCGGCTACCACCTAAACTTTGGCCATGCCCGACGACGGCTCGAGGCCTTCCACGGAGATTGACCGATCCTCGCCGGTCCCCTTCTACCATCAGCTCAAGCTCATCGTCCGCGAGATGATCACCCTGGGGGACCTCGGGCCAGGCGACCTCATCCCAGGCGAGTTGCGGCTGTGTAAGACCTACGACGTCTCTCGCACCGTGGTTCGCCAGGCGCTCGTCGAGCTGGAGTTCGAAGGCGTCATCGACCGCCAAAAGGGGCGGGGCACCTTCGTGTCAACGCCCAAGGAAGCGCAAGGCCTCGTCCAGTCGTTCACTGGCCAGTTCGAAGACCTGGCGGCTCGAGGCGTGCATCTTCGAAGCGAGGTCCTACGGCTCGAGACCATCCCCGCAGACCCAACGGTTGCACGACATCTAAGCGTCGAGACCGACGCGCCCGTCGTGATCCTCGAACGACTCCGCTTCATCCACGACGAGCCACGAGTACTCGCTCTCACCTATCTTGCGCGGCAACTGCTACCCGCCCTGCTACAGGCGGACTTGAAAGATGGCTCCTTGTACGCCGTGATGGACACGCTGAACATGCGTCCCAGCCACGGCAAGCGCACCATCGAAGCGCGCGAAGCCGGTAAAACAGCAGCGCACAAGCTCGGTCTCCGTCGCACCGCCCCCGTCATGCTGCTCACCAGCCTCGGATTGACCCCGGACGGGCGCCCCGTCGAATACTTCGAGGCCTTCCACCGCGGAGACCGCAGCCGCTTCGAAGTCGACCTCGTCCGCAACGCGACCGCCATCTCACCGCCACTGCTCGTGCTCACCGACGCCTCAACCACACCAACACTGGTCATTGACGGGTCAGCGCGAGTGATCTAGCGCCGAGGATGCCATCGCCCGTCGAGTCGTGCCACCGCGGCGTCCGCCTCGCCATCTTCGGTCACTCTGGCTTGACGCACAGTAAGCCGAACGGAACACTCATTGAGGATCACCGGGTGCAACGCGCAGAGTCGGAGGGTGCTTGTGACTACCGAAGGCCAAATCGGCGTCGACGAAGGAATTCAGGCTTCTGAGCGCGTGGCCTTCAAGGCTGTGGGAGTCAAGAAGCACTATCCCGGTGTCAAGGCGCTCGACGGGGTTGACCTCGAGGGCTACGCGGGCAGCGTGTTAGGGGTCTGTGGCGCGAACGGAGCCGGGAAGTCGACGTTTGCGAAGTTGCTGGCCGGGGTTGAGTCGCTGACTGACGGCGAGATCACCATCACCGGCTTTCCACATCCGGTGCGGAACGCGGCCGAGGCCGAGCAGGCCGGCGTGCTGATGATGCATCAAGAACCCCTGATCATTGACGACTTCACCGTCGGAGAGAACGTCTGGCTCTACAAGCTTCGTGAAGGTAGGGACATTCGTCCGTGGGCCCAGAAAGTCGACACCAACGGGCCTGAGACCCGCAAGGTTCTTCAGGGGGTGGGCTTGGAGCACTTAAGCACTCGAGAGGTTGCCCGTGACCTGGGTCCGGGCCAGCGTCAGATGCTTTCGCTGAGCCGGGCCGCCGTGACGAATCACAAGATCATGATTCTGGATGAGACGACGGCCTCGACGAGCGAAGAGCACTTCAACGACATTCTGGATCTCGTCGATCGAGAGAAGAAGGCGGGAACGTCGATCATCTTCGTGTCGCACCGGCTCAACGAGGTCTTCGCCATGTGCGATCGGATCGCGGTGCTCCGTAACGGGAAGCTGATCAAGGTTCTCAATGCGGCCGACTCGAACACGGAGGAAATCACCACGCTGATGATCGGTCAAGCTCTAAAGGCCCTCGACCGGCCGGCGGCGGTGCAGTCCTCTACGGGGACGGTACCGGTGATGTCGGTTCGCGAGTTGCACGGCGGCACTGCGCGCGGCGTGACGTTCGACGTGAACCCGGGTGAGATCGTCGGTCTGTACGGGCTCGTAGGCAGCGGCCGGTCCTCAGTCGCTCGCACCATCACCGGTCAACGTCCGGCCGTCAGCGGCTCGATCAAGCTCCACGGCGAGGAGATCAGCCTGCCGAACCCGACTTCCGGCGTGTCGAAGCGGATCGCTTATCTCACGGAGGACCGCCGTCTCGAGGGCTTCGTCAAGGATTTCGACAACGGCGAAAACATGAGCCTGGTCGTCCTGCCCAAGATGTCCCGGCGTGGGATCGTCAAGTCGGCCGTCGAGAAGCGGCGCGTTCAAGAGCTGATCGGGGATTACCAGGTGAAGGGCGGCACCAGCACGTATACGCGCACCCTGAGCGGCGGTAATCAGCAGAAAGTTGTGGTCGCCAAGTGGATGGAGACCGATCCCGACTTCGTCGTCCTCGACGAGCCGACCAAAGGTATAGATGTCGGCGCGCGCGCCAACATCTACGAGATAATCCACAGCGTCGCAGCGAAAGGCAAGGGCGTCCTGGTCGTGTCCAGCGAAGCCGAGGAGTTGCTGTCGCTCTGTCACCGCATTCTGGTCATGCGCAACGGCAAGATCGCGGCAGAGTTCGACCCGGAGCACGCCGACACCGATGATCTGATCCGGACCGCTCTGACTAATCAAGACTAGCCGCCCGCACAGTCTCATCAGCAAAGGAGCTGTAAATGAGCGCAGCCGTAACTTCTCCCCCAGTGCATCATCATGAGGAGGAGGACTTCTCCCGTGGGCAGGCGGTCGGGAACTGGCTTAAGGGTCAGTACGCCCTCTACATCCTTGTGGCCCTGCTGCTGATCGCCACGCTCAGCAAGGGCGCAGTCTTCTGGGGTGCGACCAACTTGACCAACCTGCTTCTGCAGATGTCGATCATCGGAGTCGTGACCTTGGCCGAGTTGATCGTCGTGCTCACCGGTGGCATCGACATCAGTGTGGGCTCCGCCCTGGGCCTGGCGGCTGTCATCGCAGCCGGCTTGTTCGGGGGTCCGTCGGTTCTCCTTTCCCTTGTGGTGGCTTTAGTCATCGGCGGCATCGTGGGCGCGGTCAACGGCTGGCTGGTGTCCTTCCGCGGCTTGGAGCCGTTCATCGTCACCCTCGGCATGCTGGCCTTGGCCCGCGGCCTCGTCTACGCCTATGGCAACGGCATACCGATCAATCCCAAGGCAGCAGCATCCTTCGCCACGTTCGGTCAGACCACCGTTATCGGCATACCCGTCCTTGCAATCATCTGGATCTTGATGGTCTTGCTGATCGGTTTCTTGCTGAATCGAACGGTCTGGGGTCGTCGGGTCTACGCCATTGGCTCCAACAAGGAAGCGGCTCGCAGTTCGGGAATCCCTGTCCGGGCCACCTTGTGGTCTGTATACATCTTGGCCGGGCTACTCGTCGGTCTCGGCGGCTGGATGTTCCTGGCTCGGTTCGCCAGTGGAACGTCGACCGCCGGTAGCCTCCAGGAACTCGAGGCAATTGCCGCCGTCGTCATCGGCGGGGCCAGGCTGTCGGGTGGCTTCGGGAAAGTCTTCGGGGCGGTCGTCGGCACCATCATCTTTGCGGTGATCGCCAACTTGCTTTCGCTGCTCAACGTGTCCACGTTCTTGCAGGACGCCTTCCGCGGTGCGCTGATTCTGGTCGCGGTCACGCTGGCCACCGTGCAGCTCGGGCGCAAGCGCAAGATCGACTCGACGCAACCAGCCGCCAAGTAAGACGGGTCCAAATTCGATGAAGATACTCACGAGAAGTAATACTCGGCGCCGAACGGCGATGGGCGCCGCCATAGGCGTGACCGCGTTGACGACACTGACCGCATGCGGATCCATATATCCGTCCGCGCGCCCCGCCCAAGGACCAGCAAACGGGGTGCATCACAACGTCAAAACCGTCGTGATCGGCTTCGCCCAGCAGCAGTTGCAGGCGCCCTACTTTGCCGCCATGGAGGTCCGGGCGCAGCAGATCGCCAAGCAGCGAGGTTTCAATCTGCTTTTTCAAGCCGCCAACAAAGATCCAGCGATCCAGATGAACCAAATGCAGGCGATGATTGCGCAAGGTGCCAACGTGTTGGTGGTCAACGCAACGAGCGTCAAGGGTCAAAAAGAGATGATGACCGAGATCGCCTCGACGATTCCCGTCGTGTACATCGACACCAGCGTCCCCGGGACGGGCGCCACCAGTGTTCAGTCGGACAATTTGACGATCGGCCGTGACTCGGGAGAGATAACCGCCAAACGCTTTCTAGACTTGGGTAAGAAGCACATCAAGTTGGTGATCCTGACCGGGCCCGCCACCGATGAATACGTTGGCCCGGCTCGTCGCCGAGGTTTCCTCGAGGGACTGAAAAAGGGCGGGATGACGTACGAGATCAAAGGCGAGCAGTCCGGCGACTACGCTCAGGACAAGGGTCAGGTGGCCGCGGAGAACATGTTGGCCGCCAATCCAGATGTCGACCTGGTTGCCGGGTTGAACGACTCGATGGTTTTGGGAGCCTACAACGTCATCAATGGTAAGAGCCGGTATAAGAACGTGTACGTCGCAGCTGCAGCGGACGGTCAGAAGGAAGGCCTGGCACTTATCAAGTCTGGTGGGTGCACTGGGAAGTACATCTCTACCGGACTGAACTCGCCGTCCCTTGCTGCCGAAGAGGCCCTGAAGATCGCTGTTGACATTGCAACTGGCGCCAAGCGGCCCGGGGATTACCCGCCGCAGAGCTTCACCAAAGCCGTCGGTATCGGCTGCAAGAACATCGACCAGTACTACAACCCGATGAACGTTTTCTAGCCGATAAGCAGGGCGGCCGGTTACTGCTGTCGACTGACACCCGAAAACAGCCCATAAGGAGGGTGTTCTTCATGCCCCACACCATGCAGGCCGTCGTCAACCATGGTCCGGAGGACTACCGCCTGGAGACCTTGGCGGTGCCTCGTCCGGGACCTGGGGAAGCCCTGGTGGAGGTAGAGGCGGTGGGCATCTGCGCCAGCGACCTGAAGTGCTACCACGGCGCCTCAAAGTTCTGGGGTGACGACACTCGGCCGGCCTGGGCTGAGTCCGAGGTAATTCCAGGACACGAGTTCGTCGGCCGGGTCGCCGAGATTGACCAGGCAGCGGCGGACCGTTGGGGAGTGGCGATCGGCGACCGAGTGACGTCGGAGCAGATCGTGCCCTGCTGGAGCTGCCGCTACTGTCTACGCGGCCAGTACTGGATGTGCGCTCCACACGACATCTACGGGTTCAAGCGCCGGACCCCGGGCGCAATGGCCGAGTACATGATCTTCCCCGCCAACGCGTTGGTTCACCGTCTCAACGACACCCTTCCCGCGGCACACGCCGCCTTCGTCGAGCCGCTGTCGTGTGCGCTGCACGCCGTGGAACGCGCTCAGATCAGCTTCGGCGACGTGGTGGTCGTGGCCGGCTGCGGTCCGATCGGTCTGGGCATGGTGGCCGGCGCCGCGGCCAAGTCCCCCGCCCAAGTCGTCGCCCTCGACATGTCCGACGCCAAGCTGGCCCTAGCCGCGAAATGCGGCGCCACAACGACCCTGAACATCGCCCGGGACGACGTCACCGCCGCCGTGCTTGGCATGACGGAGGGGTACGGCGCCGACGTCTACCTCGAAGGCAGCGGCCATCCCTCGGCCGTTCTCCAAGGACTCCAGCTGCTGCGCAAGCTCGGAACCTTTGTGGAGTACAGCGTGTTCGGCTCCGACGTCTCCGTCGACTGGAGCATCATCAGCGACGACAAGGAGCTTGACGTGCGCGGCGCGCATCTGGGGCCTCACTGCTGGCCGGCGGCGGCATCCATGCTTGACTCCGGACGGCTCCCGCTTGGCGGGATCGTCACCCACCAGCTGCCACTGAGCGAATTCCAATCCGGGCTCGAGCTCGTTGCCGACGGCACCGCCTCGATCAAGGTCACGCTGATCCCTGGGAAGTGACGAACCGGACGGCGGGAACTGAGGGAGCTAGGAGAGCACGATGCCGGAGCTGTTCTTGGGTATCGACTTGGGGACCGGAAGCAGCAAGGGGGTACTTGCCGACGAGACAGGTCGGGTAGTAGCCATAGCGACCCGGCCGCGACCGAGGTCAATGTCCATGCCCAAGCCGGGTTGGGCAGAGGTAGACGCGGCCGGGGTGTGGTGGGCAGACGTTGTGGCGATCTGTGGAGAGCTGACCAAGCAGGCCGGCGGCCACAGCATCATCGGGCTGTGCGTCAGCGGGGTCGGGCCCTGTTTGCTGCTCGGTGACCAGCAGGGCCGTCCGGTCCGGCCGGCCATCCTCTACGGCATCGATATGCGAGCCACCGCTGAGATCGAGGAGCTGACTGATCACTTCGGCGCTGACGCCATCGTGCAACGGGGCGGTACCGCACTCAGCACACAGGCAATCGGACCGAAAGCGCAGTGGTTGCAACGGCACGAGCCGGATGTATGGGCTCGGGCCTCGTTGTGGTTCAACTCCAACTCCTACGTGGTACACCGACTGACCGGGGAGTACGTGCTGGACCAGCACACCGCAAGCCAGTGTGACCCGCTCTACGACATTCGCGCCCGCGACTGGTACCAGCCCTGGTCGGATGAGGTGATGCCCGGGTTGGCCATGCCTCGCCTGGCCTGGCCCGGCGAAGTCGTCGGTACGGTCACTGCCGCTGCCGCTGCCGAGACCGGTCTGCCGGCCGGTCTGCCAGTGTGTGCCGGCACCGTGGACGCCTGGGCGGAAGCGTTCAGCGCCGGGGTTCGCAACCCTGGCGATCTGATGCTGATGTACGGCTCAACCATGTTCTTCGTCTCCGTGATCGACCGGCTCGCCTCCCACCCTCAACTGTGGACCACATCCGGCGTCGAGCCCGGTTCGTACACCCTTGCCGCCGGTATGGCGACCTCCGGCAGCTTGACGAGTTGGGTTCAGCAGCTGGTCGGGGATGTCAGCTTCGAGGAACTCGTGCGAGAGGCGGCGGCTGTGCCCGCCGGCGCCGACGGGCTGCTGCTCCTGCCGTATTTCGCCGGCGAACGCACGCCCATCTTCGACGCCCGCGCCCGCGGTGTTCTCGCTGGACTGACCCTCAACCACACTCGCGGACACCTGTTTCGCGCAGTCTACGAAGGAATCGCTTTCGGCATTCGGCAGATCCTGCCCTTGCTCGCCGCCGTCGGCGGCGACCGGATCGGCCGGCTCGTCGCCGTAGGAGGCGGCACGCAAGGCGGGCTGTGGACCCAGGTGGTCAGCGACGTCACCGGATTGGAACAACAGATCCCCGAGCAGACCATCGGCGCTAGCTACGGCGACGCCCTGCTCGCGGCGATAGGTACCAACCGTGTCGCCGCCTCCACAGACTGGTCCCGCATCAGTCGGACAGTGCTACCGAATCAGGCGAACCGCTCGGTCTACGATGGTCTTTTCGAGTCTTACCAGGGCCTGTACCCCGCGACGCTGAGCATCGTCCACCGCCTGGCACAACTGCAGGAAGAAGGCGCCGTTGATACCGCCGATATTTCAGCTGCGGACGAGAACCGCAGCTGGGTCGGTGGCTGAGTGCTCGTCATCGGGATAGGCGGCCTCGGCGCGTTGCATCAACCCGCGAATTGAGCGCCGCCCCAACAGCATGAGTGCCGCGCCTGCCATCGTCGTGACCCCCAGACCGATCAGGGTCACGGTCTGGCCGACCTGGGTTGCTGCGCTGCCGAGGGCGAAGGCACCGAAGGCGTAGATGGCGGTCCACACAGCACCGCCGGCAACGTTCCAAACCAGGAAGCGGGACCAGGGCATCTTGTTCATCCCTGCCAAGAACGCAGCGTAGGTGCGCAATACGGTCACGAACCGTCCGAAGAAGACGACCTTCGCCCCGTGTCGGTCGAACACGTACCGGCCGACTTTCAGTTTCGTAGCGTCGAGGCGGACGTAACGTCCATAGCGGTCGGCCAGACGCTGGCCTCCAACATGGCCTAACCAGTATCCGTCGTTGTCACCCACGATGGCCGCGGCGGCGGCGGTCAACGCGACGGTGACGATGTTGAGGTGCTGGGTCGTTCCGGCGTAGAGAGCCGCGGCGATCAAGGTGCTCTCGCCGGGCAGCGGGATCCCCAAGCTCTCCAGCGCGATGAAAGCGAACACCGCCACGTAGCCGTAGGACTGTAGGAGGTCGGTGACCACGCTGAGAATTGTCATGTCTGTCCTTGTCGAGGCCGCCGAAACGCCAAACGGTGCGTTCGAGCTGGGGTCTTCACACTCCTTTATGAACACCCGCCGGCGCGTCGTCCCGGCGCAGGCTTTCGCTGTACGGCGGGTGCCGTACGGCGAGCAACACGCCGCGCGCAATACTGCGGTCGCAGTAGACGGCTCCCCTTGCGTGAAGGACGCGCCTGCACGCGGTTCAGATCATCCTCAGGAAGGTGCGCGCCATCGCGTCACCAGGGCGAGGGCCATCCACAGGTTCTGATCATTGCTCTCGCGCGACGATCTTTGGCAGACTCGTCCACAATCCCGCGGAGGAGACCTGAGCCGATGACGACGATCCCCAGTACGATGCGTGCGAGCGTGCTCGTGGACAAGCAGACGATCGAGATGCAGGAGCGGCCGGTGCCGTCCCCGGCCGCGGACGAGCTGCTCGTCCAGGTGCGCTCGGTCGGCGTCTGCGGGTCTGACGTGCACTACTACCGCGATGGACGCATCGGCGCCTTCGTCGTCAGTGAGCCGCTGGTCCTCGGGCACGAGGTGTCCGGCGTTGTCGTAGATGTCGGCGCCGACGTGTCCGACACACGGATCGGCGAGCGGGTGGCCATTGAGCCGCAGCGCCCGTGCCGTCGATGCCGGCACTGCAAGACCGGCCGTTACAACCTGTGCGAGCAGTTGACCTTCTACGCCACTCCGCCCGTGGACGGTGCGTTCTGCGACTACGTCGTCGCTCCCTCCGACTTCGCCCACCCGGTGCCAGATGCCTTGTCCGACCATGCTGCAGCGCTCCTCGAGCCCTTCTCCGTTGGCCTATGGGCGTGTGAGAAGGCCGACATCGGGCCAGGTTCGAGAGTGTTTGTCACCGGCGCCGGACCGATCGGCGCCCTGGTATGCCTGGCTGCCCGTACCTTCGGCGCCAGCGAGGTGGTCGTGACCGACCTCGTCGCCTCGCGTAGGGAGCGCATCGCCGGCTTCGGGGCCACCTCGGCCGTCGACCCTCGGGACCCCCTCTTCGACCCTGCGACGTTGGGGGTCGACGCGTTCGTCGAGTGCTCGGGAGCGACCCCGGCTCTGCTCGCCGGACTGCAGGCCCTGCGTCGCGGCGGCACGGCGGTGCTTGTCGGACTTGGCGACGACGAAGTCACACTGCCGGTCCAGCACATCGCGACCCACGAGCTGATCCTCACCGGCGTGTTCCGCTACGTGGACACGTGGCCGAAGGCGATTGCTGCCGCCCAGCAACCAACTATGGATCTGGACGCCCTGGTCACCGCCGAGTACGACCTGGAGGACACCGAGGCTGCGCTGAACAGCGACGCCGACCCCGCGAGCATGAAATCCATTGTCGTCGTGTCACGGAGCTGACCGCCCCCGGGTGCTCGGGGCGTTCACCTCTCCTGGATCTGTTTAGAGCCGCGCATGAGCTTGCCGTTTTCGTCGAAGTAGCCTTCCGTCTGCCTGGAGTCGTCGGTCAGGACCTTGGTGATGACGCGGGCGGCGGTCTGCTGGTTGCTCCAGTACTTGATGTGCGGCGCAATTGGGGAGAGGACATACTTCGCCAGGAGGCGCAGAGCGGCGTTGGCATCGCGGCCGAGCTCTGTGCCGGGTTTGAAGCCGGGTTCGACGGCATCAAAGCGCAGCCGTTCGATGTCGAACTCGACCTCGTCGGGACGACCTGCGCCGCTGGCGCAAGCTCCAAACCTGGCACGGACGCATGCACTACCTCGGCCGCGGCAAGCGCATCTTCATCCACGCGCAGGGTTAGGGACGCTGAGAACGCAGTCGTGATCACCGACTGGGAACAGGACTACAACCACCAACGACGGCACGGCTCGCCTCGGCTACCAGGACCAGCGGTCAACCCTGCCGCCTGCACCCGCCGGTCAGCGACTCCCGCACGGCGTGGATCAGTTCTCAGGGTCGGGCCATCCTGGGGCCAACCGAACTCGGAGTCCCGACCGCCGTCTGACTCTCTAGGCGAGGCCGCCTCTTTGAATCAGCTGCCGCATGATGACGTTCCGTTGAATCTCGTTTGTTCCTTCGCCGACGACCATCAAAGGGGCGTCGCGAAAATACCGCTCGATGTCGAACTCGGTCGAGTAGCCATGGCCACCGTGGATCCGCATCGCGTTCAACGTGACCTCGATACACATCTCCGAGGCGAACAGCTTGGCCATGCCAGCTTCCAGGTCACAGCGCTCACCCGAGTCCAGCCGGTCGGCGGCATACTGGATCAACAGCCTTGCCGCCGTGATCTGGGTGGCCATATCAGCCAGGTAGTTGCCGATCGACTGGTGCTCCCAGATCGGCTTGCCGAACGTCTCCCGCTGCTGGGAGTAGCGCAGCGAGTCATCGAAGGCGGCCTGCGCGACGCCGAGAGCACGGGCGGCGACCTGGATTCGACCGATCTCCAAGCCCTTCATCATCTGCGCGAAGCCGCTGCCCTCCTCGCTCCCCAGGAGCGCCTCGGCCGGTGTCTGGAACTCGTCGAAGAAAAGCTCGCAGCTCTCGACGCCCTTGTATCCGAGCTTGGGCAAGGGCAAGCCGACGGTCAAGCCCGGCCCCTTCTCTACGAGCAGGATGCTGATGCCGCTGTGTGCCGGCGACGCGTCCGGGTCAGTCTTGCAAAGCAGAGCGATTAGGTCGGAGCTCTGCGCGTTGGTGATCCACGTCTTGGATCCGCTGACCACGTAGTGGCCTGCTTCTCGTCGCGCCATGGTGCGGATCGCCTGCAGGTCCGACCCACCGCCAGGCTCGGTGAGGGCCATCGTCGCCCTGAGTTCACCAGTGGCCATGCGAGGCAGGTAGTGCTCTTGCTGATCTGCGGTGCCGAAGAGCAGGAGGAGCTTGGCTACGACGGTGTGCCCACCCATGGCGCCGGCGAGACTCATCCAGCCGCGGGAAAGTTCGGCGGTCACTGCCGCATAGCAGGCAGTCGAGACGAGTGAACCTCCGTACGACTCGGGGATGGCCAGCCCGAACACCCCCAGCTGCTTCATCAGCTCGATCAGCTTCTCCGGGTAGGTGTCGTCATGATCGAGTTCCCGCGCAACAGGGCGCACCTCGACGTCGACGAACTCGCGCACGAGATCGACTATCGCCTGCTCCTCGGCGTCCAGCTCAGCCACGTATCCACCCTTCACGTCCGTGTGCGTCACGTCGTGCAGTCCGATCGCGTCGCGCCTGTATGTCGCGCAGCAAGGGAAGGGCGGTGCGCCAGCCGGCCTGGAGCACGTCCTCGGCATGGTCACCGCAGCAGTCGGCGACCTTGTCCCGGAGGTCGTGGACGGTCATCGGATGTGACGGCGAGCCCAAGGGTGCGACGAGAGACACCTGGCGGCAGCTGCCGTCGACAAAGTGCACGTCCCCTTCGAAGCTGCCGGTCAGCAGGTCCGTGCCCTCCGGCGCTGGGGCCGCCGGGTTGCCCGCGCAGGCTTCCACGTGCGTGACTCGGCGAAGGAGCTGCTGCGCCGCGGGTCGTCGCACAGCCTCGTCGGTGAAGCTGGCGAACCCCGTCCTGGCGTCCAGGAGGGCAGCCGCGACTGCGTACTCGAGGCTGAACTTGGCTGCCAACCCGGTGGTCGGCTCGTGGTGGATCAGCGGCTGGACTGACGCCAGAGGAGTACGCACCTCGATGCACTGCACGGTCGCGGGATCGATCGGCCGAAGTCGCGCCATGGCGCAGATGGGCCGTTGCAGCGCGTAGCAGCACGGATACACCTTGGTGGCAACGCCTCCGGGTATTGCCGCCGGATCGCTTAGTTCGGCCTCGACTGTGGCCGCGTCCACCGGTGTGCCGCGCATGAGCGCTAGCCACTGCTCCAGAGCGGAGGTGTCGACGGTGGCGCCCGCCCGGGCGAGCTGCGCCGCGCGCACTCCGGAGGCGACCGCGAATCCCACCTGGAGCGACTTGCCCATCGTGCCGAAGACACGTTGTACGCCACCGGCACCGGGCAGAGCCAGAGCCATCGCCCGGGCAAGACCGTCCTGGTCCAGGCCGTATGCCACCCCAGCCGAGACCGCGGCGCCCAGCGCACCGGCCGTACATGTCGCATGCCATCCGGCCGAGTAGTGCGGCCAGCCGAGGATCCGCCCGACCCGGGCCATCACCCCCGCCCCGGCCAGGTAAGCGTGTGCGGAGCCGCTCGTGGCAAGTGTCGCTGGGACGCAGACGACACTCACGTGGGTCGTCGACGGGACGTGCAGGTCGTCGTAGTCGAGGACGTGCGCGATCGTCGCCCAGCGCGCGGCCTCCGGCGCGTCTTCGACCAGCGCCGCGACCGGCTGATCCATCCCAGCGACGGCCACCGCGACGGTATCAAGCAACGCCACGTCGGCCGCCTGCCGCTCGCTCGACGACGGCGTGAGGCTCTGGACCCAGGCCGCCAATCTCGTGGCAGTGTCCTGCATGATCCTCTTCTTAACGAAACATCGGGGGACAGACGGGGCAGCCATCAAAGCATATATTTAATTGTTAACTGAAAATGAAGAACTCGATACAGATTGTCGGAAGCCTTGACAGGCGCCGCCGTACGGGCTGTACTACCGGCATTCGGGCCCCACACCAGTCCTGTCGGCCGCTGGAAGCCCCAGCCCCCCCAGGTTGAACGTGGGACGCGACCCCTCGACCGAGAGGCTCCGAAACATGGCCAGCACCCCGCCCACGTCCCGACCAGCGGACCACAGCGCGCCTCAGTTGGCCCGAGGGATCCTGACCCTTCGGAACTGTCTCGCCCTCTCGGCGGCCGTCATGGCACCGGTCCTCGCGGTGATCCTGAACGCGCCCGCGGCCGGCGCGAACGCGGGCGCCGCACTCCCGGTAGCCTTCCTCCTGGCGTTCATCGCCGCGCTGCTCGTCGGCAACACCGTGATCGAGTTCGCCAAGAAGCTGCCCTCGGCGGGGTCGTTCTACACGTTCTGCAGCAAGGCGCTGGGCAGCCTCGCAGGATTTTTCACCGGGTGGCTCTACGCTGGCGCATTCGTACTGCTCACGATCGGGCTCTTCACGGCGAACGGTGCCTTCCTGCACTCGTATCTCCAGACGAACTTCGGCTGGGACGTGCCCTGGGCGATCCTCGGCATCATCTTGCTGGGGCTCGCGATGATGCTTTCGGTGCGCAGCATCCGCACCTCCGTGCGCCTCGACCTGGTGCTGCTCGCCCTGGAGATGTTCATCTTCGCCCTGCTGGCGCTGATCTCCATCGTCCGCGCCGGCAGCGGCAACAGCCTCACCTACTTCAACCCCTCTTCGGGTCCGAGCGGTATCTCTGGCGTGGGCCTGGGCGTGGTCTTCGGGTTGCTGTCGTTCATCGGCTTCGAAGCAGCCGCGGTGTTGGGCGAGGAGACTGGCGACCCCAAGCGGAATGTCCCTCTCGCCGTGCGCGGTGCACTCATCGGCGTGGGTGCATTCTTCGTCTTCGTTCTCTACGGACTGGCGGCCGGGTTCCACCTGAACACCGCCGAGGGACTGAAGTCCTTCCTCGCCAGCCCGGCCCAGTTCTCCTCGCTTGCGCAGCGGTATGCGCCCTGGTTGGAGCAACCCGTCAATCTCGCTGCGGTAGCAGGACTGTTCTCCTGCCTCCTCGCGGTCCTCAACACCACCGTGCGCGTCATCTACGCGATGGCGCGCGAGCGGATCCTGCCAGTACCGCTGTCCCGGGTGCATTCACGCTTCAGCTCGCCGTACGTGTCGATCTACGCATTGGTGGCCTTCTCGGTGATCGCCGGAGTTCTCCTGTCCGCCTGGCTCGGCTCAGGGCTCACCGACGTCTACGGCTTCACCGGGTCAATCGGGACGATCGCGATCATCCTCGTCTACGCCCTGGCCAACATCGGCCTCATCCGGTTCTACTGGGGCCAGCCCGACTTCAACGTATGGCGGCATCTGATCGCGCCGCTGGCCGGCACGGTCGTTCTGATCTACCCGCTCTACGCGACGGCAAAGCCTGGTCAGTCCTTCCCGTACAACTACGTGACGTACGTGGTGCTCGCGTGGATCGTCATCGGGTATGCGGTCTACGCGTACCTGAAGAAGACGGCGCCCGAGAAGCTGGCAGCGCTCGGGGCGACGATGGCCACGGACGAGATCGACTTCGCCGAGGCACACTCCCCGAGCCTCTCGTCGGAGGGGTCTACCACGGCGCGCCCTGCGTCCGAGACACCATGATCGAGATCGCCGGCAAGCAGGTCTTCACGGAACTGGCTGAGATCGTCGAACCAGGCCACACCGCACTGCTGATCGTGGACATGCAGCGGGACTTCTGCTGTGCCGGCGGCAGCCTGGACCGACTTGGCGTCGACCTGTCGATGTACCCCCCGGCCATCGCCTCCATCGCGGATCTGCTGGCAGCAGCGCGCGCGTCGAAGGTCATGCCCGTGTTCGTCCAGATGACGGTGCTGCCCGACCGGATGAGCGACTCACCGGCGCAGATCCGGTTCAACCTCCGGCTGCACAACGGCCATCACGGTCAAGGCGATCCGCTGAACTACACCCTGGATGGCTCTGAGGGTCAGCAGTTCGTGCCCGGGCTCGAACCGCGCGACGGCGACCTGGTGGTGAAGAAGTACCGCTCGAGCTCCTTCTGGGGGACCAACCTCGACCTGTTGCTGAGAAGCAACGGCATCCGGTCGGTGGTGGTGACCGGCTGTACGACAGAAGGCTGTGTCGAGTCGACGGCCCGCGACGCGATGTTCAGCGACTACTACGTCGTCATTGCGACCGATGCAGTGGCCAGTGACGACCGTGCGCAGCACGATGCGTCGATGTTTCTGATGGAGCGGCGGTTCGACCTGGCGACCACCGAGCACATCCGCAAGACGTGGGAGGCGTGATCGCCACCGCGTCTTGGCGCTGGTGGTCACTCGGGTTGTCACCTGAGGTGTGGCAGTCCAGGACAGCGATCGCGGAACAGAGGACGTCGATATGACCAAGAAGTTGCAGGGCAAGGTCGCCATCGTCACCGGTGGTGCGCGCGGCATCGGTGGCCACATCGCGACCGCGTTCGCGGACGAGGGCGCCGATGTGGTCATCGCGGACGTGCTGAGCGCGGAGACTGCGGCACCGGTGCTGTCCTCGATCGCCGGGTCCGGGCAGTCCTCGCTCCTGGTGGCCACAGATGTGTCCGACGAACAACAGGTGCGCGCGATGGTTGATGCCGCGCACGAGCGGTTCGGCCGGGTGGACATCCTCGTCAACAACGCCGGCACGGTCAGCCAGTGCGCCTTCGACTCTTTAGAAGTACGCGAGTTCGACCGCGTGGTCGGCGTCAACTTGCGTGGCGTCTTCCTCTGTTCCCGTTTCGTGCTGCCGGGCATGTTGGAGCGCCAGAGCGGGGTGATCATCAACGTTGCGTCCCAGCTCGGCCAGATCGGCGGCATCGAGATGGTGCACTACAGCGCCAGCAAGGCCGGCGTGATCGGGCTCACCAAAGCGCTCGCCCGCGAGGTGTCGACCCGGGGCGTCCGAGTGAACGCCATCGCACCTGGTCCGATTTTGACCGACATGATGGCAGAGGAGACCGAGGAGTGGGCCGCCCGCAAGCTGGCCGAGCTTCCGATGGGCCGTTTCGGCGAGCCACACGAGGTCGCCCCCACGGCGGTGTTCCTGGCCTCCGACGACTCCTCCTACTACGTCGGACAGACGCTCTGCCCTAACGGCGGAGACGTAATGCTCTAAGCAGAAGGGACGATATGTTCGATCTAGAGGGCCGCGTGGCGCTGATCACCGGGGCGGCCTCCGGCATCGGCGCCGCCACCGCGAGAGTCTTCGCAGAGGCAGGCGCGGACGTCGCGCTCGCCTGGTATCCGCCCGACGGGCACGATGTCGGCCTCGTAAAGGACGCTGTCATCGAGGCGGGAGGGCGCTGCCTGGTGGCGGAGGTCGACGTGCGCCGCACCGCGGACGTCGACGCGATCGTCGAGCAGGCTGCAGCCGAGTTCGGTCGCCTTGACATCGTGGTGGCCAACGCCGGGATCGCCCGGAAGGTGGAGCTGGAAAAGCTGGACGACGACGCATGGAACACTGTCGTCGACGTCGATCTCAACGGCGCCTGGCGTTGCTTCCGGGCAGCGTTGCCGCACATGCGCCGAGCCAGGTACGGCCGGCTGCTGGCGACGTCATCCATCGCGGGCACCGTCCAGGCCTGGCCGGCGCATCCGCACTACGCCGCAGCCAAGGCGGGTCTCGTGGGGCTGGTGCAGACCCTGGCCGTCGAGTACGGCCCGGACGGGATAACCGCGAACGCGGTGGCACCTGGGGTGATCGACACGCCGCAAGCCAACGACCCGGTCAACTCGCTCGGACCCGACGGCGTACGTGCGGTCGCGCCCAAGGTGCCCTCGGGACGGGTCGGTCAGCCGGAGGACATCGCCTACCTCTACCAGTTCCTGGCCAGCCAACAGGCGTCGTACGTGAGCGGCCAGCTCATCGTCGTCGACGGCGCGCGCCACCTCGCCGGTCTGGACTAGCGCTGTATGGAGCGTCGCAGAGGCGACTACGTCCTTACCGACGACCCGTCGCGCATGGACGCGGCCACCATTCACAGCTGGCTCTACGGCCAGGCGTACTGGTCGCTGGGCAGAAGCCTGGAGGACGTCACGGCATCGCTTAGCCAGTCGCGCACGTACGGCGTGCTGCACGGCGAGGAACAGGTAGCGGTGGGCCGGGTAATCAGTGACGGCGTCACCTTTGCCTACCTCTGCGACTTCTTCGTCGCCGAGGCCCGCCGCAACCAGGCCATCGGTAGTTGGATGCTGGCATGCATGATCGAGGACCTGCGCACGAGCAAGGTTGCCCAGATCCTGCTTGCCACCCGAGATGCCCACGCGCTCTACTTGCGCGCCGGCTTCCACTCCCTGACCCGGCCCGAGCGGTGGCTCGAGCTGGACCCGACAGCCGAGACCACGACATGAGGAGACAGCGATGACGCAGGACGCTTCCTTCTTCCGGCGCACCGATATCGACGTAGCCGGGCCGCCGCGAGAGATCGTCGGGTACGGGGAGCACCCGCCGACGATCCGATGGGGCGGCGACAAGAAGGTCGCGGTGCAGCTCGTGGTCAATTACGAGGAGGGCTCCGAAAAGACGTTCGCGATGGGCGACAACGAGAACGACATCCTCTACGAGCTGCCGTTCGCCCTGGAAGGTCAGCGCGACCTCGCGGTGGAGTCCATGTACGAGTACGGCTCGCGCGCCGGAATCTGGCGTTTGTTCCGGGTCTTCGACAACGCCGGCATCCCGGTGACCTTCTTCGCCGCCGCGGTGGCGCTCGAGCGCAATCCCGCGGTGGCGGCCAAGCTGGCCCAGCGTGGTGACGAACCGGCCGGACACGGATACCGGTGGAGCAACCACTTCGAGATGACACGAGATCAGGAGCGCGAAGCGATCAAGCGGGCGATCGCGTCCATCGAGAGCACGACCGGCACGCGGCCGGTGGGCTGGTACTGCCGGGAGATGAGCACGAACACCCGTGAGCTGGTCGTCGAGGAGGGTGGGTTCGAGTACGACTCGGACTGCTACAACGACGACCTCCCATACTGGACGAGCATCATGGACCGACCCCATCTGGTGGTGCCCTACTCCCTCGTCGTGAACGACGCGAGGTACATCGTGGGCACCGGGTACAGCAACCCCGACGACTTCTTCCACACCGCAAAGGCAACGCTCGACCGGTTGCGCGAGGACGGCGACGACCTCGGGCGGATGATGTCGATCGGCATCCACCCGCGGGTCAGTGGGAACCCGGCGCGGTCAGACGGCCTAGCCCGGTTCATCGACTACGCCCAGCAATTCACCGATGTGGCGTTCCTGCGTCGCGTCGACATCGCGCGCGAGTTCGCAGTGCAGCATCCAGCCGCCACAGCGCTGGCCGGCTGACCTGAGCGGAAGGCGAAACATGCGAGTCGGGCTGGTCCAGAGCGCGCCGGTCCTTGGCGACGTCGCGCACAACCTCGGCCAGTGCCTGACCTATCTGAACCACGCCGCCGAGCGAGGTTGCGATCTGGTCGTTTTCCCCGAGTGCGCGCTGTCCGGCTACATGTTCGCTGATCGCGCCGCGGCGCAGTTCGCGGCTGTGCCGATCGACGGGGACGCCGTCGACCGGCTCAGTAACGAGTGCCGCCGGCTGGACCTGCACTGCGTCGTTGGCGTGTTGGTGGCGGCCGAGGACGAGATGTGGAACAGCGCGCTGCTGCTCGGTCCCCGTGGGCTCGTCGGCCGCTACGACAAGACGCACATCCCCCAGTTGGGCGTCGACTCGTTCGTCACCGCCGGGCAAGGGCCCTACGAGGTCCACCCGACGCCAATCGGCCGGATCGGAATGCAGATCTGCTATGACTGGCGGTTTCCCGAGGTGACGCGAACGCTGGCACTCCTGGGTGCAGACCTCGTGGTCATGCCGACCTGCTCGCCCTCACCGTCGCGCGAGCTGGCCGACTACATACCTCGCACCCGGGCGGTGGAAAATGCCGTGTTCTTCGTCATGGCCAACCGGACAGGGTCCGATGGAGGGGTCGGCTTCTTGGGTCGGAGCCAGGTGGTCTCCCCCGCCGGACAGTTGCTCGTCGACGCGGGCGAGGACGAAGGGCTCGTGACTGCGGACGTCGACGTAGACGAGGCGCGGAGCAAGGAACGACAGCAGGGCGGTCTCTACGAGCTGCCGATCATGAAGGACCGCAGGCCAGACCTGTACCGGCTGTAGCTATGGCACGAAGAGAGGACACCATGGGCAGCGCCCGGTTCCAGACCCTGTTCGAACGCGACGGCGTCACCGTGTCGCGCAGCCCGTGGGGCCCGCAGGACAACGTGGGACGACTGAATATGATGACAGCGCAGTCACGCCAGGCCGTGCTATCGCGCGCTGACGGCAGTCGTGTCTTCGACCTCGCGGTGGACTACTTCGTGGGGATGCCTTCGTGGGCCGCGGCCGGCGACCCCCGATACCAGATCTGGATGACGCACACGCCGGCGGGCTCGGTCAACGACCGGGCGTCCGGCGCCACCTCCGAGGTCCACGAAAAGTACAGCTATTGCGGCGATTCGATCAGCATGTACACCCACACCGGCACGCACATCGACATGCTGAACCACCTGGGACACTACGGCCAGTTCTGGAACGGCCGCACCGCTGAGAAGGACCTGGGCAGTCGGCAGTGGCTGCAGGGCGGTGCCGACGAGTGCCCGCCGATCGTGGGTAGGGGCGTCATGCTCGACATCGCGAGACTAAAGGGGGTGGACTGCCTGCCCGACGGCTACTGCATCGAGCCGGACGACCTGGCGCAGGCGGCGCGATCCCAGGGCACCGAGCTGCGCGAAGCGGACATCGTCCTGATCAGGACCGGGCGCATGTCCGTCTGGCCCGACTTCGAGGGCTACCTGCGGTCCACGCCCGGCATCGACCTGTCGGCGGCAACATACCTGTGCGAAGACGTCGGGGTGATGTGTCTCGGGACCGATGCGATCAGCATCGACGTCGACCCGCACGTCGAACCCGACACCTTCGTGCCCGTCCACGGCTATCTCTTCGCCACGGCCGGGACCCCGGTCATCGAGGTGCTCAACCTCGAAGAACTGAGCGCCGCAGGCGTCTTCGAGCTCGCGTTCATCGCCATGCCACTGAAGCTTCGTGGTGCAACCGGATCGCCGATTAGGCCGATCGCCATGGCACTGTCCAGCTGATCCCCGGGAGGAGCGCCACGTGGAGCACACCGGAGAACGGCTACGGGTCGCGCTGGGCCAGTTCACTGCCGCAGCCGGCGATGTCGCCGCCAATCTCGCCCAGGTCGTCGGCTTGCTCGAAGCCGCCGCTCAGGACCATGCCGACCTGGTCTGCTTCCCCGAGCTGTGCCTGCCGGGCTATCTGCTCGACAAGGCCCGATACACCGACGCGCTGTTGCGCGACCTGCGTAGCGCGGAGACGACAGTCCAGTCGGCGGCTCGGGAGCTCGGCGTGAGGGTGATGTACGGCACCGCGCGGACGTGGGGCGACCGGCTGCACAACGCTGTCGTCATCACCGAGCCTGAGGGCAATCCCACGGTATACGCGAAGACACACATGGTCGACGTGGAACGTGCGATCTTCACAGCCGGGTTTGAACTCACGCTGACCAACGACGGCGACCTGGCGCTCGGCTGCTGCTACGACCTCGCGTTCCCCGAGTTCTGCGCTGCGCAGGCCGATGCCGGGGCGCGGGCGCTCTTCTTCCCGATGGCATGGGAGAAGCAACGCGCGTTCGTGTTCGAAGGTGTCGTGGCGGCACGCGCAATCGAGAACATCGCGTACGTTGTCTGCGTCAACCAGACCGGCGCACTGGGCACGACCCTGTTTCACGGAGGCAGCCGGATCGTGGACCCGATCGGCCACACGGTCCTCGACATGGGCGATTCACCCGGTCTGGGCAGCGCCGACCTAGACCTGGCCTGGGTAACTCGCCTGCGGTCGTCGGTCGATCCGAGCACCTATCCCCTACTTGCCGACCGGCGCCGGGACCTGTCCATCCGGCGGAGCCCAGCCCTCGATCGGTCAGACATCACGGCCGGGGTGGACGAGCGATGACCGGGTACTCTGACCCCATGACGGACCCGATCGGGCGATCCTGGGACGGGCCTCGCAGACACAGCCTGCACCGTCCTCAGCTGGGTGCCGAGGCGGCGTCCTATGTGCGCGACCTGATCGTCTCGGGCCAGCTCCAGGGTGGGGACTTCATCCGTCCGGAGTCTGTCGCGCAGGAGCTCCAGATCAGTGCCACCCCCGTGCGCGAGGCGCTGCTCTCGCTGCGCACTCAGGGCTTGGTCCGGCTCGAACCTCGCCGAGGTTTTGTGGTCATCCCGTTGACCGGCAACGATATTCGAGACTTGTTCGCAGGCCAGGCTCTGCTGGCAGGGGAGCTGGCCGCACGCGCCGTCAAGCGCAGCAACGCTGCAGCCGTCACCGACCTCGAAACGTTGCACGTCGAGCTGGAGGGGGCCGCCGAGCGCGGTGACCACCAGGAGCTCGAGGAGCTCAACTTCCGCTTCCACCGGGCGGTCAACCAGCTCGCCGACGCCCCCAAGATCGCGTGGCTGCTCCAAATGGCCGTCTGCTACGTGCCGGTCCGCTTCTACTCCACGATCGACGGCTGGCCGGCGGCTACGGTGCACGATCACCGGGCCGTGTTGGATGCCTTTCGCCGCAGCGCGTCGAAGACCGCCCGAACGGCAATGACGGAGCACATCGTGCACGCCGGAGAGCTGTTGGCGATACACATCGAGAGCGGTGCAGCGCAACAAGACCAGGGAGCCGCACTGCGCCACTCGTAATACCCTGGGCGGCCGGTTGGACCGGTGGCTCCCACAAGGTCGGCCGAACGCAGGATCAACGGTATCGGTGGCGGCGGATACTGAAAATACGATATTGTCCACACGATTGATAGCTCGCGCAGATGCGCATTCAGCACGAACACCGAATGAGGTCCCATGGTCGATGCCGAGCCGAACGGGGATTTGCCCGCGGCTCGGCGACCCGCCGACTGGCAGTTGGCGATCGCCGACTCACTGGTTGCAGGTGGCGTCACCGTCGCGGCGTACGTGCCTGACACTCGGCTACAGGGGATCCTCACCCGCCTTGCCGAGCATGACGTCCGCCTTCGGTCGCTGACTCGCGAAGAGGAGTGCGTCGGATACGCCGCAGGGCAGCGGATCGCAGGCAAATGGCCGGTCGTGCTGATGCAGAGCTCCGGTCTGGGCAACGCCGTCAATGCGCTCGGCAGCCTCGCGGTGCCCTACCGGCTCGGCATTCCGTTGGTCGTGTCGATGCGCGGGACTCTCGGTGAAGCCAACCCGAGCCAGATCCCGATGGGCCGCGCCGCGGTTCCGTTGTTGGAAGCCCTCGCAATCCAGGCCTTCCCGTTGCGTGCCGCTGCAGACGCGAGGCAGGCAACGGAAGGCGTCCTCACGCTCGCCTATGACGCGGGCGAGTGTGCAGCGCTGGTCCTCGAGGCTGAGCTGGGCGGTGGCCGTGAGAGCAACTGAGGTGGCCGCAGCCGTCGTCGAGACGTTTCCCAATGCCTTGTGCGTGTCCTCGTTGGGCACCGCGACGTCGGCCTTGCGCTCGGCGTCGGCCGACGGCCCGCACTTCTACCTCGGCGCGTCCATGGGCTCGGCGCTGGCCAGCGCCATGGGCGTTGCCGAAGCCGTACCGGATCGCCTCGTCGTTGCCCTGCTGGGTGACGGTGAGCTGCTCATGGGCGCAGGCGCGCTGTGGTCGGTGTCGGCGTACCGGCCGCCGAACCTGGTGGCGGTCGTGCTGTCGGACGGGGTTTACGGCATCACCGGAGGCCAACAGCTCAGCGCGCCGACACGCTTCGCAGAGGTGGCCGCCGCTCTCGGTGGCATCACCGGGCGGCGCGTGAGCAGCGACACCGACTTGCGTCGAGCACTGATCGAGATGGACCGGCCGAGCATCATCGAGGTCGTCCTCGACGAGCAGGCGTGGCCGGGGCCGTCGCCGTTCGTGGATCCCGCCAAAGTGCGCCTCGCGTTCTCTGCGAATGCACGGCACGGCGGGGAGGCCGGCTCCGTCAAGGTGAATGCCAGCATGAGCTCGGGGAGGTCGACATGAGCGCTGGCCACGAACGAGGCTACGAGCTGCTGATCGGCGACGCCTGGGTGCCTGCACTCGCAGGCCGGACCTACCAGAGCCCCAACCCCTACACCGGCCAGCCGTGGGCAACGGTCCCCGACGCCGGTGCCGAAGACGTCGACGCCGCCGTACGCGCTGCCCGCGCGGCGCTCGACGGTCCGTGGGGGGCGATGACGGGGTTTGACCGCGCGAAGCTGATGCGTCACTTGGCCACCGTGCTAGCACGGGACGCCGAAACGCTGGCAGAGATCGAAACTCGAGACAACGGCAAGCTGCTCAGGGAGACGCTCGGCCAACTGCAGTACCTGCCCACATGGCTTGACTACTTCGCCGGCATCGCCGACAAGCTCGAAGGCGAGGTCGTCCCCTCCGATCGCAGCAACTTCCTGATTTACACCCGCCACGAGCCGGCCGGCGTCGTCGGCGCGATCGTCCCGTGGAACTCCCCGCTACTGCCGCTCATGTGGAAGCTGGCGCCGGCGCTTGCCGCCGGATGCGTGCTGGTGGTCAAACCGTCGGATCACACACCAGCGTCGACCCTGGAGCTCGGCAAGCGCGTGCTCGAGGCCGGGATACCGGCCGGGGTGTTCAACGTCGTGACGGGAAGAGGTCCGGAGGTAGGCCAAGCACTGGTGAACCACCCCGGCGTGGACCGGATCGCCTTCACCGGCTCCACCACAGTGGGCAAGCAGGTCGCGCGCGCAGCCGCCGACAATCTGACCCGGACGTCGCTGGAGCTGGGCGGCAAGTCCGCGCAGGTCGTCTTCGCCGACGCCGACATCGATGCGGCGTGCAACGGCGTCATCGCCGGGATCTTCGCGGCGACCGGCCAGACCTGCATCGCCGGTTCCCGCCTCATCGTCCACGAAAGCGTGCACGACCAGTTGGTGCAGCGGCTGACCGACCGCGCCGAGACGATCGCGCTGGGCGATCCGCTGGACCCGTTGACCGAGATGGGGCCACTAGCCAACGCGACCCAGCTGGCGACAGTCCTCGGTTTCGTCGAGCGAGCCGTAGCCGCCGGCGTCACGATCTCCTCAGGGGGCCGCCGAAGCGTCGCGACCGGCGAGCTGTTCTTCGAGCCCACCATCCTGACCGGTGTCCAGCCCGACATGGAGGTGGCGCAGGAGGAGATCTTCGGTCCGGTGCTCTCGGTGCTCACATTCGCCGACGAGGACGAGGCCATCCGGCTTGCCAACGACACGAAATACGGTTTGGCAGCGGGGGTCTGGACGCGTGACCTCGGTCGCGCCCACCGGGTGGCGCACAAGCTTCGGGCGGGAACTGTGTGGGTCAACGCGTATCGGGTGGTCGCGCCCAACGTCCCCTTCGGCGGAGTCGGCGCCAGCGGCTGGGGCCGCGAGAACGGCCTGGCCGCGGTCAAGGAGTACACGGAAACCAAGGCGGTGTGGATCGAGCTCAACGGCGCTACCCGCGACCCGTTCCGGATGGGCTGACCAAGCAGTAGGACGCCGGTGGACTGCCGGTCGTCGGCGGATCGGTCAGAATGACGAGGAGGTAGCGGGTCCAGCATGACGCAGGCACGGACGTTGGCGCAGGTGGCCGCGAGGGAACTGGCGCGCGCCGGGTCGGCCATCGTTTTTGGCGTACCGGGCGGCGGCAACAACCTCGAGCTGATCGGTGCGGCCGAGGCCGAAGGCATGCGGTTCGTGCTCACTCACACCGAGACCGCTGCCGCCTGTATGGCAGGCGCCCACAGCGAACTCACTGGAATTCCGACGGCGTGCGTCGTTACCCGCGGTCCCGGTGCGGCGAGCAGCGTCAACGGCGTCGCGCAGGCCTGGCTGGACCGGCAGCCCGTGCTCGTCCTCGCGGATGCGGTGCCCTGCGAGGACAAGAGCCGGGTGTCGCACCAACGGCTGGACCAGGCAGCGCTGTTCGCACCCGTGACCAAGTGGAGCGGGGTGCTCGGCGCCAGTGACCCCTCAGAGGTGATGCAACAGGCCCTAGACACCGCGGTCTCACCGCGACCCGGTCCGGTTCATCTCGACTTCGACCCCACCGCAACCCAGCAGCGTCCCCGACCGGCTGGCGCAGAGGCGAGCGGCAGCCTGGCCGCACTTAACGACGCGCTCGCGCGGTGCAGCAAGCCGGTCGTCGTCCTGGGTGTCGGCGCTCGGCGGAACTCCGCCGCCATTCGAGAGATGCTGAACGGCACCAACATCCCGGTCCTGCAGACCTACAAGGCAAAAGGGCTCGTCGCGGACTCCTCGACCAACGCGGCGGGGCTGCTCACCGGAGCGACGATCGAGGCCCCGGTGCTCAGCGCCGCAGACGCCATCCTGGCCATCGGCCTGGACGCCGTCGAGCTCATCCCCGGTCCCTGGCCATACCCTGCGCCGTTGCTTTCCGTGAGCTGCTGGCCGGAGGACAGCCCGTATGCGCGGGCGACCGTCGAGGTGGTCGGACCGCTCGATCAGCTGATCCCGGCGATCGATCGGCTCCACGACGGCTGGGAGGCTGGGTTTGCCCGCGCCGAACGGGAGCGCGGGATGGAGTCGTTGTGCAGTGGCCCCTCGACGGGGACCGGACTCGCCCCGTGGGAGGTCGTCCGGCGGCTGCGCGCGATCGCGCCGCCGGGGTCGATCGCCACAGTGGACGCCGGTGCGCACATGCTGGTCGCGATGCCACTGTGGACGACCGAGCATGCCGGCGAAGTGCTGGTCTCCTCAGGGCTGGCCACGATGGGATTCGCGCTCCCTGCCGCCATTGCGGCCGCGCTCGCGAAGCCGGACGAGCGGACGTTCGCCCTGATGGGCGACGGCGGTCTGGGCATGGTGCTGGCGGAGCTGGAGACCGCCGCCCGGTTGAAGCTCCCGCTGACGGTAGTGGTTTTCAACGACAGCACGTTGAGCCTGATCAAGATCAAGCAGGAGGCGCTGGGTCAAGGCGGCCACGGCGCCGTGGCCTACCGCGCGACGGACTTCGCCAAGGTCGCGCAGGCATGCGGTGTCCCGGCGACGCGGGTTTCCCGCGGCGACGAGCTCGATGAGGCCGCCAGGCACAGCCTCCACGCCGTCGGGCCGGTGCTGCTGGACGTCTTGGTCGACCCGACCGGATACCCCTACATCCTGGACACGATCCGTGGCAGCCGTGTGACCACCAGGGACCTACCGCCGAGCGAGGTCCCCCTCTGATGACCGCTCGGCGCATCGTCGACATCCTGACCGTGCCAGGTCGTACCGGCTTCTTCGCCGACGACCAGCTCGCCATCCGAGCCGGTGCGAGACACGACGGGTTCACCTACCAGGGGCCTCCAGTGACACCGGGATTCACCCACATCCGCCAGGCGGGCGAAGCTCTGTCCGTCGTGCTCCTGCTCGACAACGGCGATGTTGCTGTAGGCGACTGCGCGAGCGTTCAGTACGCCGGCGCCGGCGGCCGCGATCCTGTCTTCTTGGCGCCGCAAGCTGCAATTGCCATTTCTGCGCACGTCGCCCCGTTACTGCTGGGTCAACCGGCACGCAGCTTCAGGTCGATGACAGCTTGGGTGGATGCGATCAGGGTGGACGGACGCCCTCTGCACACGGCGGTCCGCTATGGCGTCAGCCAGGCGCTGCTCGACGCCGTGGCCCGCGGTCGACACCTGACGATGGCCGAAGTGGTGCGCGACGAATACGACACCGGCGTCGAGATCGCCCCGGTTCCCATGTTCGTCCAGTCCGGCGACGAGCGATACGACTCCGTCGACAAGATGATCCTGAAGGAGGTCGATGCGCTGCCGCACGGGTTGGTCAACAGCGTCGAGGGCAAACTGGGCCAGCACGGTGAGCTGCTGGCCGACTACGTGAGGTGGGTGCGTGACCGGGTGCTCGCCCTACGCCGCCGTGCGGATTACGCCCCGACACTGCACGTCGACACCTACGGGACGATCGGGCTGATTTTCGGCGCAGACACGCGCCGGATGGGCGCCTACCTCGCCAGACTCGGTGATCTCGCGGCGCCGTTCAGATTGCGGGTCGAGCATCCGGTTGACGCGGGCAGCCGGGACGCCCAGGTGAGCGCGCTCAGTGCATTGCGTAACGAGCTGCGGCGGCTGGAGTCGGACGTCGAGCTGGTGGTAGACGAGTGGTGCAACACGCTGGCGGACATCGAGGTCTTCGTAGCAGCCGAGGCCGCAGACGTCGTTCACGTCAAGACCCCCGATCTCGGGGGCTTGAACGACACGGCCGAGGCGTTGCTGCTGGTACGCCGGAGCGGGCTCGCCGCCTACTGTGGCGGCACCTGCAACGAGACCGACCGGTCAGCGCAGGTGTCGGCGCACGTGGCGATGGCATGCGGAGCCGACCAGATTCTGGCCAAACCGGGTATGGGCGGCGATGAGGGGCTGATGATCGTCGGCAACGAGATGGCCCGGACGGCCGCGCTGGTCCGGACCCGCGCGAAGGCAGCAGCAGCAGCAGCGGCGGCGTCGTGAAGCCACTGCAGGACGTGCGCATCCTGGCGATCGAGCAGTTCGGAGCCGGCCCCTTCGGTAGCGTCCACCTCGCCGACCTCGGCGCCGAAGTCATCAAGATCGAGGATCCACGGACCGGAGGCGACGTCGGACGATACGTCCCGCCGTACCAGTCCGGTGAGGACAGCCTCTTCTTCGAGACGTTCAACCGCAACAAGAAGAGCATCAGTCTTGACCTCGCCCATCCTGGAGGTCGGCGCGTCTTCGAGGACCTGGTTCGGCGCAGCGACGTCGTCTACTCGAACCTGCGGGGGGACGTGCCCGAGGCGATCGGCCTTCGTTACGCCGACCTGCGGGACGTCAACCCGGCCGTGGTGTGCTGCTCGTTGAGCGCGTTCGGGATGAGCGGTCCGCGTCGTGCCGAGCCGGGCTACGACTACGTCCTGCAGGGTGTAGCCGGGTGGATGTCGCTGACCGGTGAGCCGGACGGGCCGCCGAGCAAGTCGGGGCTGTCGATGGTCGACTTCTCCGGCGGTCTAGTGGCGGGCATGGCCATTCTCGCCGCCCTGCACGCCGCCCGCCGCGACGGTGTCGGCGGCGACTGTGACGTGTCCCTGTTCGACACCGCGATCTCGATGCTCACCTACCAGGCGACGTGGCACCTGACCGGCGGTTTCGAACCGCAACGCAAGGGTCGGTCGGCGCATCCGTCGCTGGTCCCCTTCCAGGCCTTCAACACTGCAGACCGATGGATCGTCGTCGCCTGCGCGAAGGAGAAGTTCTTCCCGCGGCTGGCACAGGCACTCGGTCGCCCGGAACTGGCCAGCGATCCTCGGTTC
>JAABUK010000605.1_pt1 | contig 73930 bp, 88 predicted proteins | sample 5559141 | NCBI WGS metagenome assembly JAABUK01 (sample SAMN10711869, study PRJNA513367) | rock metagenome | isolation source: Antarctica rocks | place: Antarctica: Victoria Land, Pudding Butte nord | collected 2016-01-03
ATGCTGAAGACATGTGCATATCTGCTGAGCATCGTACACTCTGAGACAACAGCAACACGATCCCGGAAAAGCAAATACCACCTTGAGTGAGCTTGTAATTTGTAAGTAAGCTGGCAATATGCTGTTACAGGCTGGTGCCAACTTTTTACAGTGACCTAGGAACAAGATGCAGGTATATCAGCTACTTACCAGAAGCACCGTTCGACAACTGCAAAGGACAGAAAGCTTACCACACCAGGGTGCGTAAAACTTAACAAAGTACAGTTTACCATCGCCAACCTGTACCAACAGCAGTCAGCTCAGCAGCGGTGAAACAGCGATCAACGTCTTGGCAACCTGACAAAGTTCCGCACCTTCTCATCAAAGTCGCTGCCCAAATCAGCTACATGCGAACTACTGAATTGAGCGGAGGAGGCCGCGACAGAAGCAACAAGAGCTGCAGTACAGAAGGTCAAAAGGGTCAGTGCCTTCATCCTTACTGCCGGACCAATCGCGCTGTGTATACAACGCAAAGCTTGCAGTCGGTCTAGACAGCGGATGCAGCACAAAGTCTTGATTCACTAGAAGTTGCAAGGCCGGAGGACAGGTGCTGCAGCCTGGACCCTTGCACAGCGATGCACAGCGATGCTAGCCTTTAGATTTAGTCACCGGAGAATGCTAGGGTTTGACTACAATACTTTAGTCATCGACGGAAAATTCAGATGCAATTGATGATGATGCAATTCAGATTCAGATGGACTTTGCAGGTTACTCAACCCCTTCTCATAAGGGGGACATTAGTCAAGAACGATTCTCAGCCTAGCTGTCCGCTTCGGCGCACCCTCTCGATCTAAGCACGCAGGTTCCTTGTACATTGGATCTCAGACGCAAAAGCCAGTTGCGGGTTGAGACTTATTGGCTGGCCAAAGCTTGTTGTCTTCATCTTCTTCTATCGTAACATACATTTATTTGATGGCTTCATGGTTTAACGGCACAAAAACTGAACGGCTTCCCATGGGCCAATTGGTCTCCTTGCAAGCAGGCCGCCATTTTAGAGGTGCTCGTGCCATCATGATCACTCGATTGACCCTTACCGTTACACTATCTGTTAAGTGATAGCTTCACAGCCAACTAGCGTGGCCGCGTTGCTCCCCAGCAATTCGCACTCCTGACAGGTAAGACTAAATGTCACTTGTGCACAAGCATACAAAATTCTGTGGTACTTAAGTAGTACAAGCTTGGCGGTGCGTGTGTTTGCATGCACATGACACGCCATGTCAGATACAGACGTGAACACGTAAAATTCAGACCTAAATATTTATTACATTAATTCAGGACCGTATGCGTTCATACGTATGCAACAGCCATGATTTCAGCTTACAATTAGCAATGAGAGAGACTTCCCTGCTGATACGGAAGCGCGAAAGTCCCATTGGAGGAATTTTGAAGTTCACAAACCGATTTTTCCTAAGGTGCGGGGGACACATTGTAAGCGACAAGCCCTGTGGCAAAGGGCTGTTGCCCCAACTGACAGCAAGTCTACTTTATTTACGACTTCAGCCCGACATGAAGCCACGCTGGCGGGAAACGTTTCTATGCAAATTATTAATATGCCCAGATGATTGAAATTAATCACTGCACGTGAGCCTGAGGTCTCACGAGACCATGTCGCACGTGCAAGGAGCGCCAGAGACCATGTCGCTGCGTGAGATCGCACCCCTGTCGAGCCGTGTTCTGATCTGATGCAAGGCATAGGTGGATAACGGCGTCGCAATGCCTTCGCGCATAGAGATGTCAACTCCGCGCAGACGCGCCTCATGAGCCGCAATTTAACGGTAGAAGCTCGTGCTGTCCTGGTACCTGTCTAGGGTGATCAGCAGCAACGCTCCTTGGAACCGTCCCTTTGGTGGGAACTGGGCCTGTTTGCTTCTGTTGGGCAACTGCGTCTTTTTTAGTGGAGAAGCAGGGGAGCTCTCAGGCAGCACACCGATTTTCGACATCCGTTTCCAAGGCAACCAGAAGTGCGTACGGGTGTCACGAGGTACCGTATGCTCCTCTGCAACAAGTGTGGTAGATTTGCACTAATGATGCAGCCTCACGCGCCCTCTCGGGCATCTAACATTGTCGTGTTCTGATGAAGAGGGGTCTTTACTCGCTGCAGACGTGACACTTAACCGGCTTTCGCCTTGTCTTGCAGAACTGACTGCAGTGTGTCTCATGACCCCGCAGGTCCCCAAAGAGTAGTTCTTTGCGCAGATCTGTTCGGTTTGTTGCTCTGTTGCCGAGCCATACTTGGAAGCCCGCCCCGCTCTCGTTTGCTCATAACGCCAGAGGTGTGCTTGAGTGTGCCACAGTGTGGTCGCGTCTATGAGCAGCACCTCAGAAGAGACGCACGATGATATGTCGCAGGTCACCAGTCGCATGTCGTTCTGCACGATGGTCAATTGAAAGAACAAGATTATGCGTGCTTTACTACCGGAACGACATCCTTTCTGAACTTGCAGGCGTTGGACACACCTCCACTCGGCAGCACAGCAGCAAACGTGAATGAGATGGTTTCATATCAGGAGAGCTCTGGAGCGGTCAGCAAGCCTTGCTCAGGTAAGCCTTCACTTGTCACCCTCTGCCAACTGGCCTGTTTCACTGTGTGAATACTCAAAATCATATCACGCCCGTGAAGGTTCACCCAGCCAGCAAACAAATGCTGCCCTAGTTAGAGGCAAGAAGCGCTCCATGGATGAGCTCAGAGATACTGCTGCGCCAAACACAGCAGAGGATGAGCAACACTCTTCCCAATCTGCCTTTCAGCAGCATCACCCTCACTCAAAGCACTCTACAGCACATCAGGTTTGCGCGCTGCCACACTCTAGCAACCAATACGCCCTGCAAGCTCTCTTGAGTGCTGCTCAGAGGCACGAGCCCACTCACCAAATCAGCTCAAGCCAGCCGCTCCAGAGTGAAGCAGATGATCCACCACACCTCCATGACAGTAGCAACCACCAGCTTGTGAGGCAGCGTCTCCCCAGATCTGTAGCGGTCAGGGCCGATGAACCCTGTCAAATGGACAGCATGCAAGGGCAGCCTTGGCCTTCCCAGTTGACCCTGCAGTCTCCTCCTCCCATGCCTCAGCACAACATGATGGGTGATGCCAGTCAACTAGATGCCATGTATGCCCCAACAAAGCCCAAGGCCAAGATCAGTCCTCAGCTCATCAGGGATCTTCAGCGGCTTGAGTTTCCTGAGATGGAAGCTGACAGCGTGCAGGCTGCACTTGAGTTTGCCGAAGCAGTGCATGTCAGGCCAGCACAGCGTGCACAGCATGCACAGCAGGCCTCTGACACCACGCATCCAACCTTTGCTCAGCCACATGACATGGAGCCTGTCAGACTGTTTCACGCAATAGAAGTTGGCACGGGCCGTCTGAATGTTCTCAGGATCCTGATTCACAGGATCTGCAACAGCACTAGCAGCGACTTCAGCATTGTCGCCGGCGGCCCTGAGCAGCTCCTAGAAGTGATCCAAGATCTCCTGAAAGACATGCAAGTCAGTCAGCAGCTGCTGCACCATGCTGAACAAGCAGTGGTCGTGCACAGCCAGGCTGCCATGCAGCGTGTTGAGACCCTGCAGGCGCATCACAGAGCTGCCAGAGAGTACTGGCTGCAAAGCCAGCGCTTGCAGACCATCAGCTCTGATCGGCAGGCTGTGCTCCAGAGGATGCTGATGTAAGCACCTGCTGACACTGGCTACACCTTGTTGGCACCATGTGATACCCTTAGTCATGTTGCCCTGTTATGCTGCAGCAGTTGGGGTCTCAAATCAGTGCATTGTCAACTTACTGCAAGCATGAGCTTGAAGCTGTCGCACAATGGTCCCCTGTCAAGCTTTTGCCTGTGCTGGGTACATTCTGCAATAATTGCAACGCCACTACAGGCGATGCTATGACAGCTGTATAAGAGTCCTCTTTTGAGTCAGTAAAGCAGGAGTATAGCTTGTACACGGGTCAGACAGTGTTGAGTTGGGGTGTCTGGGGGTGCAGGTTGCCCCTAGAACCCCCCAGCAAAGATCTGCTGGAGCTGTTTGACAAGCTCCAACAGAATGTTGTGTGTCTGCTGGAAGTGTCAGCATGTCGAGCCAAGCTGACAGGTGACATGCAACTAGCTCAGGCCCAGCTGGTGGCCCAGGGGGTCTCTGGGGTCACCCCCAAGGGCATGATGACTGGGCAGGTAGAGCTGGTAAGCTGTAGCCTTTGGACTGTCTGTGCAGATGTCAGTCATCAATAAGAAGCCTGATGCTTGTTTATATTGGTCAGCAGTAGCCTTGTTTCACATTCCAACTATACAGTTGAATAGTTGTTTATGTAGTTTTTGCAGAAGGGTTTGATGATTGCCCATGTTGAGGTGATGAGCATCAGTCTCAAACCACGTGGGAGCCCGACATGCCCCACCCTTAGGCTTTTTCTGTTCTAATCATTGCTGAAAGGCGTAAGCTTTTCCTTGTCTCTCTGCTGGGTGGCTGTAATCTTGCACTTGACCCATAGCTGACTTGCAGATCTGTCAGTCGCTCTTGACCCTAGTTTGAGCAATGCAAAGTGCATACAGGTTGTGGAGCGCCCAGTGCGGCGTCTGCAGACATTGTTGAGCATTACACGCGCCATTACCAGTAACAGGAATGTTTTACTGCTGGAATTGGCCTCTGCCCTTGTCCCTTGGCAACAGTGTTCCCAGCACATGCAGCAAGATGAATCTAAGGTAATCTTGCGTTGCCTGCTGGCAAGACACAGGATCAGCCGCTCTGGAGACATTCCCATACTTTGTCTTGTCTTTCTGTATGCTATGATGACTTTGTCAAAGCAAGCATTCTAGCCGACAGTGCTAATCAGTTTTGTACACCTGCTGTTGCGGTTTGTGTAACTTGTCCCATCGTTACCTCCGTCGCTTTGTTTTGTTACCTGCTACCTTCTTGTTACTGATGCCTGTTACTGTTACTGTGATTGTCACCTGTTTTGTGTTTGCATTAGCTCTTTGACATCTCCAACTTTAGGCAACAGTCAACTGTGACTGTCGCCTGTTGGGACTTGCATCAGCCCTTTGACACTTTCCATATCAGGCAAAAATCAACTGGGTAGTTGACACTGCAGCTGGCAAAGGCTGTGAGCCAGATCCAGGGCCGCGTTGAGGGGCTGTTGAAGCCAGACTGGAAGGGCCAGCCCCAGCATGAAGGGCAGCCTCCCAGTCAGACTGGCCTGCAGCACTTTGCAGTGGGCAGGAAGAGCCCCTTTGAAGGCACTGCTGCAGCCTTTCAGAATTCCTCTCAGCCTGCCAAGACTGCTGCCAGATCAGAACAGCCAAGTCCACTTGAGGCACACAGGTCAGAGAGCGAAGTGTGCTTCCTGTGTTGTCGACACAGGCTCTCTTGCTTCGACTGTGATCAATTTTGCTTTCTGTGTGATCAGGGTTGCATTTCTCGCCCTGATGGAAATGGATTTTCTGCTGACAACAACATTCACAGTTATCAGATGGCATCATGCCAGCAGACCTTATGCTCTATAAATTTCAGCCTTGATACACGCTGTTATCCATGCAGACTAGATCAACTAGGCAGCAGTGATCATCTGCAATGTCGCAGTGACCCCTGCACTGATCAGCAGCGACGTGATTGCTCTGCTGTTGACTCCAGTCAACGTGAAAACAAATGAAAAGATACAAAAATTAGTTCATTTAATAGATTACAAATGCTTTAAATATAATGAAGATCATTTCCACCTGTTGTCTATGCAGATTACAGGAGATTCCATCAGGCAGTCAGTCCACAGCAGGGGGCAGTCCTGGTTCTGCCCTGCCCTTGCACCCCATCAAGGGCATACCAAGCATGCAGTCCGACAGCGTGCAGCTTCTATCCTCCTGCCAAGATGTCTTTGCCTCTTCACCGCTACACAAGCTGCAAACCTCAGCTCAGGTTTGCCCCACCTGATGTGTATGTAATATGTAGCATGCACTGTGGATGTCATGGTCAGTAATGCAGGCACTGTACATGTTATAGCATGTATATTACATGAGGCTGTGAAAGGCTGTTGGGCAGCCCGGTTTAATACTTGGCGTCAGACACCAAAAGGTGTAGTCTTTTCTGTTCTATTGTTTTCTGTCAGGCTGTTGTTGCATTGATGCAAGACCTTCAGGAGAGTACTGTGCTATAAGGGCGAGTGTCAGGATTATCATTCTGATCATGCATGCGCTCATCAGTTCACATTTGCTGTGTAGGCCGGGAGGCAGTTCCAACCAGAAGAGTATCCTGTTGTGAAGCCAAGGGCTCAGCGGCCCCCGGGATACCGATCTGAGTCCAGTCGGGATCCCCGTGCACAGCCTTGCGCTCTGCATGACGCCAAGGTAAATATCTCTTGGATACCCACCCGCTCGATCACTCACTCACTCACTAACTCACTAACTCTCTCACTCACTCACTCACTCACTCACTCACTCACTCACTCACTCACTCACTCACTCACTCACTCACTCACTCACTCACTCACTCACTCACTCACTCCCTCCCACCCACCCACCCACCCACTCACTTACTTCCCCTCACTCACTCACTCACGCAGGCCCGTCCTGGTTCTACCCAGAAGCTGTCTCTGCAACAGACGCAGCTTCCCCCTGTCACACCAGAACCAGCACCCCGGGCCCATGCAGTGCAGTCAAGACCTGAGACTGATGCCGGGGCGTGTGGGTTGCCAGATGTGAGAGCTGCTGCTGAAGCGCTTCTACAAGCCCAGCTTCAAGAGCTGGGTGTTCCATCTGACCAAATTCACCATCAGCTGCTGAACTTGATTAGTGCCCTGACTGGTTTCTCCAGTGGTACAAGCTCCACCGTGTCAGCCAATGTTGACCCCAGAGCGTCACCCCAAGAACCCATCAGAGCGACCCAACAATCTGGCAGAGCAGCATCTGAGCCTGTTCAGGAGATAGCCAAGGTGCCAAAGCTGAATAAGCATGACAGTGTGAGGAGACAGAGGGGGAGTGTTGTGGGCCAAGATGGGCCTGAGTGGCTGCAAGGGGGACCCCTAGAGGGAGTGCCAGCGACCAGGGGCAATGTCAGTGATTCTGGGCAGAAGCAGTCACGTCATGAGAGGCAGCATCAGCAGCATGACGGTCAACTGCAGGCTGCTGCCTATGCACAGCAGCTGTATTCTCTGCTGGCTCAAGCTCAGTATTCTCAGGTTTGCCATACTCGCTCACTTCCAGTTTTTGTGTGTGCAGAGTTCAGCGCTGCTGTCTGTGCTCTGTATTTCCACTGTATTTTCTGTACTTTTTGCATGCACAGTCATCAGCAAGCATCCTATTGTGGGGTGTGCATCAGTCGGACTGTCAGCTGAGGGATTCCAGTAGTCAGAATGCATATCACGTCTCTTGTCGGTATCAGTTGTGAACAAAAGGCTGCCAGGTGGCAACCATGAGTTGTGTGTTGTCATCAGCTTCCCCTCAAGAAGAGATTGTGCTGCAGTGGTCGCTTTGTTGCTTGCTGCCAGCAGACTGTGGACTTTCATGAAACCGTTGTTGACCAACACACATGCAACTCAACCACTGCAATGGCAGGTCGCCTCATTCGTGATGGAAGTTGGCACCCCTTCATTGTGCTGCATGCTGCCTGCTGTTTGCAGATATGCTGCACCAGCTAACACACGAACCCAGCTGGCTGCTTTCTGTGCCAATCAACTAAACATCATTCACAATCATTAGTGCATTGTGTGTGATGCAGACAGCAAGCCTTCATCCCTTGATGAGAGCGCGCAGTCTCACACCATAGCCACAGAGCGAACAAGTGATGAGGCAGCGGCTTGCACAGCAATAAATGGGAAAGCTGCACAGAGTCCTGCAGGGGCAAAATGCCAGTTTTCAGGCAGAACAGAGCCATCAGCCCTAGGAAGACGGGCTGACCTCGCCGTTCACATGCCGTGTACCAATGGATGGGAAGATGTATTAGCCATCATCCAATAACAATCACCAAAAGGAAGTGTCGGCGTGGACATGCAGAGTGTGACTGCTAATGCAGACCAACAAATAAGAAGTTCGGTCAGAGTGCACTCATCAGCGCAAATTGCACGGCAAACAAAGGGCAAAAGGAGTTGGGGGCGGGCTTGAATTCAGCTAGAGCATCAGTAGATGCATGGAGCGTTCTTGCATTGTAGGTTTGGTGTTTAGAAATGTCTGTTGAGTATATCTAAATATATGTTTTGTGATCTAGGCCAATTTTTTGCTGTCCTGCTTTTAACCTAAATGGCAGCTCAAGTTTTCACTTGAAAGTTTTGGACTGTACTTGATTACCTGTTAGAATGCAGCTGGAAAGTTGCACACTGCAGAGTAGACTGAATGGTGAGATGTAGGGTGAGGATTGATTTGGTGAGGGTCTCTAGAGTCTCAACTGGAGACTCGCTTTCTGAACCGTTGCTGGCTTTCTGACCACCTTTGTGACCCTTTGTTGGCTTTCCAAACCTTTATTGGCTTTCTGAACCTTTGTTGGCTTTCCAAACCTTTGTTGTTTTACCTTGTACACCTGGGCAGCCCGGTATAATACTTGGCTTCTCGTTGACGCCGAAAGGCGTAGTCTTTTCTTTTCTATTACCTTGTACTCTCTGGCTGTTACATGTGACCTCCTTATGGTCACGAATGACAGTTGGAGCATAGTAAGCAGAGTGCATGTTGTCTAGTCACATTAGCTTCTGAAAGTCACCAAGCAATAGAGTGCAAGTGATATAACATAATGGAACAGTTCAGACATTACTTCCCTCTGTTATCAATCTCGAGGTGTATGTAGCAGGGCTGAGGTAAAAGGTGCATTGCTAGCGTGTCAGGAGGCTAATTTCCTGCATTGTTACAGTGTAGCCTACTTGTGCCATCTTCTGTGCTGCATCCACTGCTTAGACTTAGAGGGCATGGCAATGTCATGGTGTAACATTGTGATCCAAGTTGTCTGCTGCAAATTTGCTTGACTGCAGGGTGTTCACTCACAAGACTGTCAGGCCATGTGTTGCATTTATGTGCAGCATGCTGAGACAGTGTTGCATCACCGAGAGTTCCTGCTAATGTACACACACGCACACAACAGAAAGCATGTGTGCGTGTGTGTGCTGGCCGCAGAGACGCACAAAGCGTCAAAGCAAGGTGTGTTTGAGTAGCATTTGAATGTGCAAAATCGACAACAGGCCCGACAGCAGCCCCTGTGTTTGGGTAGCGTTTGAATGCCCACAATTGACAGCAGGTCCTAATCTTGCAGCCGGTAGAAGAGCACATAGGCAGAGCCTGAAGGCCCCTCTACAAGCTTGTCTGGCCTGACACTTGAATCATTGCATTCATACCAGCTATTATCTAGAGCAGACCGGCACTGTGCGGTGTAGTGTCCACCAGACATGCTGCCTGAATGGTTTGTGACTGCTGTCAAATTGTACACTGGCTTGCGTGCCTGCTTTCTTGCTGCCATGCTGCAATATGGCGACAAGTCTAGGTTGTCAGCCCCAACCTCTACGGGAGTTGTATCCTGCAGACATCAGAGATTGATAAAACCAAGATAGATGTTTTGGGATTGGCAAGAGCTCTCTTATGCCCATCGCACCTTGCAGTCTTCTTTGCAGTGAAACTATATGCAACAGAGCACAACCATATGATCATTGCAGCATTACCAATGCATATGTCCAAGCAAACAGCGCATACTGCCCAAATGGCTATGACTTAGTCCCATGCAAACAATTGCCTACTGCAACAGAACTAGCCAGTGGGTGCGTGCTCTGCAGAAATGTGTTATTAGTTCCGCATTTCTTGATTGCTGCACAGTATTGCATTGCCCTTTGCACAGTGTGCGCAGATGACAGCCTTTGCATGCAACACATGGGAAATGCATGCAAAGAGCTTCAGGTACTGCTGTTCTGCTAGAATTGCACTCTGACTTTTCAGTACACGTGCCTTATGCTTTATGTGAACTTGATGTTGGAGGCACGTGCCAGATTTACAGCATCAGCTGGGGTATCTTCAACATGCATGTTTCAGCTTTATTGTTTTATTCATTATTCCATAGATATTATATTTTATTTACTATTCTAATATATTGTTTTTTTGTTTTTGTGTTGCTTTGTGAGCTTTTGAAGAAGTGCTTACCTTGGACATGGCAGAGAAGCGGCTGAAGATACCCAGGGCGCCATTGTTTGCATTGAATCGCTTGAGGTGCAGCACAAGCACTGGCGGGCAGCGGTACAGCGTCAGCTTCTTGGTAGCACACACACCCTTACGCTTACAGGACTGACAGTTGTATCCTTCATCCTCTTCCAGGGTCTCTGTCTCTGTGAAGGCATCCAGGCAATCCTGCAGACCATGCCAGATCAAGACCTGCTTGGCTTGCACATGGGTCACATGAGCATGTCAAGGGTCTTTTACAATGTACAGGATCGCTTGTAAGACGACCATAAGTTGGACAAACCAAACACAGTAGCAGGACTGCTGCCTTGGGTCACCGTTGCAAACACCTCTCATGCCTCTGCATGCCCACATGTTTGTCATGCTTCATCTTCTGCTGATTTCTCAGCAATATGCTAGGCTTGCACAATTGCAGACAGCATAGCTTCTCAGCACAGCACAGCACAGCACAGCACGGCACAGCACAGCACAGCATGGCGCAGCACAGCATGGCAAAGCACAGCACGACCACCTGAATGGTGCAGGTTTTGCCACCTCGCAGGCTGTGGCCAGACTGCTGTGGCAGAGGCAGGCTGAGGTCCATGAATTCATCAAAGGTATGGGACACAGCATGGCAAGCCGGGCACTCCAGAGTGCTCTGCAACTGCCCAGCAAAGATATCCTGGATGACACTGTTGCTCCTGCTGTGGGCATACTCCCATGCTTCATCCGCCTGCTGGCTTACTGTGCCTTCGCCTTTGAGCTCCTTGTAGGCAGGCTTGCCGTGCACTCTATTCAGCTCTGTCTATACAGCAAAATAGGATGTGATGGAAACACTGATTCATGGGTAAGCACAACTATATGATGCTATTGCCACCCTGCAGACAATCGCATCATATGGTATGCTGCATACTGATGTTGAATCAGCAGAGGCAGGGTGATGGGTGCACACATGGTGTCCACCTGGCAAGGTACTGCTGAGTGCATTATGCGCAAATGCAAAGTCCAATTTTTGCAGTTGTGGCGCTTGTGTTGATGCCCACTTGCACATGGACAAACACGCCGCTGCTGCTGCTGCTGCTGCTGCTGCTTTGAATGTGAGATGCCAGTGGCTGCAATGCAAGCACAGTGTCCTGCCCAGCAGTCAGAACTGTACTCTACCTGACCCTAGAGGACGCCATGTGTTGCATGCATGAGTCAATGAAGCTATCATGGTGAGTCGCGCTGCAGTGCAACATGCTAGGACACCAGCAGCTGTCATGGAGAGATCTTACTGCAGTCAAAGCACTAGTACGACAGTGTGAGTGATGGCAGTACGCTAGTACAACAGCGTGAATAGTGGCAGTGCGCTAGTACAACAGTGTGAGTAGTGGCAGTGCGCTAGTGCAAAAGTTTTGAGTGATGGCAGTGCATGCATGGGGAGGCAGGTGACCTGCATTGCCTCTAGGATGCTTCGCAGGTACTCCTGAGCATCATGCTGGCGCCCGTCTTTCCATTGCTTTTCATGTGACCCACATGCCCTCATAAAGCTGCACACATGCACTTCACATTCATTCTCCATGCTAGATTAGACACTTCTTGCCATGCTTCTTTTCCGTGCATGCAAGTTTCATCTACAAAGCTCGACAGCATTGACTGAGTAGTCTCACTCAAAGCATCAAAGCTCTCAGAAATCCCATGACTCCATTTCCAAAGACAGAGAGAGCATAAACTGATTGGGTTCTGTTTTGAGCCACTTGTGGCTCCTCCTATACCAAATGACTAAGCAAATGACTTTGGTCAGTAAATCTTAGGAATGTCATCATCTTTCTGGATTTGATAGTTTTTTGGCATGTGAACATGTGTGAGGATTGCTGAATGGCACTCACAAGTCAAGCAAGCTGTCAAGACACAAGCATGCTGGCAGTCATGGACACACTTTGACTGGGAACTGCTCTAGTCATGAAGCATACACACACTCAGACCACATTCTGTTCTGATATGCTGAGGTGTATGGGATCATGATCAGCAAAACATCAAGGGCGAACACGTCCAACCTGATCTTGTTATGGCCGCATGTGCACAGGAATGTGAATGTGCATGTGAATGTGAATGTCACACACACACACACACACACACACACACACACACACACACACACACACACACACTCGTACACGCACGCACGCACACACATTCTCGCACGCACGCACACACATTCTCGCACGCACACACGCACGAACGCCTGCACAAACACATGCCCCCCACCCCCCCAGCACAGTGTTCAGCACAAAAGCCAGCATGATGGCCAGCATACAGGCAATCCCTCTTACATCCATGACAACTCACAAGAATGTGCTTACTCATAAGGGTCAACAGCGGTGCTATATGATTGCCACAGCTGCAGGATCAAGCTGCCAAAGGCCCTGCTGACTGGGCCATTTGGCTGCTGAGGCCCTGCTTCAGCAGCGGCAGCGAGGAAGAAGGCCACCAGCTCCGGGATTGCCACTAAGCATTGCATGATGGAGTTGGCAAAGCAGGTGTTGCCTAAATTGGCCAACCCCACAAAACCCTACACACACCAGACAATGGCCCTGGAATTTGGGATGGGAATTTGGCTGCAGGTGAACGCCTGATCTGTAGGACAAACAAAATCATGGGCTTGCATTTTGCCTACACAATCAGGCGCACATATCTTCTCCCCAGCCAAGCTTACAAAATCTCTACAGGGCTGCATTTCCATCACAGAAAATGATATGACACAGGCAAAAAGGTGCATGGCAGCACTGACAGCTTCTGCTGACCAAGGCAGTATCTTACAGAACCAGTCCGACACAGATTGTCAGCTGTTACGAGGCTGGCGCATATGTTATACTTCCCCCAGCTTGTGCAATCGATCCTGCAGGGTTTGGCAGGGCTAGTGACAGACAGATGCTGATGAGTTACAGTCTTAAAGTGCATGACCTGTTTGAGACACACACACAACTTTGTGCTGCTGGCTTACCTTGCCAGATCGCATGGTGAAACCCGTTTTAGAGAGGGCAGCAGTAATGAGAGCTTTGCCAGAGGGGTGAGTAGCATGACTGACAGCAAAGGACTGCTGCTGATCCTGAAGAGCACCCAGGCTGAGTCTGCCAGAGCCTGATGGCACAGCCTGCAGATCAGGTGCTTTCTTAGTGGTATGAACCCGATGATCAGTTCCTGACAGGTGCTTTCTTAGTGGTATGAATCCGGTGATCAGTTTCTGATCAGGTGCTTTCTTAGTGGTATGAATCCGATGATTAGTTTCTGAAACTGCACTCTTCAGCAAAGCTCGGTAAACTGTCGGGATCAGTGGGTACATGGAGAGTGTCACTGCAACATCAGGTGCTTTGCTTTTGTCTTTGCAGTGTTGTCAAGGGCTTTGCTCTGCACTGTGCATTTGGTGCAACCAAGTGGTGAGTTTGCATCCGTGAGAGAGATTTCATGACAGGTCTGTCTGGTCGAATTGTCCCAGGTGTTAACATGAGGTTAGCAAAATTGCCGTCATGTACTTTTTCCTTTGGCAGTCCCCCGTGTCAACCATGTGACAGGCACAGCAACATAATAGTGAAGTCGCAACGAACTTTGTGCCAGCAAATGTATGAGAAAAGACTGCAGGCCTGTACGTTGCAATAATACCAGCTCTGGTTTACATGATCTGCACTGACTGATACGATGGCACACTCAGCACTGCCCACCTGGTCAGATGCAACAGCAGTCCTAGCTGCAAAACACAGTCAAATGATGGAGCAGAATAGAGTCAGTGGCAGAGTCAAGTGATGGGACAGAGTGAGAGGCAGTGAGCAGACCTGTATAAGGTCCTGCTGGCCGGCTGGTACCACTCTGTCCCCGTGAGCATCATGCTTCACAGACAGGGACTTGAAGGAAGTTGAGGGGACTGAGTAGGCAGACTGGTAGCTGGTCTGATAGTTGCTGCTCCCCACACTGCTGGTTTGCCTGCATCACGAGAACACTGGGATTGTCTGCTACCAGCTGGCGACTGTGAGCCAGTCACTCTGTTTGACTCCCAAATGAAGAAGCAAAAGTGCAGGTGAAGGACCCTCATGGCAAATGGTGTCGCACATGGGTCAGTGAGAGTTTGCTGATGTGAGGCTGTGGCAACATCTGGCATCAACACGTATGTCAGTCACACATAGGCACCATCTGACATGTCATTATGCAACGAGCCATAAAGGCAGGCTCTCAGCTGTTTGCTGCATCAACGTCTGTACCGGTCTAAGCAAGACAAGGAGTCCCACCTGGACAAAGCTTGGCGCCCCGAAGTGGGTTTGGCCTGTGGGTCAATGCTGGAGGGCAAACCAGAGCTAGCCCTGACTTCAGGGGCAGCTTGTGCCTTAGCTGCAGCTCCAGCTCCTTCAAAGCTGCTGCTGCGGTTGCTGCTGTCAAGCAGAGAACTCCTACCAGACACGCTGCTGCCTGAAGATGAGTCAGGGTATGCACGCCTGCTCAGACTCCTATCTACAGCCTGTATGCCTGACTGCTGCTGAGCATACCTTGACTGCTCCCCACCAGAGTCTGGCCCGTGAGTGCGACTACTGCCTGCTTTCATGCTGGCATCTGAAGACCGGCGGTCCACACTGACAGCCCTGGCTGTTCTCACAGGTTGTGGCCTGGCGCCAAGACTACCAATCCCTGAGTCAACCGATCTGAGTGGAGCCGCTGCAATGTGACCAGAGCTGCGTCGCCCAACACTGGCACTTCTGCTGTTGCTGGGCTTGCCGGCAGGCTCCTTATATGCTGCATAGAGCTTATCAAGCCTGCTGCTGCTTGGGGCAGCATGCAGCCGAGGTGCTTGGGAGGTGCTACTGCGCAGCACTGAGGTGGTGGCAACAGGCTGGGAGTAAGGCTGTGGTTGGCTGCCAGCTGCAGTGCTGCTTCTGAGAGTCCTTGTTGGTGGCAGGCTGAAGAAGCTCTGCAGAGGCGCTGCATTGCTGCTGCTGCGAGAGCTGCCAGCTGCAATTGATCACAAGATTTGCTGACAAGGTACAGATGATGTACTCAGATGGGCATACTGCCACACATGGACACACACACACACACACACACACACACACACACACACACACACACACACACACACACATGAAGGTCCTTTGCCAAGGCATAGAAAATCTGCATGGGGCACTCACAGCATTCAGATGAGACATGCACTTTGCATGAACTGCAACTGGATGTAGCTTTCTGCAGTGCATGAGTCAGCAGGTATATCAGACTGTCAACTGTATTGCACACGATCCCACACTGCACAACTGAGGAGGTCACCTGTGTAGGCATTGGTCACAGCAGCACTTGGCCTGGAGTTGTATGCGCTCGCTGATCCGTGTTCAGCAAATGATGAACCTCTGACAGAGCTTTGACTGCGACTTAGTTGGCGGGCAGGTGGTGCACCCCATTCTTTACCCCCAGCCAGTCGATGCTCTAGGGCACTGCATATGTTACAGGCTGCAGTGGTCATTGAAGCGACAAGGCATGTCCACATGTCATGCTGCTGAAAGAAACAACCTGAGAGGACAGAGATAGTTGATCGCACCTGGAGTCTATGACAGTCCTCTGAACCTTGCTTGCAGGTCTGTGACCTGTAGCTGATAGTGGCGAGCCTGTGCTCGAGGCCCCAGATATGCTTCTTCTGCAGAAACTAGATTGCTAACTTTGCTTGTTGACTAAGAGCAACATGACAGCTGTGAAGCACAAGAAAAGGCTGAAGTGCTGCACCTCAAAAGACTGGTATTGAAATCCGGTCCAGCTCTTGAGGAGTATCTTGGGACTGTGCTGCTAGAATGTGAATATGAGCTACCAGGTGTAGAGTGTAAGTAAGAGGTTGCCTGCAAGATATTACTGTTTGAGCAGCAAAGGGTCATTTATCACAGCTGACGAAGCTGGAGCAAACAAAGCTACAAGATGCATCATCAACTTCGATGACATCGCACCATGGCTTCAGCAGTGCTTGCTTTACTCGACGTCTGACGCTTGAGGTCATCTAGATACTTGCTGTGCCTGCTGCTGGACATATCTTGGCAACGGTGGCAGCAATCACACCTTAGGCCTTGTCTTTCCGGTTCGTTACTGTCTCATTGCCATCATGCATGACCGTGCTTTGCAAGGCTGTTGTCGCAAAAACACCCCAGGGCTGAGAGGGAAATCGGACATCCTAAAAGCAGACTCAGCGCAAAACGTAATTTCAGTTTGCACATGTAACTCACGCTTGTCCTGCGACACGTTGACGATACTTGCACTGTAGGCGAGCGGCGATCACATTCATGCGGCATGAAGCCCGTGCAGGCATTTATCTGGCCATGTACGTCGTACGCACAGCGTAACAGGCGGGGCACGCATCAATCCACGGGAGGGGTACAAAACGAGTCTGACAGAGGATCGTGAATCGAAAAAGTCTTATCAGCGGCTGTCTTGACGCTCTGGTGTCCAATTTGTCACACCCACATGTACAGTCCTTTGCTTTTGAGTTGAAAGTGATAAGTTTTAACCTCAAGCGTCCTTTCGTTTGGTGCCATGTCACTCGTGAATGACAAACCATTTATCATTTCCTTGTCAAGGATGCTCAACTTAACGGGAAAGTACTGAATACGTGACAGTACGCCTATCTAGCAAACACACAGACAGGGGGTGGGCTGCTATTGTAAAAAGCAGCTGCTGCTGCATGAAAATCAAAAGCATAAAGTTCACTGCACTAGATAATCGGCCTTGCAGCACATACAGATGCCCTGCTGCAACCATGCTGTTTCAGCAGGTTGGCCTGCAGAACAAGTTTGGCTTCTTAACCCAAAAAGCCAACAGACTTGGAGTCAATCACCATTCGTACACCATCTCTCAAACGCATACATCTTGCATCTTGCACTGTATCAGCCACCCTCATTTGGACAATGAAGTTCCCGCCAGGAAACATCCCAGGCCTGCTTAGGCTGCTACAGGGCTGCCCATGGGCATCACGGCTGTGACAGGCTGCACATAACAGAACAGCACAGTCAGTGGAGTCGCCTGAGCAACATGACCTTGTCAATGACATTGATGTCCACAGCAATGCAAAGCAAGGCTATAGCTTTCGTTTCAATTGTGCAGTTTCCATGTTTGCATAGTATTGAGGAAACCAGGCATGGACATGCAGCATGCAAGCCTGACATGCAATTGGCAGGCAGTGGTACTTGTACAATCACAAGTAAGCTGACCTCATAAATAGTCTCAAACACTGATGCCTGCTCATGCGGCTGAAAGTCTCGTTTCCAGATTGACTTGACAGCCCATGCGCTGCACTTCTTCACGTTGGCTGTGCCACCATATGACACAAATGAGATGCCTGCATCTGCATCTTCTGGCGGGTGCCCTCTGCAGCAGACAGACAGGCAAGTCCACCAGAATACAATTCCAAGCAGCTTCTAAGACAAATAGACTACATGCACCAGTATGCAACAGCCCCTGCGCAGTCGGCTTGGCCTTAGGGATATGTGTCCCACTCATGCCTCTCATGTTCACAACAGCGCTTACAGTTTTGCACAGCATTGCTGCTACAGGTCAGTTGCAGCCAACCACGTGAGATTTCATTATCTGCAGGTGGCAACACAATGCATCTGAGATGCTGAACATGACACATATGAGCATGCACAGATGCAATACCCTGGCTTTGCTATGCAAAGCTTCTGCGACATTGTAGTGATTGCCATGGTCCATGGTGCACATGTAATCATCAGACCGACAGGAACAATGCAAACCTGTAGATGCGGGTACTCAGAACTTCTCCAGTCCCCAGGTAGACTTCCACACAGGAGTGATCTAGCAAGATGCGCATGTGCACATCACCGGAATCTGCCTCCACCGGCCCGCCCACCCTTCGAAGCCCGTCACCTTCTTCAGCATCGGGGTCTTGGGTTGCCCCCATGTCCTGAGGGGGGGCCTCGTAGATGGCCTCTAGAACTGACCTCTCCCAGTCATACACTATGGCTGCACTCCCTTCACCAGCTGCGTCCCAGCCTTGAAACAGCAAGCCAGCGGCTGATGCATCCCCTCTGCATTGCCATGAGATTGTCAGAAGATGCCCTCCAGAATCCAAACCCTGCTTGCAAGACAACTGGTGCTGATGCACTCCCTGAGATGCAAAAGATTGGAGGTGGAAGCGTGGCAAGCCTACACATGCTGCTTTGCTGATTTGGTGTAGTGTAAAAGCACTTTAACTGAGCATGAGTGTTTGCTGATGAATGGCAAAGACACCATATGCCATGTGATGCATGAGTAGATTGGTGTAGACCTGTTCTGCGGCTTCGATGCTGTGTTCAGACATGGGTCCTACAGTGTGACAGACTCCAGGCTGTAGAAGAATCAGGCAATCACTGCAGCGTCAAACTAAGTACTTGCTTGTGAGCTTACTTCAGACCTTACTTGAAACCTGATTCCCTCAGCTCATAGCTCATGGTATGACTCATGAGCTGAGTTTGACACTATGGTGCGTCACGCTATCGAACTCACAGCAGGAACACTGCCTGTGCACAAGATCACAACCCCTGGGGAGCACAAGACAACAACCCCAGGGGAGCACACGGGAGACAGACCTGTCAAGAACCACCTCAATGTCAAGAGATGACCCTCTGAGGCCTTCCAAGGGCGTCATCTCTTCTTCTTGGATAGACAGATGCCGTGTCTTCCAGCATTGCCCGCGCCGTAGGTTGGACACCTCAGGCACAGGCTCCTGGATCAGGCGGTCACCGCAAAGATGAAGCAGCCTGGGGACACTGAGGCAGCCAGCATAATCGTATGAGCCCACTTTGCGCCGCTCTTGCAACCATCCCCACAGTATATGCCTTCCCTGTGCAGGTCACAAAGCAAAGATGAACAGGTGTGATACAGCACTGGTGGCTCAGCAATGGGCTCTTTAGCACTTGGACACTGCAATTTCTGGGGCTGCTTATTGCTGCAGGCTCTGAGGCTATTGCAGCATGTGATGCTGGCAAGCCTCAAGAGCACGTGATCAAACATGTGCGATGCAGTCTTGCTGATAATCCTCTTGAATATGTCACATGATGGTCGAGATGCCATGACAACACAGACACATCACTGTGATGCATCATAGACTGGCGGTGCCGAGCACACAAGCATACCACCGGATCCTAACATGGGTGCCGCTTGCAGCCATGCAGAGTGTTGGATGCAGCAGCCAGACAGCTCAGCATGTGATTTTAATGCAGCACTGACCTTGCCATCTATCATGAGATTGGGTGCGTAAAGAATGTCCCCCAGATCCAGCTTAAGCGGCCCTTTTGCCCCATCCAATATGAACTTGGTATTCTGATGGTCGAATGCACCCAACCAGTACAGAACAGGGTTGGTGGGTGCATCTGGCGATATGCATAGGAAGTGTGTATGCTGCCTAGGCTGCTGCCGCTGCTGCTGTGCTGCAGGCTGCTGTGCCGACCCACTGCCACTGTCTTGACTAACAACACTGAGATCACTGATCTGTCTACTAAGTAAGGAGACGCCTCCTGCTGCTTTCCCACTGGTACTGGCGATGGGCTGAGGCTCTATTCGCCCAAACATCTCCTGGAAGTTGCCAGGCTCAGACTCTACTGCCTTGTCTGTTTGGCCACCCTGGTTGCGAGCTTCCCTGAAGGATGCAGGCTTGCCGGTGGGTGTCGGCAGCTGAGTGTGGGAGTCGTGTATAGACTGGATGCCACCAGTGGTTTGTGCTGAGGCCTTGGGTCTGGCCTGAGTTTGAGTGAGCTCCAGCAGCAAGGGGCACTCCCACATGGCGCCAGTCTCTGTGTTGTCAGCTTCGCATAGCATGCCGTCGAACCGCCAGCCTGCCAGTGCAAACAAAATTGACTTCAGGCAACACAATTGGGAAAGCATGTAATGACGCCACAATAGTGCCACGTTTCTGCTGATTTGTATTGTGGTCACAGTTTCAGCCATGTCAGGTCAGGTTTACCTATAACAACCCACGATGTAATGCTGAAGAGGGTGTGATAAACATGATGATGACACCTAAGGATGAGCAGCTCCTCTGTTAGACAAAGACCCATGGGTCACTTCAACATTGCAGATCCTTGTGAGAAGCAGCATTCCCACAATTGCTATGCAGTCTCACAGATTGCTAGTGCATGCCCAGCTATGCTGTTGCAGCAGGGTTGCAGCTTTTCGAGCAGACTCATGAACAGGCATGACAGCTGGATACATCAGCTACAGCGCTGGCAACTGTAAAATGACAGCAAGGGTAGAACAGCCAGCTGGCATTGCAAGAATCAAGCTTACCCCCATACAGACTTTCAGAACGGTAAATCATGATGGCTCCGCCCTGCCCTTTCAGGCCACTCCCCATCAACATGCCCCACTCACGTCCATTGCCTTGCTTGCCTTTGATCTCAAAGATGAAAGGGTCTCGCCAGCCCACTAAAGGCATGTCTGGAGGGGGCATAGGAAGCACCGGCTCTTCCCTCTTGCTCCACATTGCCAGAGTAGGATCACCTAGGGTGCGAACACATGTCAGAGGACTGCATGCCAGGTGTGCCGGACACGCAAAGTGCAACACACCAGGCTATCTTGTGACTGAATGATGCCTGCGGCTGCTTTCCTCCAAAAAAGCTGATGAACCATGGCTTGTTCTGCTCTAGTAAGCTGATCAGAGATGGCAAGCATGACCGATTACAAGCTGGATTGAAATTACAGAACGCATGCATTTACTTGGGCTTTGATGACTGTCAGGCTGAAGCTGGCAACAGAACATCTGCCATGTAAAGTGACTACAAGCAAGACTCTCATGCAGTGTAACTCCAGCAAGCACCATGATCATGAGGTCCAGTGGGTGAACTGGCGGCAGCAGCAGCAGCAGATCATTGAGTCAGGAGCATCGACTGACCTTCAGGAACAGCAGCAAGCTGAGTCTCCACAAACGGCAGGTTGAGATCACACTCAGCAGGCGGCAAGGGTCCGCACTCTGGGTTACTGCGCAAGCGAACCCCAGTATACAGAATGATAGGTGTGCCGTCTTCGTCCACTATGCAGCAGCCAGAGAAGCACCCATCTGCATCTGCTCCTCCTGGGGTGGGGAGCAGGGCTGGAGGCATGTGCTCCCAGTGTACAAGATCTGAGCTGGCAGCATGGCCCCAGACAATGCCAAAATCCCATTCACATCCGTTGATGATGTGCTGATAAAACCTAAAGAAACCGCAGACAGGAGACTCAATACTGGTATGCACTTGTGAGTAGCATTTGCAGGGTCCTGCAAGTTCACTGATTAACAATGCATCGCTGAAGTTGTCTAGAATATTGCGACCACAGTGCAATGTTCTGGTGCAACCATGTACAGGCAGCTTTGGATCTAGACAAGAGCAGAACTATTGTTTGAGGCTTGCTAGGATTCTTATTTCAAAGTGATGTACAAGGAGGGTTGCACTTACACATGATATTTGCCTTCATAAAAAACAGGTCCGTTGGGGTCGTTAATCTGCAAGCAGTATGTACTGCTCATCAGATAAGAACACAGCTACTTGACAGCAGCAGACTTCTGTTGCGTTGCCAAGACATGTCATTGTGCTGAGCTATAACAAGCATTACCCAGCCGTGCCGGGGCATCACGTGAAACACTGGTTTCTCAGGATCGTGCCGCAAGGAGTTCGCCATGTCTAGCATGGTCTCCAAGTCCTGCTTGAATCCTGGCCAGTTGGGAAATCCTAGACAGGGAGCTCGTCTGGTGATTGGCTTACAAGCACGGTTACTTAAACGACGCCTAGGCTTGCCAAAGTGCCTCTTGTCCAAGCAGCTAACCTCCTGTCGATGCAAGGCTAAGTTTCTCATAGAATGGTCATTAGCCTATGCCAACCGACAGGTGCTCCAGGACCGATAAGCGCTGGGAGCACCAAAGCCCGCGTGCTACGGAGTTAGCCTACTCCGTGCAGGGGTTAGCCTATGTGCTTTGACTGGATTTCTGAAATTCTCGAAAAAAGCAGCCGAAGGAAAATCTGGTGACGCGTGGCATTTGAGCTCAACTTCCGACTCAGCTGCACATCCGGCCCAGCATGACATCCGGCCCAGTTGCATCGCCATACAACACAAGGAAGCAGCTGAGTTCACGACGGGCAACATTCTGGAATATTTTAAGCTGTTAACGTTTGGGCGTCAGCACAAACACCAAAAGCAGTAGTCTGAAAAGGGAGCAGAAGCACTATAGCAGGCACTGTAGCAGGTTCTAAGTCCTTAGGCGTGGCGGTATGGGATTGCTTGTGCTACAATGCATCGGACATTTCACGGTTTCAGAAGCTGCAGCAGTTTGAGATCTTTCTGTGCTGGTGAGCTGTCTAGTGTGCATGCCGTTTAGCAGCTACAGCGTCGCGTCCGGCTCATCAGTCGCGTCACGCTGTTCTCAATTGTACAGGTCAGCTGTACTTCTATACCTGGCAGAGCTGGATCAGTTGCCAGGAATCGACAAGGCTGACCATGCTCAGCTGTGTCAAGTGGTGAGCCAGACTCTATCAGGAATCTACTTTCCGCCCACCACATCCACTTTCATGTCATCATGTGAGGCAGGGCAGTCAAGAGAGCATGGGAGAGCGCAGCTTGCCACAGCTGATCTACTTGTATGGGTATCGGTGAGCTTGCTTCAGTCCAGCATGACTCTAGGTTGAACAGCAGGACGTGCAGGGTCACCCACCTTCCGTGCCCAAACTTGACCAGCATAATTCAAATGCTGCTGCATCACAGTCCATCACTGAAAATCGTGCATTGCTGCAAGCACGCAACAAGAAGAATCAGCAAGGGCAGTGGCAGTGGGGCAGTAATAATCCAGCTGCACAGCAACATAACAAATGATGGGGAACAGTGTAAGCAGAATGAGCAACTGCAGCCGCAGCCGCTGTCTAGGAGACAACGTCTGGCGCGTCAAATGCAACAGCCATCACTGCAAAGGCATGGCATGAGTGCGCCAATGCCAGATCACTATCCGCATCTGCAGCATGTTTGAGATGCAGGCATGCAACTACCAGTTGCAATGATGCTGTCAGGCATCTGCAGTGGCACAGACAGGTCAATCACATCCAGATCCTCCCCTTGCTTCACACAGCCTGCAGCCACAATTAGGCATGCAAATGCAGTCCGGGAACCCTTTTCAGCTTTTGGGACAGTCATAGCCACAGATGTAGCCTCAACAGCGATCTCAGAGAAACTATTGGTTTGCTGTTAGGGTGTAGAGGGCATCCTGCCAAAGAAGAAGAGCAATGGTGCCTCGTCTACGCACAGCAGCACGGCAGCTGCAATACTGATGCACCTTTGTCATCAAATAGATTTGCTGCCATCCTGGAAAATTGCTGCACAGGCAGCCTGCAAGCCATCTTATGCATGCTATAAACCCTTGTGCTGTGCAGCTTTAATTGAGACGATATATCACCCGGCCTGCAGTGCCGCTGTTGATGTACTATGCTACAGGTCGAGTCTGCTAGTTGTTTTCTTTTCAAGGCTTGCTTCCACAATCTGCCTTGCCGTTTACTCACTGTGACTCGTGGCACATTGTGGTCATACTGCTGTTGCATGCCCGTTTTAATGCCTGTTTTAATGATGTCAGCAAAGATGTGCTGCTGGCGCTTGATCAAGCTGAATACTACAGACTTTATGCTGGTGGCAGCCCACAGCTGGGCTCAGAGAAGTGACCTGCTCCAGGCTTGACATGCCTGCTCTGAAACAGACTAGGAATGCTTGGACAGACAATGTATGAGTGAAAAGGATAATCATAATGCAAAGCGTGCACCATATGCGCGCTGTGTACAAAGCAACTGCAGCACAAAAGCTGCTGTGTGAAATTGCAGCCAGCCTGGTCAATAAGCAACATCTTGCATTGGGTTCAAGTGACTTGATCTTTTCTGCTGTGCATTCGCCAGCTGCAGATATGGCCAATTGGGGGAGACTAGTGACTGAGATTGCAGTACTGACAGGGGCTAATGGCATTGCCTGACACAGCTTAGTCAGCAAATCACAGAGGGTTCTGTGCTCACCGCAAGATATGCATGTGCTCTGAAGCAATTTTGCTACTTTGGGATAAAAGCAATCTGTGTTAGTCCAACCCCCTTCTACCATGGCTTTAAAAGTTTGTAGAGTTACATCAGAGTAAATAGCAGGTGCGTCTTTCTGGAGAGTATGTGCAAAGGCGCGTCTTACTCACATTCAAAACAGTCATACCCTTGAACTTACTGTCAAATAGCAGGTGCTGAGACGAATACGCTGACTGTAGACCATACAAACCGCAGACGTGACAAGCGGCCCAGTGTGTATGCGAATTTGAGAAGGAGTTCGCTCACGAAAGTGTGTGCGCTGGCGACCTGTTGCCGCACATGTTGCAGCCATCGTGCGCTTTCTTGGCTGATCGCGAGGCAGATCGCGAAGGCCTGGAACACCCAGCCAGGCTTTCATGGTCACCTGATGCTGTGCTGCATGCTGAGCCGTGCTGCGCCTCGCCAAATTCGTTATGTCCTTTCCGAGGCAAACAGCTTGCACTTGCTTATGCGGATTGCTGCTTCTGCGCTGGGGTCGTTGGTACTCAATCGCTTTGCAAGAAGCTTCGCATATCCTTTATTGCTCTGCGTCAACGGTTGCCGAAACGTATCGTCGCCAGATGCAGTTTCCACAAGATGACAGTGCTGAAGCGACACCAACTTTGACGGAACACAGTGGCAGAGGTCGTGGCCGCGGTCGCAGCAAAGCGCAAAAGGCTGTTGTGCATCAACCCCCATCGCCGCACGATGATGAACAAAGGCTTGTCGAGCTAGACAGCACAATAGCAGCTGCAGAAGCGGTATGGCCCTCACCTGTACTCATTGCTGAAGTGCTGACACTGTACCTGGATCAAATTGTCATGTGCTGTCGCAGGAGCGCCTCTCACTGCAACGGCGCGTAGCTGAGAAGGCCATACTTAAAAAATTGCAGGCAAAGCTTGATGAGGTATGCTATTGGAGGTAGCAAAACAGTTTCGGATGAAGCAGCAGCAGCGGCAGCAGATTCACATTGCCATTACCTGCAGACAACAAGATTGAAGCAAGAGGCTGAGGCGCGAGCACACAGTCTTGAGGAAGAGAGAAATGACGCTATTCAGGTTGCCAGAGCAAATTGCCAGTCAGCTGTCATGGGTGTGCATTGCACTGCAGATGCAAGCAGCGTCATGATAGTGCACTGCTGTAGGCAAAGCAGAGAAATGAAATCCTCTTCAAAGACAGGCTGTATGACTCTCAGCACGAGGTGCAAAACCTTAACAGCACATTGGCTGGCCTGAACTCAGAGTTGCATGCTAGGTGAGCACATGACCTAACTTCACATTCTACCATCACTCATGTTTCAGACACATTGTTGCTGCTGCTGCTGTTGCTGCGATACATTGTGAGTCATGTTTGGTCAGTCAGCTGTGATTTGTTGCAGAGAGGATGAGCTGTCACAGTATCAAACTGAGAACCAGACAATGGTCAACGAGCTTACCTCTCTTAGAACTCAAAATTCCAAGCTGCAGAGGGCTTTGGCCAATGAACAAACAAAAGTGGAGGACTTGCAGAAGCGAGATAGCGAGAACGCTTTCAGGTACGCCAAGTAACATCCAATAGTCTGTCACATTGTGCAGACAAAGCTATCTCATCTTCTGGCGAGCTGTTTGCATGCTTACTTCTGCATACCAAGCTTCATTGCATCATTTGAACTGATACCTGACAGTGTGCTGACTTTTGTAACAGGCAAGCAGAGATGGCCGAGATAGCTGAAGAGAATGACAAGTTGAAAGCAGAGGTGCATGACCAGGCAGCTACAATTCGCCGCATACAGGGACAGCTAGACAGACTCCGTTTCCTGGTGGGTGCTGCTTTTGCATGCAGTATCCTCATTCTCTGTCCAAGTTGTGCGCTGATGATCTGTTCTGTACTATAACTTGTGCCATCCCAGCATTATGCCACAGAGTCATAACACTCTGCAGGAAAGGCAAGCTGCCAGTCAGAGGGCAATGCCAGTGGTCCCCAGCATGTATGGCCCTGTGGGTGCCCCTCGTGGTGGCTACCCCCCTGCAGAGCACAGTTTCTATCATGGTGAGCCAGCGCTTTACTCACCGCAAAAGCAATCTTCTGGCTCCAGTCCTGTGCGCCTGAACTGCTCTTCCCTGATTTATACAGCCTCGTTTCTCCTACCTTGGGATGTCCTGTGGTGGATCAGCCACAACATGCTTGCTGCTGACTGCATGCAGGACTTCCCGTGTTATGTGTTTGTGCAGAATAGCACAGCAGCAGCTTTGTGTGCAGCCAGTTGATATCAGGCAATTGTGTAAGCAATGCTTTGCTGTAGGATATCCACCCCACTCTCAGTTCCCAGTAGCCCCCTCAGCCCCCATGGGCTACATGACCTCCCGGGCCATGCCAGTCCAGCCGATGATGTCCATGGGCTATGCACCTGCTCCTCCCATGTACCATTTCCCACAGTCGCTCTCTGCAGCCCCATCTCAGCAGGTACCTGCACTGTTTTACATATGCTTTGCAACTGCAAATGCAGAAGCGTAGTGTTTGTGGAGTATGCACATTGCCCTAAACCCAGCTGCCCTGTCCCAAAGCCTGCCCTGCCCTAAACCCTGCCGTCATGACTGCTGCAAGCATGTGAGTTCTGCAAAGACAACTGTGCAGGGTAAGCAGTTTACCTCTTGTGACAGCATGCACAAAACCACAGTGCACACTTTTGTGGGTTGTACAATGATGCACCATGGTAGTTTCACTTTGGTAAAGGGCCTTGTACTGGAAGTGCTGCAAACATGCAGTATATGGCATAGAGTCGTGCTGAAATCCAGAGGTGCTTAACCAAACCTCAACCATCACATACAACAGACTTTTGTAAGGCTCACCCCTCAAATTTGCCTGGCAGGTGGGTTTTGCAATGTGTGTCTGTTATGTCAGGTTTTTGGCAGTGATGCTGGAGAGGATGCTTACAGTGAAGGTGGCTCAGGGGCTGTGTCCATTAGCCCTAGGGGCAATGCATATGCTGGCCAGTATGAGCAGGCCACATCAAGCCATGTGAGCAACCGTGAGAGTCAACAGACAGCACAGGTAATTTGTTGTGCTCCGCTTGTTGATGTGTTGCTCATGTCTGCGCAGGCTGCCCCAGCAGTCTCAACCTGTTTGGCATTCTACAAACACATTCTGCAAAATCGGTTTAGATACTTTCAATGAAGCCGCAGAAGCTAGAAGAATTTGAGTTGCATGAGTACACACCTGTCTTATATGCTGTCGTGTGTCTCCACTTGGAGGCTTGTGGTATGCATTTCATTAGCTTGTTGATCTGGACAATCAACCACTTTACAACTAGGCTTCTCTGCCTAGCATACTGTGCTTGCTGAATTGCATGCTTTGACAACATTGACAAGCTTGAAGAAGCTGGCGTCTTTGTGCAGGGATGGGATGAGCCAATGCAGTCTGAGATTGACCCAGCTCAGTCTGCCTATGATTCAGCTCAGCCTGAGTATGAGTCAATGCACGTAGCGCCTGAGGTCATGCAGCAAGCCCAAGAACCAGTGCAAGCTGGGTATGAGCTACATGAAGGTGCAGATGAGCCATTTCAGGAAGCATATGAAGCTGCGCAGTCAGAGCAGGCAACATATGAGCCTGTTCTGGAGGCTCCTGTGGATGGCCAAGCTTTCTTAGCCAAGTTGCAGAGAAAAGGTACTATAGATGAATCTGCTATATGACTTCTTGCTCAAGTGGGTGTGCATTTGTTTAGTGGGCATGCTACTTTTCCTCCGTTTAACAGACTGGCACACACATCAGCACTATGTCTGTCTGTCTGCCTATGCAAATAAGCCATCAAACTCTGCAAGCTGCTGCAGCATCAGCGCTGCAACTGGTGACAAAGATGCCTGTGTCTAAAAGTATGTGTTGGTCTGCTTGCGTGTGGTCAGTCACACTGAGGTCCTTACATGCTGAGGAGGTTTTCACTTCCAGACTCATTTAGCAGCTTACAGTCCAGGTCGCGAAGCCACTTGTCAGTCATCAGCCATGGCAATGTTGTTCAGGGTCTGAGTTCGCTGAGGCAAGTCAGATGCCTGCTGAGCCAAGCAGTGTGCCAGCTGTCCACACTGAGTCGCCTGCAGTGCCATCTCAAGTGCCACCCCCTCCTGTTCAGGTGGGTTGACCCACCTTCATCCTCATGATACTGCGCACCACATGATGCAAGCCATGTTTGTGCCCTGCTCTGCTGCTGGCAATGTCTGGACTGCCTGTCCCTACTATGCTCAGGCATGCACACTTCATTGATTATGTAGCCATGATGAGCATCTGTTGCCTCACAGGCACAGAGGTGCGGTGGCCTGTTGGGTGTTCTTTGCTCTGCAACAAAACATGCCTCGCCCATGTCTGTCTTGTTTCTGCAGACAAGCAGGAGTGGGGTGATCAGTGAGGAAGCTGCTCAGGAAGCTGCAAGCTCATCAGAGGTGACGCCTGATGCATCAGAGGTGACGCCTGAAGCCAACACAGCAGAAACGAGTGTCTCAGGTAATTGAAACTGTATGCATAACCCACTCTGACTCACCGCATGTTCATGATTTTGCATGTCGTCTCCATCGACTTGCATGTGCAAGCTCATGCAGCTTAGTCAACATGTGCAATGCCAGTTGAAGCCTAGTCTCTTGGGCTTGCTGATTTGCGCCGGCGCCTTGTATTTGAAAACTGCATATGCAGACATGGGCAAATGGATACAACATTCTTGTATATACCTCGAGTTACTGTGTACATTCTGCCACGCAGCTGACCTCCTCACAAGTGCACATCCGGCAGAAAGTTTGCCACATATGTCTAATGTATATCAGCCTGGCACAGTGTCATACCTAGCAGCACATTATCTCCTGTTACTGCAGATGTACATGAACCAGCTCAGACTGAACCATCAGACCCCCCCACACCCATCTATATTACCCCACTGCCTCCAGGCTACTTAGCCACCCTTCCAACTGACCAGCAACAGAGTCACTGGGACGCCATCAATGCCTTGCAGCACCCTCAGACCTCATTCAGCAATGGCGCTTCAGATCTTTCTGGCAAGTACATTACGCCAATGCCTCCTCAGGACGTCCTGAACAACTTGCCCACCAGGAACCAGCAGCCAAGCAGGGACAAGGGAAAGCCAGGAGGGCAGGGTGGTCAGAGGGGTAAGGGCAAGGGTTCAAAAGCTGGAAAAGGCCAAAACCAAGGGGGTCACCCCGGTGAGGCAAAGAATGGAGGGAATCAAAGAAGTAGCGCTGAGAAGAATGGTGACAGCCAGGATGACGCTCCTCAGCCGCAGCGCAAACAGAACAAAAGGAACAACCGGGCCAAGGGTCGCAACAACAATGGCTAGAAAGCATTGCAGCAACTTTGGTCTGCATCAGTTTTGACAAGGATGTGTGTCACTTCTTGTTTCCTTGATGATGGCATCTTTCTTACACTTGTTCGTGCTGCCACCGCTTGTGCTGTTGTAGATTTTGCTTATAGTGGAGTGTATTGCTTTCATTGTGCCTGCCATGGTGCAATACAGCCTGCTTTGTTTCGGTGGGTACTAAGACAGAACTTAGCAGCATATTCATGCTGTCATGCTGCTCACAACATTTGCTATGACACCTGCTGTCAGTCTGAGCACCGATTGTGTGCAATCATAAAACGCAAAAGCACATCATGCTTCCTCGGGGACGTGCATCTGAGATCAAATCTACCATCAAGGAAAGGTATGAAGGAAAAGTGCATGATGCATGCAGGATGGCATGGTCATGCCTGACTGGTCAACAATATTACAGTTGACCAACCTGCGTGGCACAGGTCATTCGCGCAGCGGAGAGAGAGCTTCATCATCCATCCGACGATTGCCGATGACAGCAGGCAGCATGCGTTGCGCTGGCCACAGCCCACTTTCCGCCTGCACAACCATTCTCCCTTGCGGTCACCTGCATCCCCTGGTTTGCAGAAAGCCTTTCCGTCGACACGGATGCAAATCTCGGTGCAGCTCAGGTCGAAAGACATCCAGGGCGCTGCGCACCCCAGTGAAAGCAAAAGTTGCGTCGTTTGCAGAGCCCGAGCCATACCTGGTAAGGATCGATTCTGCAAGTGGTCAGCAGGGGTGTAGCGGTCACTCTGCGGTCACACCTTTTCAAAGCTTTTTTGTATACTATGGCGCAGGATCAAGAATACAGTCATGAGAGCAACGCAGCATATTGGACAACTCGCCCTGTGCTGGTCACAAAACGGACCATAGAAATTGGCAAGTGCTACATTTCTTGTGCATGATGTAGCTGCCTGAGGTTTATTTGACGTATTTCAGACATTCCAGTATGCTGCAGTCTTTGTCTTTGCGCAATGGTTTCTACAGACAAAGTTCAGCAGGAAAGGCGATGACCTCACAACGCTCACAAACAAGCAGGTATTGAGCCTGCAAGCAGCTTTGCATGATGTAGAAGTAACCAGTATCAAGGATCAGTTCTTGAAAACACATGTTGTGCAGGCTGAGCGACTGAGACTGATGCTCACAAGGCTTGGACCTGCATTTGTCAAGATTGGACAGGTGAAATCTTGGAACATCCTTGAAAGCCAGCATTATGCAATAGAAATTGCGCAGATTGCAGTGGCGTCATTCTCATTGCCTTATTGCATTCTGCTTGCAGCAGGATATCAAGACTGCAAGCTTTTGGCATGCATACATGTTGTAGCGTTGATTGATGCATGCCTTCAGAGTCATGCGCACATTCCTCCTTTAAAAGCACTCGAGCTATGCCTGCATGTTGCGCATGAATCAGTTGCATTTCAGGCAGGCTTTTTTGCATGTACTACAGGCAACAAACTAGTCACCATGCACTGATGCGTTCAATGACCCTGGCAAATGTTGTGAACATTGTCAGCATATGTCAGATTCAGGCATTGCTACATGTGACAATGCCAGCATCGTTCACACAATTGACATGTGGCCGTATCCCATTAAGTCACATTACAATCACTGCAGGCAGTATCGTCCCGCCCAGATGTGACCCCTCCAGATTACCTGAAGGAGCTAGAGAAGCTGCAGGACCAGATTCCCGCCTTTGACAGCAAGAAAGCCATGAAGATGATGGAGGAGGAGTTGGGCTGCCCCACCAGCCGTATCTTCTCATCCTTAGCCACACTGCCTACTGCTGCTGCTTCCCTGGGACAGGTATGCTTCCCTGGGACAGGAGTGCTTGCCGAAAACTGTGCACCCAAAGCTGGGTAGGTATCAGGTCTCTCCCCCCACCCTCCTCTTCCTGGCTGTCCCACTTTTTCCTCTGAACATACCAACCGACAGGTGATCTAGCATCACTAGCCCTGCAGATACACGCAGTAGGTACCATTTGTCTTGACTGATGCAGAACTAGCTTGCATGCATTGTCTGTGTCGCAACAGCAAGGGCAATGCAATGGAGCACAAGCAGAGCATGACGCTCAAGGCACTTTGCTTGGCTCTTCATGGTACAAGGTGTGACGCACATGGGTACAGGCTTGTTCTGTTGGCGACAGGTGTACAGGGGAGTGCTGCGCCAGGGGGGTCAGCAAGTGGCTGTGAAGGTGCAGAGACCTGGCGTGAGAGAAAGCATTGCTCTAGACATCTACATTCTGCGGTACCTGGCAGGTCAGCATGTTCACCAGGCTGGCTCACAACAAGTGTTTCAGTGAACTGTTAAAGCAGGGTGCCTTGAGCGTCCAGGATGCGCTGCCGCCTGAAATCTGATGTGGTTGTGGCTGATGCAGCATTCTTCTTGCTGCGTATGCCCTTGCATGATTGCTGGGACAGTTTATGCATGCAGAATCATGATGTCGTCAGTGAGAAGCCATAGCAATGCTGTATTGTCCACACAGGCGTTGCATACAGTCACTGCAATGCTGCTGCATTGAGATAGCAGCAATGGCATTAGAATAATATGACAGAAGTATAGAGCTCAGCACAGCAAAGACTAGTCGCTTCTCTGTCCAATTTCAGATACCATTTTGATGTATATTCACACACAGTGGCATTGCCAACTCGATGTTGATCACCTAAAAAAGCCAAAAAGCAAAGTGGTGTTGATTCAATCTCGGACTGCGTGGAAAGATGTTTGATCGTGTGTGTATTAGGTGAAGTGAAAACACTGAGGAGGTTGAACAGCGACCTGCCTGCTTTGCTGGATGAGTGGGCCACCAGCCTCTTTCATGAGCTGGATTATGTCCGGGAAGCACAGAATGGAATTCGCTTCAAGAAGCTGTATGGAGAACTTGAGGTGATGTTCCACTTTGACTTTCAGCTTTTCAGGTCTTTGGCAGGTGTGCATCTGCATCTGAATCAGGGCCAACTGCTCACTAGATCAACCGCATTCACTACACACATCCACACATGTGGTCAACAGTGAAGGGTCACAAGTTTGCTCAGCTCAGCAGCTGCCTGTCTTGTAGAGGCTATCTTGTATACTCTAGTTTCCCTCCTGCTGACAGGCCTGACGCCACGGCAAGTAACTGTCATGATTCATGCCTCTGCTAAGTTGCTTCTCATTCTCTTTGCGGTAATGAAACTGTAGACATGGTGTTATGCAGGGTGTGTATGTTCCTAACATGTTCACAGACCTCACCACGCAGAGGGTGTTAGTCATGGAGTGGATAGACGGCACTCGGCTCAAAAGCTCGTCTCAGGGCGGCCAAGGCGCGAGGGAGGAGCTCCAAATGGTGGAGATTGGGGTGAGGTGCAGTCTGGAGCAAATGCTGGAGGAGGGGTACTATCACAGTGATCCCCACCCAGGCAACCTTTTCAAAATGAAGACTGGGAAGCTGGCGTACATTGACTTTGGCATGATGGGAGAGATTGAGGGTTCGATTCGCAGGTTTGACTTGCCCTACTTGGCAGTGCTGTTGGGTTTTGTCCAGAGTGTGTCTGTAAGTGCTGTGCTGAAGGGAGCATTGTGCAAATTCTTTGGCTGGCTTTTGCCAGGCTGTGTGTCAAGGCTGGCAGAGAGGTCTGTCATGCGGCCGTGTGCTTGCGTTCAGCCTGTAGCTACATTGCAGGGCCCCAGATTGCAATGCACGCCCCTGCCTGCTAGACTTGTCAGTACAACATGCTTCAGGCTTATCGTGATTCATTGCCGTTGCTCATCCTGATGCTTGGCGTCCAGCCCTTGCACTGAATTGACTAATACCCCAGTGCTGCACAAGAGAGCAAGCTTGGCACTGCCTATTTGCATTATTTGACGCTGTGCATAAGCCCAGAGTAGCTGCATCGCACACCTGCTATTGTATAATTTGCGCCCAGTGTCGAGAGCAGAAAATGTGTATCAATACATTGGTAACCGACCAGGTTTTCAACAAAAGCAAAACGTGACCAACCAGCATCTTCACAAACTGCTGGTTTGCCGTTTGTAGGGGTCTAATTCAGGCCACCCTTCACCTGGTGAACCGTGAGTTTGATGCATTGGCAGATGATTTCGTCACTCTGGGGCTGTTGCCCCCCGGGTCAGACAAGACAGAGATCACACCTGCCCTGACAGGCGTGTTCCAGGATGCCCTAGCCAACGGAGTGAACAACCTGAACTTTGGGGACTTGAGTGGCAGCCTGGGACAGACCATGTACCAGTATAACTTCCGGATACCCCCGTATTACACCCTGCTTGTGCGCAGCCTATCAGTTCTGGAGGTCAGTTCCTGTTATGCACAGACTTCCTGTGCTGTCTTTGCTGAACCTATGTGTACGTGGCCAGAAAACAGAGCATGTGCATGCTTACTAAGCATTCATCATACTCATCCTCATTCTTATTGTCATCACAAGCATCACATATTTTGTATCAGAGAGTTCTGCATGTGTGCAGACCAGGATCAAGTGCGCCCACTTTCAAGTTATCTCACAGGGAAGCCTAACACATCTCACCTCCAGTGCTTCAACTCAAAGCAATGTCAAGATAAAGAGGATCAGCCACTATCAATCAGGAGGAGCAGTTACTACAGTACCAGCAGTACTTGATAGTCTTGTCAGTAGAAATAAGGGCTATTTGGTTTGTTTTTGCGACCTGCAAACAGCTTATGTTGTGTCCAGGGAATTGCACTGTCGGCAGACCCCAACTACAAGGTGTTGGGGGCAGCTTACCCTTGGATAGCGCGTCGGCTCCTCACTGAGCAGAGCCCTGAGCTGCGAGACACTCTACGCAGCCTGCTCTACAAGAAGGGCAGGTTCCAGGTGCTTAGGCAAATGCATGCTGCTTGATGCTCTTAGGCCTATGCCTGTGCATGCAAAAATGCATGCATATCTACTCAAGGCTGTCTAATGCATGCATGCATACAATCTACTCAAGTCTGTCTGACAGTTGGCAGCAGCTCTATAAAGATGGGCGGGCCCATATGAAAATAACAGCAGAACACAGCAGCTGGGCTATAAAGATGGGCTAGCTGCATTTGAACGCCTGAGAGGCTTGCAGAACAACCATCCTGCCTACTGCTGTCTTTCTCGTGCCCACCTACATAAGCAGGTGTTGCTCCTCTTCTTGCCCTGAGGGTTCCCCCTTCCATCCCTTCTGCTCTTCCCCTATGCATCTTTTGTGCAAGTCAGGCTAACCAGAGCGCCACCAAATCAATCATCATTGTCTGAGTAAGAAAGATCAGCAACAACAGCAACAGCAACAGCAACAGCAACAGCAACAGCAACAGCAACAGCAACAGCAACAGCAACAACAGAGTGCTTCAGTCCCCAGAGTAGCTGGCAAAGCAGTGAGCCTGTGATGCCTGATGTTGCAGTTTGCACGTCTGGAGTCACTGCTGCAGCAGGCAGCGCGCTCCCCAGGCCGCCAGAGCTGGAAGGCAGATGGTGAAGACCAAGTCAGGGCCGCCACAGGTCACCTTTCCCACTTCTGCATGCATGCCCTACTCATGCTGCCTTTCCCCTGGTGTACTCTTTGCCTTCGTGGCCTTGAGACCATATGAAAGAGCGTGAAGCAGGCTGTTGAGAAGATTTGAAGCCCAGGCAGTGTTTGCCTGACTATGCCACACAACTTTGCAGCCAAATACATCACACTGCTAGGCTCTGAGAGCAAGCCTGCTCATTTGCAAGGAGAAACATTATGGTGACAACGAGCTGCTCAGCCCTATTGCAGCTCTCAACTCAGGAAGTTACACGACATTAACTGCGTGACATGGGCTGTACACCTGCATAGATCATCTTGGTGGTGTACCTTCATGGTCTTGAGGCCATATGTCGCACCAAAGAGTGTGAAGCAGGCTGTTGAGCAGACTTGAAGCTCAGGCAGTGTCCGCCTGACTGTGCCACACAATTATGCCGCCAAATACATCACACTGCTAGGTTCTGAGAGCAAGCCCGCTCATTTGCAAGTCTCAACTCAGGGAATTACACGACATCGACTGCATGACATCTTGTATACAGGCAGCAGTGCCCTGGAGTTGCTGTTGGGCCCTGAAGGGGAGTATGTGAGAGAGATCATCATAGATGAGCTGGCCAAGGGGATTGATGCCGGCTGGAGATCCAGCCTTGACTCATTCAAGGGCTCAGCTCGTCACCGCCTGCTCAACCTGTTTGGGGTAACCAATCCTTCAGTGTCCCTCCCTTCCATGCACGTGCTTGACTTGTCTCAGGACGTCTTGTCTCAGGACATCTCTGCCTTGCATGCTCATAGCTGCTGCTGCTTTGATGCTGTGATGTGATGTGATGTGATGTGCTCAAGCGTGGAAGGTTTGTCAAATGGACCGCTCAGCATGACACGGAGGCATGTCTGTGTGTACAATCACATTTCCTTTGTCAAGCATCTGTCTGTTGTGCGGTCTCTCATCCTCAGCTGACACCTAGATTGATGGGTACCATTGTTGTGTAGTTGTTGCATCTGTGTGCTTTCTGCTTGCAATCAGCATGGCTTGTTTGCTGAGAGACACGCATCATATGGACCAAATCACGTCAGAGTATTTGAACCCCAGCCTTCAAGAGATTACCCAAAGCATGCAGAGCATGAGCAAAGTGCCACACCCCATCAACTGCAGACAAGCTCTTGCAGCTTACAAAGCGTGCAGTTGTCAATATTGGGGCTGCACTCATTAGCCTGTATGTCATGCAGGTGTCACATGCTGCAGCACAGCAAGGGCAGGTGCGCGACAGGCCTGGAGGGCTTTTGCTAGAAGCCCTTATCGCTCTTCCTGATCTAGCAGGTACCTTGCGTCTGTCAAATGGCTGGCTGTACTTTCCCTTGCATGGTCTGCTTTCAGCACAATATCACATTGTACACAACCTGTACAGTTTGTACTGGTATCGCATGTGCTGAGTCATTGTGTTTGTGCTTGACAGCAAAACAGACTTTGATTGTTGTTGCATGGAGCATTTGCACAGCTTGCATGGCTGTAGAAGCAAGTAAAACAGGAACCAAAGCACAGTTCGCTGGTTAATCTGTCATGCCATGCAATTCAGGTCAAGAGGACAAGATGCAGATTGACGGCATCAATCGTCTGATCAAAGTCATGCAAGAGATGGCATCCCCCACCCCCACCCTCCCCCCCTCCAACAGACCCCAAGGTGCCAACACAACCCGCAGCCAGCCCGTCGCCAAAGTAGGCAACTCCAGGGCAGCTGCCACATCAGGCAACAGCAGTAACGTTGCCAGAACAGGCAACATGCAAACCGCATCCATGCGCAGCGGCACACCTGTTAGCACCAGCAGCAGGAGCGTCTCTGCATCAGGCTCGCCATCATCATCACAGAATCGGGCCCCTTCATCCTCTTCTCTGAACAGATCTCAGGCTGTACAAGGGGGGAATGCTGTTGAGACCATCCAGCAGGCAGTGCAGATGCTGCAGTGGTTTGTGCGGGAGGCTAGTCAGCTTCCCACAGCTGCAAGACTGGAAGCTTTGCGGTAAGGCTGCACGACACGCATCTCATGTTCAAAACAAGCCCATGATTGCATGACTGGATGTTGTGTCCATCAACAGCAGCATTGTCTGCTCGGGCTGTTTGGATCTTATGATACCTGAACCTGCGCCCAAGAGTGTACTGCATGTACTCAATCAAGTAATCTACGTCTACCAGGGCCTTGTACATAGCATGCGCGTTGGCAGATGCACTTGTGTTTGCTGTCCTTCAAAGCATCAGCACTGCCTAAACACTGCAGCCCATGCCAAAGCAATGTCTCACCTGTTAGCAACCACATAGATCACATGATTATGGGCGCTGTCAAGCCAGATAGCGCTTGGAGGTATGCTAGGCGTCTCCAGTCCTGAGCTGCATGGGTCAAGATTATGTCATCATGCAGGCTGTCTGTGTTGCTGACCACTCAGGTGTGTTTGCTAGTTGCATTGACATCTGTCATGAACAAACTCAGTTGTTGCATGCAGGATACCTCTGTCTCTGGGGAACAAGGTGTCATCAAGGCTACTGGCACGAGCAGCCAGAGCTTGGCTTGCGCCGGGCGCAGCCCCCCTCACAAATGCAAATGGCAAACCCATGAACCCTGATGGCACCCTTGCCGCCACGTCAGCCACCCGGTCAGCTTCCACCATGACTGATAGCCCCAGCGCCGTCGCCTTACGTACTGGATCTGGCAACATCAATGCCAACCCAACTGCCCTTGGGGGCGTATCGCAGACCAGCCTTGAGGAGTCTAAACTGCCGGAAGAAGAGGAGGAGGACCCTTTCATCAAGGATACTGAAGACTTGGTGAACAGCATGCAGAGGTCGTCTCCGTCATGGAACAATGGGAATGACTTGCCAGCTGATACCAATGCATCCGCAAGCTATGTTGGCGACAATCAAGCAGGAGTGAGTACGAATTCCACAAATGGTCAGTACAATAGCCAGGCAAACAGTGATGGCAGTGATGGTGGCAAATCCAATGGTGGGTATGTCAGGGCTGACCCACCTGCTACGAATGGTGATGGCAGATGGAACAAGGATGGCTCTATAGACATGGTGGTGTTTGACAAGGGGGAAAGCATGGAGAATGTACAGCAAAGTATTGCCTCCAGCAATGGAACTTCACGCCAATAGTTTTTGGAGTGTTAGTTGTCGGCGATATTATGTTAATGCATCATCGTTGGCTGGCAGCATAGCCTTGTGATACTCTGCTGAGGAACTCTGTTACATCCTGGGTTTTGGAGTCATGCTGATCCTGTTGATTGGTTATACAAATTCTCATGTCAATTCTTTCCGCATTCTATTTTTGCACATTGTATTAAATGGTTTGATAGGATATATCTTGAAGGCTGCCTCATTGGCCTACTATGGTATTGACAATTGACTAAAGCAACACCAGGCAAGTGTCATGTTTGGCAGGAAGTGTAGTGTCAAAATCAGAGCAGCCATGTTCATGCTGCATATTATGGTGCTTATTAAGGTGGTGATTCATGAGTTATGACTTGCGTCGTGGTTGGCGAGTCTGAAATACCTTAGTCCATCAATAGTAGTCAATTGAGCTCCCCTTCATTTACTTTGAGTTGAATGTCCAGCATAGATGAGTCATCGTTGCTGCAACATGTTGCTCGACTCAAGCAAGTCTCACTGCAGCAACAGTTGCTGGCAACTTGATGTACAGCTCGAATGCTACTAGGACATGGTGGCAGGAGCACAACAGCATTGTATCGCCATTTCAGTTTCAACATGTGCAATTTGCACAGTACGTCATGCGGTATTTGGAGCTAGGTCATGCAAAGCTGCCCAGGTCTGACTTCAGCAGAGCCTGTCAGCGAGCTGCAAATCCTTCATTGTACTGTAGGCATGGTATCAACACAATTGTTCGCGAACCCTGCGTAGACTATTGTCATCTAACACTGGTTTGTGTGCTAATTAGCTGAACTTATAAGCTGAACTTCAAGGCGTTCCTAGGCTTGAAGCTGTGTCCTTCAGAAGTGCTGTCAGCAGCTGGTGAGCCCTATGACTGACCTGACCAGGGGCAAAATATGCTGAAATTGGTCTAGAAGATCTCAATGCTGGTGGCATTGTGTTCGAGACTGTCAGACGTATAATGGGATGTGTGACTAAGATCCAATCCACCAAGGGAACAGGCTTCAAAACCCCTGAGGATGCTCAATGCATACATCCTTGCAAGGACAAACACTTCAAAGAAAGGATGCTGTGTGTCTCATGTTACAAAACATCAAGCCATCTGCAGCGCAAGTTCAGTCCTACTGGTCTTGATAAATGTCATGACAGGAGGGCAATTCTAGCATTGTTTATGCTAGAATTGCCAAAAAAATCTAAATGTTTAACTTCATACATACTTGGTGCAGCAATAACAGCAATGCTGTTTTTGAGGAATGCTTCAGGTTGCTGCTCAAAATTCTGACACAACAGAGCGGCATAAACATATATGGTCAAGGCCTAAATCTCTGATGTGTCTTATGCATCATCTCTGCATCGAATACTTCAAACGCTCACAGAACCCTAAGAACTCAGACGGCAACTACTAAATCCTACCTGCTGTTGCTCATGTCAACAACTCAATAATCCAATCAGTAGTAAAACATGGTGCATGCATTCAGCACTGCATATGACCCTCATTTAACACAATCGTCCGAGCATCAGACTCTCAACAGCCTTCTAGAAGTTTGGCACAACTGAGCAGGAAGACAGATCCTCTCTCCAGGGTAAAGCAGGGTGCTGTTGCCAATCTGAGTGTTAAGGGGTATCAATGACTGAGGCGTTTGCTTCAAGCTCAATGCAATGCTGTCCAGGGTCTCTCCTTGAACAACTAGGTGGAAGCAGTCGACTGCGCAGGTGTTCGGCACAGTAGCTGCAACTGCACACAAAACCCACATGTCAGTAGAAGCACATGGGCACATCAATTGCACAAATTCTGTGTATGCACCCTCAAGGGGATCGCTTGCAAAGGCGGTATGGATTTCAGCATGCTGTTAGTTGTGCAGGAATCATGCTGTGATGGTAGACAGAGATGCAGATAGCACTAGGTACCAGTCACTGGTTATCATAGGCTGGCTAGGTGATCAGCACGTCAAGGCTGCAAATTGCTATGGCAATTTTGTTGGTCAAGCCAGTGTGATAGCCACCTGCATGCATGCCATCAAATGCATGCTGTGTAATTCTATACATGTACATGCTTACCTGTTGAGGTGATGTAAGCCTGCAGACCAGGTGCTTGGCTGCTGTTGATAGCTGTGAGCTGATTGGCCATGCAATTTGTGCCTAGAGGCTGATCATATGGTCGCCAGAGCTTGTACAGGAACACCACCATATCTTGAGCGTAGCACTCCACATTATTAGTTTGAGCATAGTCATCAGGTACACATGTGTCTGACCCAATGGCTTGCAAATAGGCGCTTGAGCCAGAGAAGCCTTGATCCTGAGCATGTGTGCTCTCGTGGACCAACACATCAAAGCCAAATGAGCCAAAGAATGTTATGTGGGCTGCTTGTGTGTAGGCATGACCTTGTGAGGCTGGAACATAGCTGACAGACGCTACCCACCGTCTCAAGTACAAAGGCACCTGAAGTCAGAGAAGTGGTCTAATTTGAAGCATTCATTTGCAGCAAGCAAGGAGAGTAAAAGACGATGCAATCTAAGCCATAAAGCATTAACGTTATACACTGTCACATGGGACTGGGCAGACGCCGTTCAAGTATGTAGCACGTTTCAAGGGAAGACTGACGGTGAGTTGGACGCTCACCTGTGAATAGTTTAAAGCCAGGCTTTGGGCAGTGACCGGTGATCCCTGGCAGATGCATACGTAGACTCCATTCGACGGGTTGTCGTTGTATGTTGCATTGTACACAGTCCAAGTCGAGTTGACGTTGGCACATTCGTCGGTGCCTCCTGGAGCATAGCAGTTCTGGTATGCACCCTGACTGAGCTGGGTGAGGTTGAAAGGTTGGCCGGGCATAACGTCAGTCAGGTCTGTATAGTTGCTGAGACCACCCAATGCGTGTGAGTATAACGCAGTCTTGTTGAGTCGCTGATTTGCAGCAACGGCCTGTGCGCGTACTGCTGAAGCGAAGACGCCAAGCAAAGTGCAGCACCGCAAGAAAGTGGGAAGGCAAGACTGCATATTCGATACGTGCTGATGCCTGTACTGCAGAAAACCTGTGATATTGTTTCATTGTGCTGCAAGCAAGATAAATAGACGCTCAGTTGCATCGGAGCCATCGGCAGGGTGGGTTTACGCTAGGCGTTACGAAAACAAAACACAAACATAAACAAATTCATGAAAATGACAGATAGCATGCATGCAGGCTGTTGTACTATTCTCAGCAAAGGCCTGCGAACCTGCCAAACCTGGGCAGCAAGGCCCCAATCCAGAACTTCACCTGCGTCAATCCCTGTTTCCAGACCCAATGATGTCAGTCCCTCTTTCCAGACCCAATGGTGGTCATCAAGACAGAATGCCTCAAGCTTGCCAGGCACCATAGGCGTGGCTGGCACTCCAAGTATGTGCTTTCCACTGATTTCACCAGCAGGTTGGAAGCCGATGCTGACTGAGACACATGGTGACACCATGCTGACACCATGCGTCTGAGTCAGCATCGGCTTCCAACCTGCTGGTGTCCCATGAGCCCGGCACCCATCAGTGATGGCAGACCCAGGCCCTCCTCAGCCAGTACAGGGAGTGGTAGGCCAAAATCCAGGCAATCTTGCTGGAGTCAGTAAGATTGTGGGGTAATATCAGCATCTGCATGGTGCACAGCCAGCAGGCAGATCAGACCTTGTCACCTCAGCATCCTGTCAAGTACTTAACAGGGTGCACCTTGACAGGGTGTTGAGCTGACAAGGTCTGATCTGCCTGCTAGCATACTAGTATGAGAGAGTGCACTGGACAACACGGCAATGAATGGAGGCCAGCAGGGTCGTATACAGGGAATCCAAGGTTGACAAGTGATTGAGGCAATCACAAGGTGTCAAACCAACCACAAATAGTGCACCATCATGATGCAGTGCTGTGATCTGTTTGAAGCCTCGTGACTTCCTTGCCTAGCCACTTGTCAAACTTGGCTTGCCTGTAACCAGACCTGCTGATCAGCCAGAGTGGTGGTGGTTCAAGCACTTGTACAACACATCACTCACCACCTGCAGCACCACAGCACGGTCAGCCAACACTTCTATGCTAGACGGTACAAGGTCTTGTGCTGGTCTTGACCTTGTACCATTCACAGTATGTTTTTGTACATTATGGAACAGGGATGTCAACTCAATAAACGGTAACATAGCTGTTTTGTTCACAGTCGTTCGCTGTAGTTGTGAGGGTTGTGATCCCTGTGCTGGGGTCAACGCTGCCATCAAGATCCTCAAGTTGTTGCTGACATGGCTCAGGACAAGCATGTTCTCCACAATTTAGGTGTGCCTAATAAGAAGCTTTTCAAGAACAGCAACAAGTGTAGTCAGTGTGTTGGTCAGATGCGTTTTGCCTCTCTAGTGATGCCTTACATTGCATTGTCTAGCCTAGCAAGGCATGTCTATCGATTACACAGCCAATTGATTGCAAGTGATAAGAGTATTTGTACATAGGATGCTTACTGAATGCCAGCAGTGCGTCAGCATTATGAGCCTGCAGCAGCTCGACTACCAGGTCATCCGGCAATGCTGGATCCTCAATCAAGGCCTTCAAGGATTGAGTAGATCTGCTCTACCGAGCACCTTAAGATTCTGTTGGACAACAGTGAAGAGGTCACCTTTGTCTAAAAAATCTTAAGGTGCTCAGTATTGAGCAGATCTACTCGATTATGCAGCTGCTGTCGCAACAACTGTCGCAGCGAAGAGTCCTTACTTTAGCGCTCCTTGAACTTTCCAGATGTTTTCATAGCCATCATGATTTTCTCACACAAGCCTTGTACCTCGTCATCGTGTACACGTGTTACACGTGTCACGTTCAGGTACTGGTTATCAGTGCTGTCAAAGCCATCATCATTGGTTTTTGTCGCTGCTGCTGGTGATGTTGTCGTCGTTATGAATGACGTCATCATCACTATTGTTATTGTCAATATCACAAAGGGTGCTCCGTCTGTCTGTGCAGGGCGTAAGCTGACACCAGCCAGTGCTCAGAAGAGATTCCTGCTGCTGATGCCTACCTTGAATGGATGGCCTCTCCAACTAGGCATACCTCACAGATGTGGACATTGCCTCAGGTCAATCACAGCTCTCCACACACTCATAAGTTTGAGCAGAGCATTGTTGTGAAAGCTTGCACTCATAGTGTTTAGCTTTGCTAGGGCTCAAGCAATGTTGTAATGTGCAATGTTGCTTGGCTCATTGGCTGGTGGTAGCAAAGCTGGTCTGTTTCAGCGCTGAGAGTGAAGGAATCTGCAGACTGTTCTCATACTGTTTATCAACCGTTTGTCATGTTGGAGTGCAGGTGATGCAGCAGATCATGCAGGTGACTGCGCTTACCCTTCAGCAATGCCCGCACACCCTGCTCACAGCCTCTGACAGCCTCAGCTAATCTTTCCCTGCTGCTGCTCAGTCTGGCTGTTTTCACTCATTCATTGAACACGTATCAGCCTGTTAGGTCAGGTGTGTATCAACCACATCTTGCTGTCATGCCACAGAGGTGCTGGGCTGATCGTGTGAGTAAGCAGCAGCTGGCTTGGCTGCGTTTCTGAACTCAAGAGGCACATCATGACTCTGGTTATGTATCTTGGCCACAGCTTGCAGCAAGCTGCAGCTTAGCTCACATGCTCAAGAACCCAAATTTAACACATGATGTCCAGGTTGCTGAAAAGGGTGTCATGACCAGTGAGGAACAGGAGATGCAGTCGTAGTGTACCCTTGTAGATGACGAAGACTTTGACACAGCCTTGGTGGAGTGCTTGTTGCTGTGAAGAATGCATGGCGCCTGGCAAGCTGCCTAGTAGCTAGCTGAGGAGGGTGTGCATAACGCTCTGCCAATTGTTCAGAAGCCTTATATTTATGTGCGTAAGCAGGCCAAAATAGTCGTGATTCATTGCTTTCAGATCAATTGATATCAAACTGCAACACTCATGTGCTCATATGATGCAGTTAATGACGCTGACATGCCATGTCTGCACATGTCACATATATGTGTACGTATTTTCATAGTATTACTCTGTATTTCCTGTTGTACATTCTGTGTTTGCTGGTTTCGCACATGCTCACAGACATGGCATATATTGCGCGTATCTACACCGTAACGTACACAGCCGCGTGAAATCAGGGCCAGCCCTGCTGCCAGCCCTGCTGCCAGCCTGGACTGCCACGTCGGATTGCGCGAGGCTATTTTGTAAATATATCCTCTGCGCAGAATGCTTGGCGATGTTGTTTGACTTCGCCATCGCGGACATCCAACAATCGCTTGTGGTGCTGACTAGTCACCTTGCAAACTGCATCCAGCCAGCTACATCAGCCTCCGGTTTGGCTTCAGTGCACGGTGACGTTCCGAGCTGTCTGCGCACCCATCGAAATTCAACAGGCTTTCAAGTGCGATGCCTCGCGCGAGACTACCGCCCCCTAATTTCGCCTGGGCTTTGGCTCATAAGAAACATACTGAAGAGAGGTCAGTGGCCCTCTGGATTTGAAATCACCTAAAGTGTCTGTATTGAACAGCAAAACCCCTGTGTCGATGGCAAGCCAAGTCTCGTGCAAAAAGACCAGACTTTTGCTGAGGCAGGGTTGTATCAGGTCATGCTGACATGCTTCAGGGAGGTGAAGTACGGCCGTCAATGGACAGAGGGTCAAGAGCTGCTGGCTCAGCTATATTCTGTCCAGGCCACACATCAGGCCGTGGACCAGCAAATTGGCTCAGCAGGCTGTCACACGCACCCTGAAATGCTCCGGCAGTTGTTAAAGACAGAAGTGTAAGCAATCTATGGTCACCTCCAGTACGTGCTTACAATTTCTCTTCTGTGACTGATATGTGCTCTTTTATGGCTATGTAGGGAGCTGACTAGTCTGAAAAGGAAACAGAGCTTCAACCGTGGCTTATTGAGCTCAATCAGGCCGGAGGTCTGATTTTGCTGCATACTTCCTTGTTTTGTATCCAGTTCAATGCATCAACACACATACTCCTGCACTTTTGACCTTGCAACACCAGGGCATGGTCTGCTTTCACCATAGTAAACATGAGCATACACTCACAGGTCAGCATCTTAAGGCACATATCTGCAGGAGTGGTCAGCGTGCTGACATTGTGTTTTGCCTGTACAGTTCCTCACCACCAGAGTGAACCCGGCTTATGCAGAAGCGGAGCAGACTTTTGCCTCCCTGGGGCTACCAAGGGAATGCTTACGGCAGAGGTCAGTTCGGTTATCATCAGCAACTCCTGGCATGCGCTGCTTTGCTCAATAATTACTAATGCACAAAGGCTTGTAGACACTTACTTTAGAACAAGCCCATACATACCCAGGCAGGCTTGGCAGCCCTACTCAAAAGCACTCTACAACAAAAATCATCAAGAGCACTTTGATCATGTGGGCCATAGCTTGCCTGCCAGCCAAGGACAACATGAAGTGTACATCGTTTTCCAAAGCAAGGTTTTGAGGTGTTATCATGAGACATTGACCTTGGCTGTTTGCAGAGAGATGGACAATTTGGAGCTGACGCTTATCAACCAGGAGATTGTGGACCGTGTCAACTTTTGGCGCCTGCATGTTCTGAACCTGGAGGATTTTGCTGACGAAGCTGGCATTCCCATCAGTCCAGAGTTGAGGACAGCGTGCCGGCTGTGTGACAGGTATGAAACGTGCATGCTTGTCATGCACATGTGTAAAAGCTTGCCCCCATGCGTATGATCGCTTCACGCTGTCACATGTGATTGCTTGTGACATATCCACAAGCTGATGCTGGCTGCAATAGACCAAGGTACTTGCAGTCCTAGGCAACTTGCCAGGGACCCAGGCAGCTTTTGTTATCAGCCCAGGGTTGCAGAACAGGCATACTGCAACGCAGACCAAAACCACGATCTGATCTGATTTGTATGGACAGGGGTCTGGAGCCTATCAAGGGGGCAGACGCCATCCTTGAAGTCCTGCATGCAGCGTATAAGGTGATTATCAGCTGCATGTGTATAGAACTGTGATACACATTCACAGTAACTCAGCTGTGTTGCATCATTATGGATTGACACACTACTCGGTGCATATGATATGTAGCCTTTGACAGTGCATTGGAGCCTTAATGCAACTTATGCTTCTTGCACCAAAATCCTCATTTCTTCAGGTACATCTGCTGGACACAACAGTGTCCTCTTTTGCACTGCTTCAAGTTCACATTTTTCGAGTGTACACAGAAATGCAATGGCATTGCAATGCCATCAGGACTTTTCAAGCCAATTGCAAGGCTGCGTGCAGCTGTGTTGTGTCTTTTGTGCTTGAAGCTCAGCATAAGCTTTGCACTCAAGTCATGAAGGATTCTGTTCCATGCACAGGCGCAGACTGCAATCAGGTACTACGCCGCTGCAAAAGTTCCCTGGGATGGCCTAGGTGGGGTCCCCTACGCCCCTGTCCAGGTGCAAGATGGTAAGATGGATGGCTGGACTCTGGGGAGCACCATCTCATATGATGCACAGGCGGCACCAACAACTCCTCCCGAGCTTGAGCCTGAGATTGAGGTTGAGCCTCTTCAGTGTGTGGAAGAGAGCGTCTCCTGGACTCCTTTGACCGAGGCTGTGGCTGACAGTGCATCTGTGACCCCTGCTGCACCTGACCAGGCTGCCATCAGTCAAAGCCAAGAAGCCCCTGAGGTATGCTTCGGATTCGCAGCAATGTCGAGCTACTAAATACTTTGCTTTTGCGCACCTGATCAAATGACCCTCATACAACCAAAGAGATTTCTGCTTTATGCAAATGGCATTCAGGCTAGAATGGCTGGATGTTCCTGCAAAGTTGTCTATACATCTCCATTTCAAGACTTCTACAAGGAAGTGTTACAGCAAGACCCCAGCACACAATGCACATCCTCGTGCACATCCTTTTTACCATATACGCTGCCCTCAAAGCGTGAGCAAAACTGCTGAATTGCGCGTGACAACTTGACTCCATACCAGTGTCATCCTTGCAAACCATGGACAGGGTTCTTGTGCTATGTTGCTCACAAAGTTCAAGGTCGTGTCGATTCTTTGCCATCTTAGCGTGGGGGCAACATGCTGATGTTGTCCTCACAACACTCTAAATGCACGGACATATGCATGCTAATGGAGATGTGCCTGACTGCATCAAGCCAACAAATGCAGAAAAGTCATTGCATGCATTACCTGCAGGCCAAAACTGCCCCCCTCACCACCGCCAGCACCCCACATGTACCCCAGGCATCCTCATCAGGGGCCTGCAAGGGCAGAGGGTGTAACATGTTCAGCGGGGATGGCAGCGGGGACTACTGTGGGATTCTGGCCGCCAAGTCGCAGCAGTCTCAGCTTCAGCCCCACGACGACCTCATACCTGCCTTTGACGTACACCTGCCTTCCTCTCCTGTGCAGCCAGATGACTCATCTGCCCAGCAGCTGCAGCAGTCTAGTGGAGACCAGCCAGCTGTACAACTTGGTGGGCAGCTGGCTCCGTTCATTGGGCAGCAGGTGCAGCCTCAGGGGCAAAGTGAGGAGGGCAGGCCCAGCAGGCACGCTGGGAAGTCCACAGGGCAGAAGAAGGACAAGAAGAAGAAGAAGAGACCTCAGGTCCTGGAGTGTGAGGAGGTGGTTACATGGGGCCACGACAAGTTCCAGGAGATTCAGGTATTTGCTACATGCTGAGTCGCCATACCCTCCAGCTGGGCTTTTTTCCTGTTGTGAGTGGTCACACTTTAATGCATGCAGTTGGTGCTTACCTGTCTGAGCTTGTATATGCATGTATTGCATGCATGAGGCTGAGTGCCTTGGGTCTCAGACCTGCTTTGATTTTCTGTACAGCCATTATAATGCACCTGCATGATGTGTGCTACAGAATGCTGAGCCTGGGACTGCAAAGGCTGAGTTCCCACTGGCTGAGAGTAGTATACTTGGGTCTCCTGAGCCTGAGCCTGAGATTGAGGTTGAGTCGCCTCAGTGTGTGGAAGAGGGTGTCTCTGAGACTCCCCTGACTGAGGCTGTGGCTGGCGCTCCATATGTGTCCCCTGATGCCGAGGCTGAGTCAGCAGCCAAGCTCTCCAAGCACACCCCTGCTGCACCTGACCAGGCTGCCATCACTTATGCACATGCAGCCCCTGAGGTACGCTTCGCATCTGCAGCACTGGTGAGCTGACATTTTTGCTTTTGTGCACATTCACTGTGGATCAAGTGACCGCCGTTAGACCAAAATGTGTTGTGCTGTGTGCATATAAGATGTAGGCTAGAATGACTGAATGTTCTGAGCATTTTCAAAGTTATTTTTACACATTCACTTCAAAACTTCAAACGCAAGACTTTTGATGCAAGAATGTGACAGCAAGCCCTGGCACACATTGGACATCCACATGAACCCTCTCACCACATGCAATGCCCTCAAAACATGTTACAAAATAAGTCATTGCACGTGACCACTGAACTCCACACCAGAGTCCCAGCCACTTTTGAGCTGATGATGATGACCAACATGTGCATGCTTCAGACAGTGAAGGTCCCTCAAGCCCCCCCACATGTGCCATGCTTGGATGACCTGCATGTGAAGGAGGGTCAGAGGCCACCCACCAACATTGACAGTGCAGCCCGCACGCTCTTAAGATGCCTGGGCCTCAGAGCGGGTCCTGAGCTGAAAGCTAAGCAGCAGGTACAGCTTGGCTGCCGCCTCCTCATCACCTGCAAAACATGCAATGCTACTTTGCAACTTGTGCGCATTCCATCGATGACTCACATACACTGCCAGACTCAGCTGTGGAAATCTGTTGGCTCCCTGTCAGGGACCAGCCAAACTTTCTTTCAGATTTTTTGCCAAATGTTTTATAGTCCATTTGCCCTGGCACATCATGAGAGGTGTCCCGAGCATTGATCTTGTCCACAATGCTGAGCTGTGGGTTGCTCACAGCAGTGTTACTCTGCCGTGCATATGTAGTGGCACAGCCAAATGTCTGTCAGCACTTTGCTGATAGAATGAGCAGTGAGGTGATGTGGGTGGTGCAGGAGGCCAAGAAGGAGCTCAAGGTCTACGAGGGGCTCGTTAAGGCAGCCAAGGCAGAGAAGGTACCTATCAACATGGGTTTTTGCGACGCTGAATGTCTGTAATCAGCGCAGAGGTTGTTATGGGTCATGACTTGTGGTTTAAAACAGCGCAGCTGTGTTGTCTTTGCCAGCCATGGAGGGGAGTTGTGTGCTACAGTGCTCATAAATTCTGCATTCATGTTGGCTTTTGTAGTCTTTGTTCTGCGGCAACATGCTGATGCTGTTTATGCACATACACACAGACATGCACGCACGCATGCACCCCAATTGACTTGTGTCTGGCTGCATCAAATGAACTGTTGCAAGAATGACACTGCATGTGTTATCTGCAGGCGGCAGCCTCCCCCATCACCACTCCCTCCACCCCAAATGTACCCCAGTCATCCTCATCAGGGGCCTGCAAGGGCAGAGGGTGCAACATGTACACCGGGGATGGCAGCGGGGACTACTACGGAGTTCTTGCTGCCAAGTCACAGCAGTCTCAGCCAAATGGTGACCTCATTGCTGCATTGGAGGCACACCTGCCTTCATCTGCTATGCAGCCAGATACCCAATCTGTGCAGCAGCCTAGAGGAGACCCTGAATATGCTATTGAGGATGCATCACTGTCTGCCAGGCAGCCAGGCAACCAAGACATGCAGCTGCAGTCTACCAGCATGCATGTTGAGCAGCAGCCAATGCGCAATGGCAGCTCCAGTCTGCCAGGGGAGCAGCAGGTGCAGGCCCCTCAGCAGCTGCTGCATTCCAGTCAGCACCAGCCTGTACAACTTGGTGGCCAGCAGGCTGTAGTAGATGGGTGGCAGGTGCAGCCTCAGGGTCAAAGTGAGGAGGGCAGGCCCGGCAGGCACACTGAGAAGGCCACAGGGCAGAAGCAGGCCCAGAAGAAGAAGAAGAAGAGACCTCAGCTCCTGGAGTGTGAGGAGGTGGTTACATGGGGCCACGACAAATTTGAGGAAATTCAGGTATTTACTGTATGCTGAGTCATCATAGTCTAAGCTGAGCTTGCTTTCTGTTGTGAGTCTGTACACCTTGATGCATGCAGTTGGTGCTTACCTGACCTGTATAATACATACTATGCATCTATCGCATGCATGAGACTGAGTGCATCAGGGCTTTGATTTGTGTACAGCCATTTGTCATGCACTTGGATGATGCATGCTACAAAATGCCATTGCTGACATTTTTTTGACTTGTCGTAGGCCTAGGCAATGTTTCCTCAAGACGCAAGCGCAACTGTTCAGAACGCTGCCGGGAAGCGTCAATCAATGTAGCGCTGTGTCATTGTGATAGTTATAAGTGACCTAAAGAGCATGTGAGTGGGAAGAACCGAGACAGATGAGCTGTATAGCCATGCATTGCATTTCTTATCAAGCCAAGATAGTACAGTTCACTGAATTACAGCAGCCCCTGTGGTATAAATTGTTGCTCAACGCATGTCTCATGGCAATAGACATCTACAGAAAGTATTCCTTTTGTTTTAACATGCACTGAAAGAGAGAGAGAGAGGATTTTATATCTTCAGCCAACCAACTAGGTTGTACAGATGTGCTAGTTGATATGTTTCAACAGCTCACATGATTTGGTCAGAGAACCCCTCAATACCTGTGAGTTGCTAAGCTATACGTATGGACTTTTGTTTTGCTTGTGGAGTCGACCACGTTTGCAGCAACTGGGTAAATGGCTGGTAAATAAAGTAACTATACAGGAACTGCCACAGCAGTAGATGCTCGAGGCCCATTGCAAAATGCGCAAGTTCATTTGTTGTACCTAAATATACATACAGGCTGCTCAACTAAATACGCATCGTACTGCTGCAAACTATCCAAAATAGAAAGAACAAATTTATTGCTTCACATTGTCCCAGCAGTCAAGGTGATTAGCCCAATTATATAGCTGCACTTTGCATCATCTCTCTTTTGCAAAAGCCCTGGCACCATCTCTTCTAAGCTAGCCTTAGCCTCCTACAAGCAACAATGCAATGTCAATTTTGGATCAGCTAGGTCCTTAAGCATGTTCCATTGGCTCTCCAGGTTACAAGCTGAATTGTCACTGGCTTCGCCAGCGTAGGTAATGTGGCAGAGCAACATGCCATTCACTTGCTGCTCTCCACAGCCAGGACTGTTTGACACAACAGTACGCAGTTGACTGACCTGTGACAGCATGTCCAGGAGTGTGTCAGTGACCCCTCTTGGTCTGGTCAGCCACAGGCGCGCTGCATGTTGCTTACAGGCTGAATGGCCACCAGCTTGCGCAACATTCAGGCTAGTGGTCAAAGGCTGACCACTTCTGCAGCCACACAGCAGCATTCACCACTTGCAAGACACTTGCCCAGGTGCGACAGTGCATAAGAGCATATGCAGCCTGATTCTGCAAAAACTTGGAACACAACTTCAGACTCCAAGCAGGCGATTGATGCATGAACATAACTCAGTTCGCTATGTCACAGCATTGTTTGCCTTGCAACAACAAATAATGTGGTCTTCTGTACATTGCAATTTTGAGCATGGCTAGTCAGCCTTGTGCTGGCCATGTGAAGCATCCAAGCTGACAACATATATGCATCTCACCTTGCACATGCTCCACTAAAGTAACTTATGTCATCATGAATGCTCACACAGCCTGCATGTTGACTCTTTTGTGCCCAAGAAACAGCAAGCCACCAGTCTCAGGCAGCTCTTCTCAACAGGCAATAGGCAAAGAGAGCATACAAGAGTCACAGGACACTCGTGACCTACCTGAGCAATTTGACCACACGAGCAAGGTTGATGCTTGCTGTAGCTGCTTGCAAGCAGTTTGCAGCAACCTCTTGGGGCAGAGTGAAGACCACCAGATTGCCATCCCACCACTCACACAGCCTAGACTGCCATGCTGGAGTGCTGAGGCTGCCCTCTGATTTTAGAGTCCCCATGAAGACAGACTGCATCAACATGCTGTTGAGCGGAGTATCTGTGTACCCTGCATTGCAAAGCAAACTACTATAACACAGCAACCAAAACAGTGTGATGCGGTTGAACACAATTTTGTGCTCAATGCAAAAGCAGGCACAGATACAGGAATATGCTAGCAGGCTTGAGATGGACGCTAAGCGGTGCAAAGGTGTGTTTGTGTTGAGTCTGTCTTTTACTGTCGTAACAGGGCATGTAGCAGTGGATGACACAGGGCATTTAGCAGTGGGTGACCTAGGGCATTCAGCAGAGGGTGACCCAGGGCATTTAGCAGTAGATGACCCAGGGCATGTAGCAGTGGGTAACACAGCATGCAGGCTAGCACGTCAACATCCAACACAACATCACAGACCTTGTTGGGATGCTGATTAGATGCGATGAATGTATATGCAGAGTCTATGCAGTCTGACCTGCGTCAGCCCAGGATCTGCCTACTCTATTGGTAGATCAGCTGTGGGCCATCAAGTCTAGCACCCCTGATACACTGCTGTTGGTGCCCCACTTGTATGACAGCTTGATGTGATGTCCAGCAGCTCGGTCTTTGCCTCAGGACACATCTTCATGCCTCCACCTACGCAAAGAATACAGGTGTGGTGTCAAGCAGGCTACATGACGCAAGCAGAGGCCTTGTTACAATGACAAAGTAAGCTGTATCCAGCGGCTGTAAGCCCTGCAATCCAAATCAGCACTGAAGTGAAAATGTCTGTAATCGTTGCTTGTGTGCAGCTGGGGAGTAAATGCTCAGGCCGCGGCAAATTGAAAAGCACACAGCAGAGCCAAAAGCTCCCTACAGACAGGGTCTTTAAGCATTGTGCAGCTTGCAATCAGTTGCACACCATAGCCTTCCAGAGAACAAACTTACCTGAAGCCTCTGGAAACGCATCTTGATCATAGCAACTCATGAAGCTGCATAACAGATGTAAACAGATGCTTGCTAGCCAGCTCATTTGCTTTGGTCATACCTGCACAGTCAGTAAGGGGTAAGGCACTGCAGTCAGGCAATATGCTCGTATGATCAGACAAAATAGTTGGTACTTAGGATGTGGGTGCACATTGTGGCGAAGCGGGTGCAATGGGAAAGTGCTGCCACATTCTGAGATGCACTTCAATTCAAAAGCTATTTGCACGCTTCGACTGCGAAACCAGCTGAAGGCATATTCTGCTGCAAAGATGCAGCATGCAGCATGCTGCATAGCAGCAAGACCAAGGAACCTTTGCCAGCTCACCAGTGATGAGGTACGCTGCTCCACCGACCTTGTCTTTCAGGTCACTGTCAGTCTGCTTGGCTGCCTCAGTGCCAAACCCTCCAGTGGCCATGTTTACAAAAGACTTGCCATTGGCTGAAGCCACATCCACTGGTTTCGAGACACCTGCGCACGCCACAACTTCAACTAACATTAGTTGACACACAAAGGGCTGATCATGCTCCCTGTTTGTGCTGCACTAAGGCATGTTTGATTGACTTAGCTCATCATGCATGCAGTGTACGTGTGTTGCTGAGCTGGTTAGCAGCCTCAATCAGGCTGGAGCACCTGATGTGAGGCCCAGAAATTTGGCCCAGCAATTTGGTGCCAAGACACATTGAGCAAAACATGCCGCAAAGCAGTGCTTGTGTGCGGTTGTTCCAAGAAATTGTTTGCACACCTTGCACAGCGGTCTGCATGGCCTGCACAAGATTGTCATCATGGATGGTCAAAGAGAGGTTGCAAAATTGTTGGCTGTGCCCAGAGGCAGCACAGCTAGGCATGTATCCTTGGGTGCATCCTGGTCCACCAGCTCATTGACAACCTGATTGATGGTGCCATCACCTCCAGCTGCAATCAGGATGTCACGATCTGCAAGATCACAGGCCATGTCAGCAAATTTTGTAGACATGACAAGCTGCAGACGAAGACACCAATTTGACTGGCCAAAGCTGAAATGTTACAGCTACTTCTCAAGTGTGTCAAGGTCGCACAGCACTGGATGCCAATGTCCTGTGAACATGATTGCAACCAAGCAGCAGCCTGGACTTTCATTGGTTCATCCTGTGTAAGTACACAGGATGCAAATGCAGCAGCAGACATTTCCAAGCCTATCAACATTCAGATGCGTGACTTGCATGTTACGAGGTGCTGTCAAGGCAAACTTGAAGTGCTTACCATCAAAGTGTGCAATGAGCTTCTTGACACCCTTTGACATGTCTTCAGGACTTCCAGTCTTCATGAGATCAATGTCATGACCATCTCTCTCCAGCCATGCATATGCCTCCTTGAACTCAGGGGTAAATAGCGATCAAAGTGGCTGCACTCTGGTCAAAGCGGCACTCTGGTCAAAGCGGCTGTGGGCACCGCCTGTAATCAGGACCTCCAGTAATTACAATCTATTTATAAAATCTAAAGGTGCAGATCTTTGATGACTCCCATGCACAATGCAATCGATCATGATAAGGCATTCAGTTTGACTGAAATGTGTGCCATTTGCACCAGCAACATGTCGTCTACCTCACGCTAGAAACGGCATCAGAACGCTGTTCAGAGCAGCAGACATCAATGTCAGCAGCTGCGTCAGAAGTTGTAGATGAGGTATGATGGTTACACGTGATTACGCCGTAACGTGCTTTGGGTGAAGAATACTCGAAGCACACTGCCCACAGCGGCCGATGCTGACCACTTGCGTCAGTGCTGTGATGTGGCATGCGCAACGAAGGGTCATCGCGCATGCTGCAGCTGAAGCTGCACCAAGTGCAGCAGAAGCGTGGGTGCACTGTCGGTTAGGCATGCTATAAACTCAAGGTACTGTGTTTGGAAGCGAGCTCGCTGGCTGCGAACAAATTTTGGTATCGTTACAAGCACACATGGAGTCTATCTTGCCTGTTAGAACTCGCAGCATGCCCTGTGTAGGCTTTTTGGCAACCGAGTGGTGTGCCGTTTAAGTGCCCAGACTGTTGTTTTGTGTCGGGGGTCACTCTGATATTGTCATTTCACCACGTAGTTATGACCATGACATCATCTGGAACGCGAGACGTCGTTGACTTGACTCAAGACGAGGAGGAATGCGATGAACTTGTCGCTCGAGTTGGCTGCAGCAAAGGCCTCGGGGCTGCTGATCAGCAAGCTGCTGAAGCCGCTCAAGTCTTGGGCTCAGATGCATCACAGGCGCATCTCCAGCCTCGGCGTCCTGCCAGGTTGCAGTGGGCGCAGCATCACCTTGAAAGTCACGTACAGCAAGCAACCTCAGCCCAGCAGCAGCAGCAGCAACAGGCGCATGAATGCAAAGGCCCCTTGGCCCAGTATCAAACACCTTCCCAGCCGGCAGTACCAGCGCCCAACCTGACAGACCCAGCATTGCATCTGCTAGACCACACTTTCATGATGGATGCCCTCAGCGTGCTGACATACAGCCAACCCGCAGCACAGAAGTCTGACCAGCCTGGCTTTGCATCTTTGGATGTGCAGTATATGCAACTGCTCAGCCAGGCACAAGCTGTGGATCAGGGGCGCCTGCTGGTCTGTTTGGAATGGCTGACAGTAAAAATGTGTCAGCGTGGGCTGCTTACTGAACATATGGCCTTGATCAATTATGTCCTGTTGAGTTGCCAAGCTGCAGAGGTGACGTTCTGAAGGCTGTCAAGTCGTGTCATGGCAGCATGCAAATGGTCCCGTCTATGAAGCACGTGCATGTGTATACACCATCATGCACGCTATGCTATGGTCATTCTGTGAGCTACTTACAGCCATAAATGGTGTTCCATATTGGTGTTGTTTGCAAATATCTGCTGCTGGCATGATAAGCTTCTCCACTGGATTTGAGCCATCCACCTCAGATGTGATGCTGTGATAGCTTGGCCCCAGTGTCAGCCGTTAGGTGCATGTGCAATCATGACATATACTCATGTATAGCATGTTGTATGTTTGTTGCTTTGCTGCTGCAGTGCAAACTGAAAGGAGCAACTTGTACAAGTATAGGTTCTGCCATCTGCAGCATGTTGCTCTCATTAAAACCCATCAGGGCACTGTGTCGTATCACATTCCCACAAATTGAATCAAGAACACACATGGTTATGCTCACCCCATGCTCGATGAAGTACATTGCATGAAGCAGCTTGCACAGCTGCATTGTAAACACCATCCAACTTTACATGGGTCCATCACAACGTGAAGCTCGTTTGGGGCGGTGTCAAGACTTGAATGCTGCTCTGCAGGGTGGATCTCTGATCTCCATCAAGGCTCTCGCAAGCAGGGCGGCCCAGACAGCCCCGGGGTACATCCATGAGTTTGTGCGTATCCATCAGGGCCGTGAGCCTGAGGTGGGCATCTGCTTAGGGTTTAGGATTCAGGGTTTAGGAGTGATTACTCATGCCATACATCGCCCCTCATGCAAAGTGAATTGTCTCTGCATCCAATCATGCATTGTCTTGCAGAGCAATTATCCAGGAGACTTGTGGGCAGATATTCCCTCTTTGCCATGCCCAAGTCATTTGCTGAGATTCTGCTCTGGCACTTCTGGGATGGCACATGCATTTAGGACGAAATGTTTGGCTGCAGTTCCAGTGTCCACCCTCTGCCCTTCCTCCGATATCAATGTCAAGCGTGTTGCAATACGAAATGTATAGTAACACCGCCTCAGAGCTGCGGGAAAATATCATCTGCAATGAGGCATGTCCTTGATTGAACCTGTTCCTGTCTTGTCCATCTTTGTTGAGAGCATGCATGCATGCATGATGGTCAAAAGATTGGTTCAACTGAGCCAAGTTGTATTGCTGCAGTATGAGGCCTTGGCCATGTTCCCCTGGCTGCAGCCAATCCAAGCTGGCGGCAATTTCACCATCATGCAGTACCTGGTAGCTCTCTCTTTCTTTGAGCTTTGCCCCATCTGGGAGCAGCAACAGCAGCGAGAAATGCAGGCGACCAATCCCTTCAGCTGTGGCTACATTGCTGAAGGCCAGCTTTGGCTTCAGCAGCATCTGACAGGGCAGCTGCAAAGGCAGCAGCAGCAGCAGGGACAACAGCAGCAACAGCAGAGTCAACAGCAGCAGCCTTCACAATATCAGTTTGCGCACCACCACACTGACAACAGCAGACTGCAAGGCAGAATGTTGATGCATCAGATTGCGACTCACACCAGCCTAGGTCAGCAGCCTGCGCCAAATGCTATCTTTGGGAACTGGCATGGAATCTCATTGCCACACTCCCCAGACCCCTCTTATGCCCTTCATGGGTTCAGTCAGCCTGTGGCACCCGCCTGCTCAATGCCCCAGTCTTCACGCCGCCATGACAGCATGCTCAGCACATTACCTGAGCCTCTGATGCATGCTGCCATGCATGGAGCTGGGCTAGGATTACAGGTGCTCAGCAGCAGTCCATCTGATCTTGGGGAAAGGTTGCCTTTGGTGTCGAAGGGCGAAGCTGTTATCGTTCATAGGAAGGTTGGGGAAAGGTTGCCTTTGGTGTTGAAGGGCGAAGCTGTTGTTGTTGATAGGAAGGACGCTGCAGACAATCTGCCTTTTGGCAGAGGCAAGAGGGCACAACTGAAGGAGCCTCTGTCCGTTGTGTTTGCGCCTGATACCCACGCGTCACAGAAAGTCAGTCCATCAGGTATCAACCCCATTGCACGCTTGTCAGGAGGGCTACAGGGCCTGTCTAGATGTGTGCTGACAGGATGGACTGTCTCTGAGCAGTTCTGTGTTTGACCACCCTGTTCCACCACATGTAGCTGTTGCCTTTTCCTAAGATTTAGTTGCAAGTCCTTCCATTCAGTGTAAGTGCAGCTCAGTATTGCAACATGTGTGAGTGGCGGATACGCTTAAGCACGCATTGGCGAGTTGTGTCAGTTGCATTGATATCATTTGCTTTATTGTGTTTGTGACTGCTTTGTCTAGAGTTAATGGCACCAACATTGCCCTGCCTAGTCAAATCATGTCACCGCCTTGCTGACTTGTTTTGGCATGCAGGGGAAATGTCGCCCAGTGACCTGGCTAACCTCATGAAGCACAACCTCTATATGTGTATCAACCCCATCTACCTCAAGCAGTGCAATGATGCAGAGCTGCAATCGCTGTCAGCACAGGGTCTTTTGCGCAACAGTGGCCTTCAGCAGAATCAGGCAAGCAACTGCATGACCACAACTTTTGGAAGTACATGATACCTGCCTGTCTGGCTGCACAGCTGAATTGTTGCTGGCTGCTGAAGTCTTGCATCATGTAGCCCAGGCATGTCTGTGCATGTCACCATGCAGCTGTAGAGACAGCATGCATCGCAGCAAATCCAGGAACGCCTTCTTGTATGTTTGTTGAGGGCATGTTTTGCAACATCTCATCATGAAAGGCATTACATATGTCCTAGCTAGCTATTGAGTATGCTGCAAGTCAAGGAGATGAAGCTGCTTGTCCACTCTGCACAAGATTCCATGTCAGTACATAAGGTATGCGGTGTATGCCTTCAGGCATGGCTGTCAGAGCTGAGCAGGAGTCAGGCAGTTGCTGCATCAGCTGCTTGGTCTCAGACACACAGATGCACATCAAGTCCGCCCATTGCAACCCATTCAGCGTCAGCTCAGGCCGTAGGTAGCAAGCCTCGTGCACCAGCAGCTGCACAGGTAGCTGCACCAGCAGCTGCACAAGTAGCTGCACCAGCAGCTGCCGAAATAGCGGCCACCACAGCCTCAGTTCTCGTGAATGATGCTGTCAGAGAAGTCAGCTGCGAACCTGCAAGGGCACTTTCATCTGCAAGGGCAGACTCACCAGCAACAGCCCCTGCAACTGCAGCACCAGCTGCATCAGCCCCTGCACCTTCTGCTTCAGATGCGTCCATTGCATTGGCTTGTCTCGGGAGTGCTGCAGCACACCATGTCCTGGTTAGCAGCTCAGAGCCACTGTCTGGACCAAATCCGGTCCCAGAGTTATCTGCTTTGCCAGGGCCACTTGCTCATCTGAGGCCAGAAGCACATAGCAGCAATGCTCAGAGAGCAGCTGATGCCAGCACTGCTAGTCAGACTGCCGATGCAGTGCCTGTTTCTACAGCCAAAGAGATTCAGCCTCAAAAGGACTCTGGGTCATCATGGATAGCAGCAGCAGCAGCAGCAGCACAGAGTGACAAGGCCACAGGCAGCCCTTCTGCCAATGCTGACATGCCTTCTGATGTTGCCAGTCCTCCCTTCAAAGATGCTGCTCCAAAGGGCACAGCCCAGAGTGCACATGAGACTCCGACGGCACTCAGGCCCAGCTTCATGCCACCCAAGCAGCGCTCATCCCTCACAGACAGACAGACCCCAGCCTCTCCCACCTCTGCATCTCTATCTTGGACTGCTGCTGCTGCCTCATCCACCCCTCAGGCCACCCCCCCGGCCCTATCGCCTTCCTCAACGTTCCCTTCACCGCCTGCCACACAGTCTGCCATACCAACAGCATCGCCTTTGGCTGCTTCTGGCCCTACTCCTGCAGCAGCAGCACCTGAACCTTTGACTGTCACCAGTGGGCACACATCCCCCTGTCTACTGGGCACCAGCCAGCAGCAGCCACAGCCACAGCAGCAGGTCAGCACCACCCCCAACGCACTGCTCAGCAGTACAGTCATGGCTGGTGGATCATCGAAGCAGGCTGAAAGCCAAGATGATGGCATGGGTGATGCACAGGCTCATCAGACAGCAGCGTCCACATCCTCTGAAGGGTCAGGAGATGCCAGGGAGGGGGGGCTGTACCCCTTCCCTATCCACCGCTCGGCACAGGACAGGCTTGCTGGCATTGTCAGCTCCTCGCCATGTGCTGAAGAAGACTCCAGCCATCAGTACGTTTTTGGCAGGAGGAAAAGGACGTCAGCTGATCAGAACATGCCTGGTCCTAGTGCTCAGGCTGCGCCTGTGCCTGACTTGAGCAAGCCCACTGATAAGATATTCCCAGGTACTCTCATGCCATCCCTGCATAGTCAGGTAGCACTCATAGGAAGCCGGTTTGCAGTTGTCAGTAGCCAGGCAGCATCCCTGCATGATCCAGCAGAGTTCCCAGATGTTCAGGCTGCACCCACTGGCTGTCAGACTGCCTCTAACCACATGCAACGCTCTATAAGTACTGGTGCTGCAGTCGTGGACGCTGCTGCAACTGACACTTCTGGTCTTAGTCTTACACCTCAAGCTGCTACTGCCAAGGCTTCTGAAGCAGCCACAGCAGGCAAAACCTTGGCTTCAGCAGATGCTTCAGAGCCTGATGCTCCAGCCATGGCAATGACCTCAACAGCAGCAGCAGTAGCAGAGTCACAATGTCCAGAAGCAGAAGAGCCTGTGGCAGCTGTATCAGCATCAGCAGCACAGCCAGCAGCAGCTGCAGATACTGGCCCACCAGCAGCTTTGTTGGCAGCTGCGACAGAAGCAGCCCCGGTAATTAGTTTGTCATCTGCATCAGCTGCGTCTGTGGATGATCCAGCCTCGATGACTCCAACTCTGCATTGCACCACACAACCTAGCCTCCCCAAGAAGAGGAAGAAGTCAAAGTACTTCAGCGAGACATTTGAAGTCAAGAAGCGGCGGAGGAACAAGATGCAGAGAACCAAGGCTGAGAACAGGGCAGCTAGGGCAGCTGGTGCGGCCCTGCCCGCAAGTGCTGAGAGCGTCTGGGTCCATTCTTCTTCATGGTCTGGAGACAGTGTCGGCCATGTGTCTGCCTCAGCACAGAAGCACACAGGTGACTCATCAAGACTTGTGTCCTGAAGTGTATGTCTTGTCATATTCAATTCACCAATTTACATTTCATGCCTTTAGCTTTCATCAGAGGAGTCAACAGACAATAATTGGGAGAATGCTGGGTTTGAATCATACAAGTCATGCAATGCTGTTCAAAAAGCGACAGATCTGGGCCACAAAAAGGCCCATGTTTTGTAATCAAAACCTACATCTGTGATGTCTAATACAGCTGTCTAATACAGCTCAAAGCATGCATTAAGTCATGTGACAACACATGTGATGTGTCATCAATCATGGGTTGAAGGAGCCTGTGACTAATGGCTTCGGGAAAGCTCAACAGACATCAACCCTTCCATGCATGGGACGACCGTTTGAGTGATGTCAGAAGTGAATGTCTCTTAGCATGATGTATGTAGGCATGATGTCTCTTTGCATGATGCATGTTGGCATGCTGTATGTAGGCGTGATGTATGAAGGCATGATATATGTAGGCATGATGTATGTAGGCATGATGTCTCTTGGCATGATGTATGTAGGCATGCTGTAACAAGCCATGACGTATGTAAGCATGTTGTATGTAGGCATGCTGGTCAGAGATGCTTCAAGCCGCTTTGCACGGCTGGGTCAGCAGGTGCCAACAGCAGGTCATGTGACTGGCCAGCAAGACAGAGGTGCTGCCGACGCGTCTGAAGCTGATACAGGCAGTGGTAGTCAAGATGCCATGCCTGTGAAGCAACAGGGGGTTGACAGTGATGAGGAAGACAGGATGCAAGTGGATCAGCAGGAGAGTGATTTGATCAAGTCTGAGTGTCAGGGTCAGGTGAGCAGGAGCTTTGCACCCAGCCTTCTCATGCTGGCATGCATGTCAACTTTGTGTATGTTTTGTACACCAAGCATTCTTATACAGCTACTTTGGCTGTAAGCTACATGCATACATCAAACGCAACAGCATTGCTGCAGTGATGTTTGAGTCGTGCACCTTTCTTGTAGCTGCTGTTGTTAATTAGGGTGTCACCTGTTAGGGCAGACCTTTGCCAAAATAACACACAGGCAAAAAAAACTTCAGGCTCCACTGCATTCTGCTGTACACAGCAAGCAAGAGAGTGAGCATCTGTGGCCCACACTACGGACCATACAGTGACTGCTGTGACAAGCAGCAAGCTGTCTACTGAGAACCCAATCTGATGTGGTGCTTGGCTTGTGTTCAGGAGGTGGCATGCAGCGCCTTAAACTTGATGAGTATGCTGCTGCCTAAGCCCTTTGTCAAACCAGTCTGGGCTCTGGACTTGCGCATGTCAGGTGGGTGCTACAGCTCACATACTTCCCCGCCAGCTTGGACATAATTTGTTGTGCACATGTCAGCTGCTGAGACCTTCTTACAATGATGATGTTTCTTATTACAGAAAGACTGCACCAGATATCACGCCGCAATTGTCATGACACAGAGTGCAATGATTTGAGACGTCGTCATGAATAAGCATCAGCACCGTGACACTTTACATGCAGTATGTATCAACAAACATTGAAACCTTGACACTCCATATGCAGCATTTAATCAACATTGCCAATGGCATCTTTGAGTATGATGCAACCTTGCCGGTGCAGAGGTGGAGCAGCAGGGCTATCAGAGCTTACTGGAGGGTGCTTTTGTGCTGGTGTGTGACAGGGATGAGCAGCATCTGGTACAGGTCAAGGCCTGTCACCCTGATCACAACATGCAGCCTGTCTTCACCATTCAGGTAACACAACACCTACATGCAAAGGTAGCATTGCAGATATTCCAGATATGCATCCTTTTCATTGTTGTCCATGGCATGTGATGACAATACAACACCCACATGCACAGGTGGTTCTGTGGATATCCCAGGTATGTGTCCTTTTGTGCTGTTCATGGCATATGATTGCTGCACCTAAGCAGGAATCACCTGTGTGCAAGTCAGTCAAACATACCAGCGCTGTTGCACTCAGAAGCGCCACGCAGGTTGCAACACAACTGTCATCTGATGTCAACGTTTGCAAATTCACATTGACAGTTACGCTGTGCCTGCAGCTCAAGCGTTAGGATCTGACACTACTGGCAATATGCCATTGTCGCTTTGTTCATTGCAGAATGGTGAGGAGGTTCGGTATGAGGAGCTGAGTGATGCTGTGCACTTTGAGGCACACCATGTGCGCCTCCACCAGGTGGCCATCATCACTGGCAAGCTGCCAAGGCTGCTTCTAGATGAGGTTTGCTTCTTCAACATCAACTGGAGGCTTGAGAAACAAAGCAAACGCTTTGCCTGGTTCTTTTGGTAACTGTCCTCAGCAGCATTTGATGTAGTCACTGTTGCTATCACTGTCTTCTGCAGTCACTGCTCCATTCACTCTGTTGAGTTGTTTGTTGACTGAACACCATGTTGCAGTCAACATGAGGGGAGGAGCTCTGCTTCTTAGAACCGAGTGAAGGGCTCCACAGCACTGAGATGTGTTGTAATACATGGTGATCAGTCTTGAACAGAGTGAAGGGCTCCACAGCCCTAAGACGTGTTGTAATGCATGGCGATCAGTCCTGATCATCATATATCTCACTTGCAGGTGGCTCATGCGAATATGGAGGCGCGCATTGAGCAAAGCATGGCATGCTTTGAGCTGCAAGAGCAGCTGAAGCAAGCTGGCCAGGACAGCACCGCACAGCAGGCCTTGACTGAAGAGATCAGATCGCTGACCAGCCAGATCATGAGCAGGTTAGCCCATTTGTCACTTCAATACAAAACCCATCTATGTCATCTGCTCCTGACCCTTGCTGTGTATATTTTGTGCACCTGGGTTGAGAGTTTAGCCTCATCAAGTCTTGATCATATGCTCGATAATGTGCAGCTTCACAAAGCAAACAGGGTGCAGTCTATTATCTCTAATTGGCATTTTGGCTTTAGGACAAAAACTATTACACAAGGGCTATCTGTCAGAGGATAGCATCTGTGAATGCTCAATTCAGGTCGTTTGCCTTGTCAGTCTATGATCTCAGTTCACTCAGGCAAGCCGAGCATGGCTGAGAGACAGCAATGCTGCAAACATTCATGTTGAGGACATGTCTCTGTCTGTGCATCGTGTGAGGTCTGTTGTTCTCAGATGCTGACAGTCTACTGTACTGTGCAGGCCCAGTGATGCCATTTACTCAAGGATAGACAAAGACTGGAAGACTCAGGAAGAGGTACACTGTTTGCAAAGCTTCCTTTTATTACAGTCTAATGGTCTGCCCTCGCAACAATAGTTCTCTTGGTTGTTTCCTAGTGATTTAGTTTTTTGTGGTGTGATAGCCAGCCTGTGCTTTGGTATGAATATCACCATCCAATGCTGCAGCACTTTTGGTGCCAGACTGTTGCCTATGCATAGCTTCTAAGAGTGTGTTGTTTGTTTGCTTGCTGGGCATGCTTCATGCAGTTGTGCATGCAGTCATTACTTCATATTTACACACTCAGCCACTCATAAGCTTGTTGACCCTGCCTTGCTCACTCCTCGCACTCACTCACTCACTCACTCATCCACACACAGCAGCAACAACCCAATGACCCTGACCACTTCAAGCAAAGCTTATGCTGCTGGACGTATTCTTCTGTGACTTGCTTACCTGCTAATGCATTCTCTGCTTGCCTAGGAGACAAGGAGCTTCTTCGTCAAGCTGTGCGGCAGCAAGGCAGAGGAAGCGCTTGCAGAAGGCAATCAGAGCCCTTCAGTCAAGCAAGAAGCAGCAACACCGGCAGATACTGTCATGCCTGACCAGCAAGCCATCACTTCAGAGCTAGTGGATGCAATGCCTCTGGACCAGACCCATGCGCCTACAGTGGCAACCAGTCCTAAGCTAGATGCTGCTTCGCATGTGGATCAGCATGATGCACAAGCAGCGGCAGCCTTACAGGAGGACGCTGTACCCCCTGTTGATCAGGAGGGTCTGGTTGGGGTGCGCTCCAGGCTGCAGAGCCTACTGCAGGATCTTCCACACCAGGATGCACTGGACGCCCCCTCAGCTCAGATGCCACAGTCCCCCCCTCAGGCACCCACACCCTCAACTCAGGGGCCTGACACCGCTGCCACAGCTGCCACAGCTGCAGACAAGCAGCCATCTCCTGGGCAGAAGTTGGGTCATGCCTTGGGGGATCCTGCCAAGGCTCAAACAGATGGTGGACTTGCCACAGCTGCATCCATGCCAGAAGCTCAAGCTGTACCTGCTGCCTTAGCTGACCCATCTAGGGTCATTGGTAATTCCAAGGGGTCCACTGCCACAGCTGTGCCAGGCTTGAAGAAGAGGAAGAGGGCTGCTGCGCAGGCAATAGCACATGCCACAGCTGTGGACACAGCCACCGCAGCTGCAGCAGACGCCAACAATGGGCAGTCTCCGGTTGAGAAACAAAAGACAGGGATTGCCAGTTGTTGGCCCGAGAAAGTACATGTTTCGTGCAATGGCATGCGAGGCGTGTTTGATGCCACCTACACCATGGTTACGCCGTCAACCGGCAAACGATGCAGACCCACAGTGTTTGTGCAGTCTGCTGGCATGGGTCATGTGGGCAAATGGAAGGAAACCATCAGAGTGGATGATGATGAGGGAGTCCCTGGGATTGCCATTGGTCAATGGCTGAAGGAGGCTAAGCGCAATGGGCTGAAGAGGAACGGCGGTCGCCCTCAGGCTGCAAAAGCCACAGCAGCATCTACAGAAGGGCCTGATGCTGTGAATGTTGCAGCGTCAGCTGATCCTGAGACATCGCCTTCTGGAGAGCAGCAGGCCAATGTCAAGAGCCCAGCTAGCTCTGAAAGAGCAACAGATGCTGAGATTTCACCCACTGAAAAAGCAGCTGAGAGTCAGGCTGGGGCCAAACAGTTGTTCAAGCATGTGAGTGGCCCAGTTGGTTTACAGTGTGTCTCACCATTGCAGAACATGCAGTTGGCTCATTGTTGCATGTTGCAACTACAGTTTATGTGGCTGCATTGATCATGTCATACTGGCTTCATGCATCTCAGGGCCCTCTGTGTACACGAAGTATGATGTGTGTGTGCTGTTTGTACTGCGTCCAGCTAGCCAACCAGTGCATGTTGTCTCTGTCTGTCTCTGTGTCTGTTCATCAGTATGTTTGTCTATGTGCTGATCTACCCACACGTCATGTCTGACTGTCTGACTCTGCGTCTGATCGAGTGTCCTGCCATCTGTCCCTCTGTGTGTACATACAGGCAGGCATGTCTGCAGGAAGCTCAGTCAGCCATGATCCACCAATGTCACATCGTATTGCATCTTTTGGTACCATAGTGCATTGGATTGTAATGCATTGTCTTGTACTGACCTATATCACAATGCATCACACCATGGTGTCTGAAAGCTGTACTGTCTGCATATGTACGCAATATGTAGATCACATTATACGCTGTATGACATCTTGCTTTACGATGATGTCTCTCATGTTTCAGTATATGCCTACCACCTAGTGGGTACCTGGCAAGAACGATGACCTGTAAATCATCATTATCATTATTACTACTATTATCATTGTTGTTATTATTATCATCATTATTATTATTACCAGCATCATCATCATCATCATCATTATCATTATTATTATTATTATTATTATTATAAACAGCAAATTCTGCAGGAGCACAAGCCTGGCGTATCCTGCTTGGCCTGCAAGGAAGCCAGACGCCAGAAGACAATCCAGCGCCAAGCCCAACTCACACAACATGGGTCAACCCCCCCACAGGGGGAAGCCTCACCCCCAGAGGGTGTGACCGATGCCAAGGCTGGAAAGCTGAAAGGCCCTGATGGGCAGCAGGGCAGCTCCTCAATGGCTGTTGTGACTGAGGATGGGCAGATCAGCAGTGTGGCTGCAGAGGGACTTGCCTGGGTGCCTGTTGAGCAGGATTTTGGGGGCAAGCCAACAAGCCCCTTCTCAAAGGCTGCTGCGCAACAACACCTCAAGCTAGGCTCAGGTATTGCCTTGCACATAGTCTGTGCGGTTCACTGTCAAGGCTTGTAGTGGTAGCGGCTTGTTGGTGAGATGATGAAATGCACAGATACCTGTGCATGCTCAAAACACATGAAGCCGCTGAGTCTGACCGTAGCCGTGACTGTGGAATAAGCAAAGGCGTTTTCAATCATCCAATGAGGGACTCATCAGCAGCTCACACTGTTATTGCTTCGCACTGCTGTAACACACAACTTTCTGAGGAAACCCCCATCTGCAGAAGTGTTAAACACACACCACATCGGGCTCATCTCCTCTTCTTGACAAAGGCTCAAGCAAGCTGAATGTAAGTAGCTGACTGGTCTATTGCGTGTGTGTAGGTGACAAGGCAACAAAGGCACCAAAGATGGTATCAACAGCTCAGCTGCACAGCTCGCCAAAGCCCACCAAATCAGACCAAGTCAGTAAGCCATCACTGGGATGTCCACCCAAGCCGGATTCTTTGTCTACTATGAACAGCGAAGCCAAAGGGTCTGCAGCCACCAAGTCAGCTGAAGCAGCTAAGCCAGGCTTGGAAGCAGGCGCTGATGTGTCAGTCAAGACAGGGTTAGGCACAAAGCCTGGGGTGACCCTCTTGACAAAGGGGGGCAAGGGGGCGCTGCCAGGGGTCAATTGCCCTCCAGGCAGCTCTAATCTGGATTTAGCAGCAGATGGGGGTGATGATGAACACCCTGATGCATCCCCAAACAAAGGTCTACAGTCTCCCAAGAGCCCCAGCTCACCCATCAGCCCCTCCCGCAAGTCTGCAGTGAGCTCCCGTAAGCAGGTCAGCTTGGCAGCAGCCCTTAGTCATGACTCAGGGCGAAGCCCCTCAGAGAAGGTTGCCTCACCGCCAAACCCATCTTCCCAATTGTCGCCAGCCTTGTCCAAGAAGGTTAGCTCACCGCCAAACCCATTTGATGCAGCAGCCTTGTCCAAGAAGGTTAGCTCACCGCCAAGTCCAGCCCCTGCGTCTGCACTCACCTCACCTGAGAAGGTTAGCTCACCGCCAAACCCATTTGATGCAGCAGCAACTGCACCTCAGCCATCTGTGACAGGGGGTGTCCTAGCTAAGGCTGTGAGCCCAGTGCAAGAGGTGACAGCAGTTGGCAAAATGGGCCTCAACACAGGGTCTCAACTTCAGAAGAAGATCAGCACGAAGCGCAAGCGTTCAACAGAAGCTGCAGCGCGCGATGGTGCTGCCAAGACGAGCAGTGCAAAGTTTGGTGGCCTTTCTTTAGTGCCTCTGCCCAAAGCCAAGCCCAGCCCTCCTGAAGGGCTTTTGACCAAAGAGCAGATGGATGAGGATCAGCCCTACTGGGCAGGGCGGAACGCGCCACACATGCCCTCCTGGCCAGGGCCCTTTGGGGCTGCTGGGGCAGGGCCGTGGGGAAATCCCCCTCCATACATGGGAGGCTCAGGCTGGCCTGCTTCAGGCCTGCAGAGACAGCCTGGATCATCTGGTCAAATGATCTCTGGTGCAGGACCAGATGCTGCTGCTGCTCCTGTGCATGCACAGGGGCAGAGTTTTGGGGTCCATACAGGGCAAAGCGCTTTGTCCAGCCCTGCCCTTGACACCACTCAGAGTTCTGAGACTCTCAAAGAGTCGCATGAGCTGCCAGAGCCTGGTGAAGGCAGCAAGGCAGCTGCTGGGGTGACTCATTATCCCAGACCGCATCCCAGCGGTCAGAATAGGCAACAGCCGCATGAGTTTTTGCGGTCCCTGGGATTGCATGAGCACAGTCAAGATCAGCATCGTCATGTTAGACAACAGCCATCGGCACCCAAGCAGCATCCTCAAGGCAGCACCCGGCAGCCCCAAGGCAACGTCAGAGAACCACCGCAGCTGCAGTACCAGCCTTCTCAGCTGCTGTCTTGGGGATCACGCATGTCTCAGACAACTTCAGAAGCAGGCAGTCATAGTCATGTCTTTGGCACATTGCGGTCCACACCAATTTCAGCACAGCCTCAGAGCATGAGGGTAAAGCTGTCGTACAAGTGGAGCGCCAACAGCAGTGTGTCAGGGGTGCTAGACTTGATGGCCCACAGCTGGTCTACCAATAGAGTAGGCAGATCCTGGGCTGGCGCAGGTCAGACCGCTTAGACTCTGCATACACATTCATTGCATCTAACCAGTTCCCAGTCAAGGCCTGTGGTGTGCTGATTGTTGGTGTGCTAGCCTGCATGCTGTGTTAGCCCCTGTCAAATGCCCTGGGTCACCCACTGCTGAACGCCCTGGGTCACCCACTGCTAAGTGCCCTGGATCAACCACTGCTAAGTGCCCTGGATCAACCACTGCTAATGCCCTGGATCAACCACTGCTGAATGCCCTGGATCCACCACTGCTAAATCCCCTGGGTCACCACTGCTAGAAGCTCTGCATCAACCACTGCTAATGCCCTGGATCAACCACTGCTAATGCCCTGGATCAACCACTGCTGAATGCCCTGGATCACCCACTGCTGAATGCCCTGGGTCACCCACTGCTAATTGCCCTGGGTCACCACTGCTAGATGCCCTGTTCCGACAGTGAGAGACAAAAAATACATCCGTCTGAGGCCTGCTAGCATATACTTGTATCTGTGCCTACTTTTGCATTGAGCTCAAACTGTGTTCAACTGCATCACATTGCATTGGTTGCTGAGTTATGTTAGTGCGCTTTGCAATGCAGGGTACACAGATACTCCGCTCAACAGCATGTTGATGCGGTCTGTCTTCATGGGGACTCTAAAATCAGAAGGCAGCCTCAACACTCCAGCATGGCAGTCTAGGCTGTGTGAGTGGTGGGATGGCAATCTGGTGGTCTTCACTCTGCCCCGAGAGGTTGCTGCAAACTGCTTGCAAGCAGCTACAGCAAGCATGAACCTTGCTCGTGTGGTCAAATTGCTCAGGTAGGTCATGAGTGTCCTGTGACTGCTGTACGATCTGTACCTCTTACACATCAAGGAGAGCTGCCTGAGACTTGTGGGTTGCTATCTCTTGGTTCTGGACAAAATAGAGTCAACTTGTACAAGCTGTGTGAGCATGCATGGTGTTGCTGTAGTGGGGCATGCGCTAGGTGAGATGCAGATATGTTTTCAGCTTGAATGCTTCACATGGCTAGCACAAGGCTGATTGGCCACGTTCAAAACTGCAATGTACAGAAGAGCACATTACCCAAGTTTTTGCAGACTCGGGCTGCATATGCTCTTATGCATTGTCGCTCATGGTCAAGGGCTGTTTTGAACTTGCTGAATGCTGCTGTGTGGCTGCAGAAGTGGTCAGCCTCTGACGACTAGCCTGAATGTTGCGCAAGCTGGTGGCCATTCAGTCTGTAAGCAACATGCAGCGCGCCTGTGGCTGACCAGACCAAGAGGGGTCACTGACACACTCCTGGACATGCTGTCTCAGGTCAGTCAACTGCATGCAGTCTGTGGTGATGTGTCAACCAGTTTTGGCTGTGGAGAGCAGCGAGTGAATGGCATATTGCGCTGCCACATTTTCTACGTATACGCTGGCAAAGATAATGATGATTCAGCCTTTGACGTGCAGAGCAGGCGGAACCTGTTCCAGGACCAAGTCAAGGATCCAACATTTGAAATTGCATTGTTGCTTGTAGGAGGCTAAGGCTAGCTTAGAAGAGATGGTGCCGGGGCTTTTGCAAAAGAGAGATGATGCAAAGCGCAGCTATATAATTGGGCTAATCACCTTGACTGCTGGGACAATGTGAAGCAATAAATTTGTTCTTTCTATTTTGGATAGTTTGCGGCAGTACGATGCATATTTAATTGAGCAGCCTGTATGTGTATTTTACATGTGTAGCACAACTCATGAACTTGTGCGTTTTGCAATGGGCCTCAAGCATCTACTGCTGTGGCAGTTCCCGTATAGTGACTGTACTCATCAGCCACTTACTCAGTTGATGCCAAGGTGGACCAATGCTTGCTGGGCCACGGACAAGTGGTCGACTCCACAAATGCAACATGCATGTATATGTATAGTCCAGCAACTTACAGTTATTGAGGTGTTCTCTATCCAGATTATGCGGGCTGTTGCAATGTACCAGTACGTATCAAAGTCAAGTGATTTTTGAGCTCCAATGTATGAAGGCAAAGCTAAGTGAATTATGTAAGTACTTTCTGTGGGTGACTATTGCCATGAGGCATGCCTAGCGACTGCCTACACCAAAGGGGCTGCTTTAACACAATGTACTTCTATCTTGCCTGATCATTGCCTGCAAGCACAAAAAATGTCAGTAAGCAGAAATGCACGGGATTCTGCAGCATGCATCATCCAGGTGCATGATAAGTGGTTGTACAGCAAATCGAAGCAGATGTGGGTCCTGATGCTCTCAGACTGATGCGTGCAATACATGCATACACAACACGAGACAGGTGAGCACCAACTTCATGCATCAAAACACAGCCTCACAACAGAAAGGACGCCCAGCTGAGAGTATGATGACTCAGCATGTGGTAAATAGTATTACCTGATATTTGTCATGCCCCCAAGTGGCCACCCTCTCACACTCCGTCTTGCCTTGACCCCTGCCCAGCCCACCTTGTACCTTGCCATCTTCAAAATCACCCTCATGCTGCTGACTCGGTGCCTTCTTCTTCTTCATCTGGGCCTTCTTCTGCCCTGTGGACCTCTCAGTCTGCCTGCTGGGCCTGCCATCCTCACTTTGACCCCGAGGCTGCACCTGCCACCCATCTACTACAGCCTGCTGGCCACCAAGTTGTGTAGGCTGGTGCTGAAGGGACTGCAGCAGCTGCTGAGGGGCCTGCACCTGCTGCTCCCCTGGCAGCCACCTCTGCTGCCTGGAGCTGCCCTCATGCTCTGGCTGCTGCTCAACCAATGTGCTGATGAACTGCGGCTGGTTGTGTTCGTTGCCTGGCTGGCTGCCAGATGGCGATGAGCCCCCACTAGCACCACAAGCGATTGTTTGATATCCGCGATGGCGAAGTCAAACAACATCGCCAAGCATTCTGCGCAGAGGACATATTTACAAAATATTCACAAAATAGCCTCGCGTGACTCCGACGTGGCAGTCTAGGCTGGCAGCAGCAGGGCTGTACACGGAATACGGGTATATATACGCGCAATATATGCCATGTCTGTGAGCATGTGAGAAACCAGCAAGCACAGAACGTACAACAGGAAATACAGAGTAATACTCTGAGAGTATGAAAATGCGTACACATATATGTGACATATGCAGACATGGCATGTCAGCGTCATTGACTGCATCATTTGATCACATGAGTGCTGCAGATTAATCAGTATCATGACATCAATTGATCGGAAGGAATGGATCACGACTAGTTTGGCCTGCTTACACACATAAATATAAGGCTTCTGACCCATTGCCAGAACGTTGTTTACAGCCTCCTCAGCTAGCTACTAGGCAGCTTGCCAGGCGCTCTTCACAGCAACAAGCACCCCACCAAGGCTGTGTCAAAGTCTTCGTCATCTACAAGGGTACACTAAAACTGCATCTCCCGTTCCTCACTGGTCATGACATCCTTTCCAGCAACCTGGACATCACGATCAGCTGCATGCTGCCATTTCAGCAGCATGCTGCTGGCCCAACCTGCAAATCCATACACCCAGGCTGCAGCCAGAACTGCCGGCATGTGTGGCCTCAGCACCTGGATGGACTTATGGTCAGGCGACTCGGTATCTCAGAGGCCTTCAAAGAGCCTCAAAAATGCTAAAACCAGAATGCTTGTTTAAGGATGGTACACATAGGGATGACAAATGCCTGATGATCATCGCATGCCCTACAAACACTGACCAGCAGTACACAAGACTGCTTGTAAATGCCTTCCAGAGCCCACAGTTTACACAGCTGACCAAAATGCATGTAGCCCTCACTCTCTGGGGCATGGGCTGCAATGACTGCAGGTAGATGTATGCCTTTCAGGAGCCACAGCAAACGTGATGTGAGGTTGCAAATTATGCTGAGTCATAGTATGCACCCACCCACCTTGGACATGGATTTCATGTTACCAAATAAGGTGTAAGTTTGGACGTTGGGAAGTCAAGAATAACCTGGGGTCAGTGCCTCCTTGTAGCACTGCCGGTGCCAGCAGCAGCGCATCTGTGGTCAGGTTTTGCCAGCAGCTGGTGGTGGTGATCTGACAATGGCATTGTGGCTGTTGGCGACTGAAAAGGCTATGCCGGACTGCCACATCCGCAGAAATACAATGCCTAGCAAGTTCTTTGTAAATGTGTGATTGATCTGCTGCCCCTTTGTTACTTCTGCTGAAGTTGGGTCTCAATGAATTACCTGCCAGCATCAGCAGATCAAAGGAATAGACTGCTGTTTTGTGTGACTTCTGCTGCACCTCAAGCACAGCCTTGACCCTTAATCAGTCTGTGCCAAGCAAAGCTGCAGACATCTCTTGCCAAGCAGAGCTGCATGCATGCTAATGTGACAAGTAAGCTTATTACAGGCTTTTGGCTGAGGGCCGTGGGCTCAAAACACTGCAGGTAGCTGCGCAAGTGGATGACCATCCTGCTGTGCAAGCTGGCGAGCTTAGCAGAGTCCCTAAACATGTCGATACACCACGGAAGGAACGTCTGTGCCGAGGAAAAGCGCCTACCGCCAGGTCCACTAGGACTGCATTGAGCAAGGTGCAGAAGGATGCGAAGCTTGCACCGGCGTTTGAACATATGTATGCATGCATGCCACAACTTTTCTGGCCAAAACAGTCGGTGAACTTTGACCGAGTCAACCTTCTGCAAATTGTTGCACTCACGCCTTGTCCGCCCCGCAGCCATGAGGTCAGCGAGACTGGGGCGTTGCGTGTCAAACGATCGGTACGCAGCCGCCACGCACGCGCTTCAGGCAAAGCGGGTCGGCCTCTCGAGAGGTCAGTACTGCTTGAGATCAACCACACTTGCTTGCTTGTCCTGCTGCTGCCTTGCGATTTGTTGGTTCTGCACTTGCATGGCAACCAACCTTGATTGAATAGGCCGCACGATAACAGACAAGTGATGGTCTGAACCGTTGGCAGCCCTGCATGCACAAGTGTTGCATAAATCCGGTCGTCGACTTACACTACCTGGCTGTGCTGTGCCAGCAGGAGGCAGTCACAGCGTTATATGCCGTGCTGAGCAGCAAGCGCGCATGGGACATAAACGTGTTCTGCTGCTTGCTCATGGCAAGAAAGCTGAGACCCCTGAGTTCAAGGAAGCATATGCCTGGCTGGAGAAAGATGGTCATCACATT
>JAABUK010000606.1_pt1 | contig 73922 bp, 68 predicted proteins | sample 5559141 | NCBI WGS metagenome assembly JAABUK01 (sample SAMN10711869, study PRJNA513367) | rock metagenome | isolation source: Antarctica rocks | place: Antarctica: Victoria Land, Pudding Butte nord | collected 2016-01-03
TCCACATTGGTTCAGTGTCCCAGATGGATCGGATTCGGTTGCTGCGGTAACCCCGGAAGTGTGAAAGCATGTCGCGGCATATTTCCCAGCCATAACATGATTGTACTCGAGGCCGCCGATTTTATTGCACTCCATACTTGGTCCATGGCAGACGCATCCCGCTACATTGCAGAGTCCTTCCATGTCCCATACCTCCACTGGATGAGCGCCGTCATCGAACTCGATCGCTATGACTTCGCCCGAGTCCAAGGTATGGGAGGGTTTCATACCAATGCCGGGTGGGTAATGTCTCTTATCTTGAGGGAGTCCTGTAAAGCATACTGCTTGCTTATTACCTCCGTTAGCGATAAACAGACGCTTCGTTGGGGCCGCCTACATAGAGCGTGTCTCGTTTTGTCATTGAATGAAAGGCTATACGGTCCACCTCGGATGGACGAGCTTGGACGATTGTGTGAAGCAGTAGGAGGACCATAAGGTCTGAGGCCATTGTCCAGGTCAGACGCACCATCTTGTCCCCAATGTTCTTAATCAAGTATTCCGCACAGACCAACGACTTGGTGAGGTTGTACAAGTTCGTAGGACCCAACTTCTGATGTTTCTGTACCTAGCTCATTCAACAACATTCATATAAAATCCCGGATTCCACTTATTCTTTTTCGTCAACGTCTCCGCAGAATATAAAAACGTGACCTGCATTTCTCCACAAAGCACTACGCTCCTTGCAGTACCTCTATGGAGTAATATCGGCAAGATCTATTACCCTGTAAGCTTCCATCAACCATTAAGTTGGCAAGGCAAAGGCGGAAGAATAGTAGGCTACGGTCGCATCACGCATATTAAGGATCGCCACAGAAGCTTATGCTCATTGGAGTCGCATCTATAGCTGTGGTCCATCGACTCGCTTGTCCGTTTTGGCATCCGTGTAACACGAATGCCTTTTGAGGTACAAACACTCAAGGGTCATGGTCGGGCAACCCGAGTAGGAGAGAAGATGTCCGTGTGCGTGGAGTTTTTGTGGCAGACTTGCGAGGGGCTTGTGAGCGAGATATCGTGATCATCATCCATGTGTTCTTGTACAGGTGAAAGTAATGTTTAGTGCTCCTCATCCTTTTCATGCTCAAACACGGCCTTACCACAGATGCGGTGGCCCAACAAGCCTCAGCGTATATGGGGACAAATGCATCATTGGAACTGGGCAAGCGACTTTGCCAAGATACTTCACCAAAGACGAATGCGTGCACATGCGTAGTCCGTGGATATCGTTCTGCGTCACAGCAGTAGTGAGCAACCTCAGGCTCTAGGATCAAGGGCAGTGAGCTTCGACGCCTTCCGTCCATACCAACTTGCGCCATGATGAGAGATCACCATATGGCTCTGTCGACGCAGATCGTCTCCCTCTCCCACGCTCACCAAGATGGTCAGGTATCTACTCCGTACAGACCTGACAATGTACTATGGACAATGGACAGCCACCTCTAGCGCCGACTGCATGGCATACCTGCAAGCCGTTTGCGCTCGACCGACGTTCACGCGTTACGCGCACCTCTCACAAAGGCCAAGATTCCTGTTAGTGATCGACAAAGGTGATCGTTAGGTACACCCACCAACATCCCGCTTTTCTTCCCCTCAGGATGTTCGGAAAGGCTTCTAGCAGGTTTCAGGTCTTCAGTGCTTGCAATAATCTCCTACCTTACTGACCATAACGGCCTCGTACACGGTATCCATACTGATATGGCACCGTCTATGAGAATTTTGGTAGAAGTAGTGTGTGGTCTAGCGGTAGGTACGACCTTGTTCCCATCGGGCCTTATCATGAACAGCCAGTCTGACAAAGTGTGGGCTTTTGAAGACTTCAGTCCGGCGTTTTGGGACAAGCCTCAACAAGCCATCAGGCTTAACGAGTGATCCGAAGGCCAGGTCCGGCGCTTTGACGGTCCGGGATTGCCAGCTGTATCTCTGGGATTAATTGCTTTGAACTCTTCAATCGACGATTGCGAATTCCGCGTGGTCCACTACTCAGAAAATCAGAATTACCTCAAATTCTGCTGGTTCACTGGTAGAAGTTGTGGACTGGCGGGTACCTGCATCTGGTATCGATAGTGATTAGTGACAGGTCTAAAGATATCCCCCAATTAGACGTCGTCCTCACGACTTTTGGTGATCCTCATCTACTAGTAAATTGTTCAACTCCCTTCCAAGCCCAGATCTGCAAGCCTATAGCCTACGATTCGTGAGTCTGCTGGTGCTGCGAGAGAAACTTTGCTTGACTCTATGGCCTCACATTGATGGATTCTGAAACTTCGTAGAAACACCGTCCAGCCCGCAAAATTACGTTTCCCCCACACTCAGAGCCGAATGGTCATGTTTCGACCCATGCGTTCAGGCTTTCTATCCCCCTTGCCGTCCTCCACGTGGAAGTGGAGAACTCCAAGTGCCTCTTGGTCAAAGCTTTGGTGGGGCTCTCGGCTGCATCCACGCTTTAGAGAAGTTTGTCATCGCCCTCAAAGAGTCGAAAGCCAAGATGATGGAGAATTCTCGGCTACACCTGTCTAGTAAATCATACGTTTTTGTCCGCTCGATGGGGCTTTCTTGAGCAACGTTAAAAAGTTCCGAGAAGACCTCTTGGGTATGATCTACAATTCCGAACCAGCAATCTAAGGCCAGTCTGATGTCAGATCCCCGCCCCTGGCATTGCATCGGGCTAGTGGAGAAGCCTTCAAAGCTTCTGACATTGCTTCGGCGAATTTTGTTGGCTTGACGAGGGTCACTAAGTCTGGTGGCTGGTGGGGAGAGCAGCCGGCCCGTTGACCCTAGATTGATGAAATTGCTTTTGGCTGCCAGATTCAGACAAGGGATATACAGATCTTAAACTCTCACTCAAACTCTCGACCGGCCAAGACAGGACCGAGAAAGCAATGAGGATTTCCGTGTTAGATTATGGAGAGCGCGGAGTTGGAAGTTGCAAGCAGCACGAGTGTTATCCGGTGAAGACCAATCTCACGCAAACGTTTATCGCTCGCTCCCGATGTTCTGGAAAGCTTTTACGTTTTCCCCAGGCAGAGTACCTGCGCCGTACCTGCATTAGCCCGGCCATCTTCCCTGTCTGCCCCGATTGGCGTTCTTCTACCTCCAGCACCTTAGCAGGGGTGGCGCATGGCCAAGACTCTGCAAGACCCTGCAAAACCCGGCCAATGAACCGTGGTAGAGCAGAAACTAATGCAGCGTGACGGAGCGAACGGCAGGACTCATGGGATCCCGGATCCTGTAGAGCAGCGAGACCGACTTGAACCTTTTGGTCGTAAAGCACTTGCCACCAGACACTGTGGTGTGAAGCACTATTTTTAGTCTCACTTTGTGCCAATGTACGTGGTACAGAGAGTTGTGCAAGCTAGCTTTCAGCGCATAAAACTCTGCACATCGTGGTGAACACCGTACGCGAGAAATGCGCCGCTCAGATGAGGCGGGTATTACTCTTGGTGGTGTGGTGAACATAGAATCACGCAAGCTTCGCTGGTATTGCCGCAGGCTGGCGCAATCCATACTACGGCATCAAAGAAGAATCAATGGCGAGGCCCAGCAGCGAGTAATGGTGGTACGTGCAAAAGGACCGAACACTGGGAGTTGCACAGTCCGCTTCTGATGAGAAAGTTGACACATCTCGGTGCGAGATATACGCGCCGTACCAATAATGCTGTGGTTGCGCATCTGCTGACCCCGCACCCTGCCGCACCGCACAGATGCTGCCTGCTGGAGGTTTCACGGCATCGAAAGCGGTTCCGATTTTGTGAGATACATGGGAGCACGGTTCAGCGAGGAGATATTCGGACGAAGTGCAATATCTACAGACTACCGGTACCTCGCAGGAACGCGTATTGTTCTGGTCCTTCTGGAAGTCATGAGAGCATTGCGCGCCTATGCGCTGTCCAATGCAAGGCCGACTTATACAGATGGAACACCTTGAGGCACGCGCAGGAGACCAATCCTATGCATCCTACTCGTACGGTGCATATCGATAAGTGGAGGCAATCGATAAACAGATCTCCATGAGTGTTGGCCATCCACATGCTGCTGAAGGCACTCGTCCGCTGATTTGTTTGCTTGCGATGATGCCAAATGTCTTGTCTTGCTTGCTGTGCCAATCAGGACCTGTCGCAATTGTAGACAGATACAACGATTATCAGGTTCCAACAGCAGCGCATAAGCTGATCTGTTGGATGTATCGTGCTATCGTATCCTCTCGTCACTTATGTGAGACGGTTACGTGCAGGTGGTGAAGTGCTGAGCCCCGCCATCGGCATGCATCCCTCGTCAGCCGTAGATCCCTTGCCTCGAAGGAAAGGCAGTCTCTCGGCGGAGGTGTGTGTGGCCCAACTGCCAGTCAGATCTTGTGCAATGTGTGCTTCAGGTGTGCTTCAGACTTCAGCGCAACTCTTTCCTGCCTTCCTCGCACCAGACGCAAGTTGATGCCGCTTGCTTGCTTGGTTGGATCTCACGGTCGGTCGCAATTTCCCACTGCCTCAACCCACTCAAGACAATCATTCCCAATCCAGAATCCCGAGCTAGTTCATTCGTCAGCCATCCATGGTGCACGATTAGTCGCCACGCTTATTCTCTTACGCTTGCTGTTGTGTCAGCTGGAGTCTCGAGTGGTAGATGATGCTTGAAAGCGGCGTTGGAACTTGAGCTGGGGATGCTTTTGGCACACGGGCTAGCGCGTGCGACCGGAGCAGTATTGACTTGGGTGGTCTGCGCCATCACATCCTCCCGAATGCCTATACGATTGATCCGTCTCCTGCTCTAGGCTCATTCTGTCTCTAGCCCTCTTAGCCCATCTCTCCATTTTCCTGGTCTTTCTCGCCTAAGTGGAGAACAGACCTTTGGTGCAGATTCGGTCAGCGTTACTTTACCCGCCATGTGCCCTCCACATTCTTTTCTTTGCTCTCCGTCAACAGGTTTATCCTCTTGTCGACATTCACCTGTTCTCTTTTACTAACCCTCTTCTTTGTAATTTTCCTTTTTGAGATTCTTGATCCAGGGCTCTTTCATTACGTGCCCATTTCAACTCTCACAGTCACTCATTCGGCACATCTGCCTCCAACCATCTGCAATCGATTAGAAACGGGCCCAAGTCGAACAACTATAGACCTATTAGACAGAGGCTGCATCCTACAGCTCTGTTGTCCATTCACTCCTTCAGGCCCAACTCTTCCAGCCTTTTCAACCAAGCATATTCCCCATCACGTCTCGAAGGAAAGAACAAGAAACGAACCCATTATCAATGGAGAATAAGTCAAGCATCAGCAGTACGGTCTTCGATAATGGAAGGGAATTTGGCCGGACGCTGACATTACCTACTTCAGACAATCATAATCACCGTCACTCAGCCATGGATTCCTCTCAAACAATGCACCCTCAGGCTATGTGTCAATCATCATTTTTCTACTACAACCCAGAGCCAAGTGCGGAACATAGACAACTCGGCCATTTCACTCCTCATCCGGCTGCCGTCCAGGATGGTATATCAATGCACCCTTACCAACAGCAGACATACTACCCCGATATGATGCTGCAAGGTCAAGAGCCGATGATGTACCCACATTTGCCTTCTTCAGGTCCCCAAATGTACATGCAACGGAAGCCAATACTAGCAATGACCTCTCCACGTCCCACGAAACCAGCCTTTCTTTATCAGTATGAAGGCCTGCCGTTATCTGTTGATACCGAGTGCAGCACCCCAGATGTGTACGTTTACCCGTCAACACCACCGCTTTCCGCCTCTGGGAGTACCAGCAGCAGCCCGCCATCGACCTGCGGTGTAATACCGACACCAGTGACTCGAGGGTTCATGGGTCTCGACAATATTGAGGGCGTGAAAGAGGGGTGCGAAGGTGATGTTCAGAGTGAGATCCTCGCTGGCGGGGATTGGACTCGATGCTGTTCGCCACCCTTGACACCTGGTATGTTTTGCAGTTCTTTATTCTGTCCTGTTCTCGCTCACATCCGACTCAAAAATTTCGTTGTTGGAAAGGAAACGTTTGTCATTCATGCATTCTGAGAAATAAGCCCGCGCTAACAATTATGTCATGTCCGTAGTATTTATTCACCCGCCCGCGGTAATGGCGAGCCAAGCCTCCGACCTCCTTTCCATCAACTCCTGTCCTTCGCTTTCACCTTCACCTTCACCAGCACCACGCTCCATCCTCTCCGATACCGACTTTGATTTCTGTGATCCTCGAAATCTTTTAGTCGACGCCCAAAATTGTGGCCGTATCACGAATGCGGTCGACTTTCCGTCTTTACCCACATTGTGTTCAGGAGATGACGATGAGCACAAGGTGATTCTCCAAGGGAATCTCAGCTTACTCAAAAAAGAGGCTCAATTCTGCAAGCCGTTTGAGTGCATTTCCGCTGCTACTCTGGGCGGTCTCCCAGCTTTCGATACCTTCTCTGATCTGGACTCTGAGAACGAGTTTGTCACAGACCTTGCCAGATTCTCGCCCTCAAACAACACCGCATACCCCGGCAACAAAAAGCAGCGTCTTGATCTCATTGCTTTCGACGACGAAGAGTTCCTCAGCGAAGACAGCTTCGAAGATTTTGACGAGGCTGAGCGTTTTGCATCTGCCGGACTTCCAACACCCCCTGAGTCACGTCGTTCATCGGAAGACTCGTCCGCCAAAATGATGAAGCCCGCCAAGAAGGGCGTTCAGGCCAAGAAGCCAGCTAAGAAGGCCCACGTCCACGCCGACTTGTCCGATTCCGACCCCAGCGTGAAGTATGAGGCCCACTCCCATGCAAATGACTCATCGGCCGAGCAAGAGGCCGATGCTCAGGAGAGGTCGTCAACTCGAGATAGCACTGCCGCTCCATCGGACGGCAATGCCGCAGGGTCCAGCACCGACACTGCTGCAACATCTGTGCAGCCGATTGCTCGTCGCGGTCGCAAGCAATCATTGACCGATGACCCCTCCAAGACCTTCGTTTGCACTCTTTGCTCACGTCGCTTCCGTCGCCAGGAACATCTCAAGCGTCATTATCGTTCCCTCCACACTCATGATAAGCCATTCGAGTGTCATGAATGCGGCAAGAAGTTCTCTCGTAGCGACAACCTTTCACAGCATGCTCGCACTCACGGAGCTGGTGCTATCGTGATGGGTGTGCTCGAAGATGGTGAACTACCACCGACCGAGACCGGAAGCCCCATCGACCATACCGACGCTGGCATTCTCGGCAACGTCCTTTTCGAAGCTGCTCAGGCTGCCGCTGCCAACGCATCAAGCAGCTCCTCATCTAACGGCAGCTCACACCGAGACAGCCTCTCACCAGCACCATCCACTGAGAACACGACGCAAATGAAGAAGCGAAAGAGGGAAGACTAGATGGTGGCCAGATTTGTACCATAAATGTTTAACACGACATTACGATGCGATGGACATGGCATTGCTCATAGGCCAAAAGTGTCGCTGCACTTACAAAAGGGTCTTTTAAACAGGCGTTTGCACGAGAATTAGCGAATTTAAGAGATGGGGCTACTCGTGGCCGCCAGTGGTGTTCTGTGGTACTTATTTTCTCTTCAATTGTAAACATATTTCTCTGGTGGCTTTGGGATTGTTGAATACGTTCCTTGTACTTTACACATTTCGCTAGCCAAGACGCTGTGTGCCGGTCACTTTGCTGATTGTAGCTTGCATATGGACAAAGAAACTGTACAACATCTGCACTTTGGAAACCTGATGATTTTACCTGTACTACCAATCACCCAAAATTCACGGTATGTGTTGTTCCAGACAACACTATGGTCATGAGCAGCTCAGACACCAGTAGGAACAGCAGTGATTTCCTCGCTGGTGGCTTTTCCGGTACCAATGCGGGAGTATCATTGAGGATCTCGTCCTTACGATATCACGTGACAATCTTATACGAAAGCCACCATACGTATTACGCGCACAGCAAGGACACGAAATCAATCCCTGCCTCCACGACCTAATCTTCAGGCTTTCCAAAACTTGTCCGTGGACCCAAGAGCTGACCCAAAAGGTGACCTGCATTCTTCAAGGAATGGCCCGACCCAGCTTGCATGAATCTTCGCGCGCGCTAAGGGGCATATTCCTACTCTTCGATGGCCTCTCACCATCAGCAGTGTCCCACTTCGAAAGCTCCATAATGCAGGATCCGGTGATGCTATAGCACACCATAGCCACTGCGGGACCGTGGCGGCGACGTTTCAATGCTTCCATGCTGTAGAGAAGTGGTTGGCTTAGCAGGTCTGTAGCTTGAGAGCATGTGGTGCATATGAAGCATCACATGCAGATAATGGGCGCAACGCGCTGAGCTATCGCCGCTAGAGGTATGCCCTATGTCCTGATCTGAAAGAATAAAGAATAGCTAGCATCGATGCCTGCAAGATCAGAGCCAATGTGTCAAGCGTTTCGCTGTATCGCTGTATGTTCGTCACGGATTCATGCAAAAAGCTAAAGGCCAGCACAAAGTTTTCACTAGATCCGGTGTCCTATATCAAGCCCCATGTCACAATTCATACGTCCTCAGCCACAGCAAATGTGACCCGTAGCCAAAGACTGCAGCCCTGGCATCCGGTAACGATCTCTCCGTGTTCTGCGCTGGCCTCAAGTTCCTCTTCCGAGAGAATGTATGCCTGTTCTCTCCCACATCGACAGCTGCCGTACCAAATACCTTCGTGGTCGTTGTAGGAAAGGTCGTCTAGGTCGACCGTCTCCAGACCTGGGTGCGAGGTTCGGGACACAGTGGTGGTTGTAGAAAGCTTCAGAGCTCGTAGGCGGTCATAATCGGAGCGAACTTTAGGGTCGACGAGTGTCTTGTAAGCTATTGTGATCTGGTCGACGCTATGCTTCGGTTTCGAGTCACAAGCGAGAGTGGATTTGTCGGGGTGGTGAAGGAGGAGGGCGCGTCGGTATGCTAGCTTGATGTCTTTTTTGTTTAGATCTGTTCCATCCTCCTTTGAGCTAGGAAGCATCAGCACCTCGTAGTGGTCTTGCTCATAAGTTCTCTCTGGCATGACCGTCGGCAAAGGATGGGATGAAATGTAGTTGGCTTAACCAAGACAAAATTAGCATTGTGGGCGGAGCTTGGCCTTAGGTTGACACGTCTAGGAATCGCCTCTCTCGGGACCCAGACTTGATACTTCATACACAAGCATACAACACATATGTCCCTTGTTACAGAAGGATCAAATAAAGCCTAGTGCGGCTCAACGTTCTCAGGGTCCTTTCATTTTTCCCCACGTTCGATCCGCTGCAGGGATCCAATCCTGACGTCGATTTCTTGATTCCTTGGACTTGGCAGCTTCTTGTACACTTCAGGTTTTGCGCTCCCAACTAAAGTACGTCGCTGTCTGATGGGTATTGGCTCTTTGGTGTACTTGGCCAGGTATCATATTGCTGTTCCATAACACTTCTACTGACTTTCGTCTCCATGGATGTTTTGTCCACATGTTCATATTGTAGCTTACTCGAGCTTGGAGCGACTTCCCAAATATCAATGTACTAGAGTGGTTTACTACAATGTCTGGTCACGACGACTTTGACGAGAACGCCGCGCAGCGGACAAACAATGCATCTTACACACCCCGTCACCCCGTACCTACCGTTCAGCGATATCAAGGACGAAAAGAAGAACGGCAAGCAGAAGCAAATGCTCAAGTACCTCACGAAGTAGCGGAAGAAAGCAGAAAAGATGGCGAGAATCAAGGAATCCTTCAATCTACAAAAGATTTCCTTCACATTGGTTCATCTTCGAAAGTTGAAGCCATTGACGAAGAACATCCCTACAGGAGTGCCAATCGCAACCTTGAGACTCCTGCGGACCAACAAAACAGCGCCCTAAACGACCATCGTGATAGCATTGGCAATGAACAGGAACCGACAGCTGATGGAACGAAAGGGGACCGAGGCCCCTGGGACACCTCTGAGGCATCGGGTAATACATTGGACCCGAAACAGAAAAGGAAGAACATGAAGCACATGAAACGAGATCATGCTGCACGAGAAGTCACAGACCCTGTTACCCATTTGAGGGTCATGGTTCATGATACAACAGATAAAGAGCTAAAGACTGTACCTGAGAACGTTCCTCCTCCGGATACCAATCCTCGAAGCGCCACAGGAACTAGTGCGGCCTCAAAAAGTAGGACTCAGCTAGATAGTGAAACCAATGAACAACAGGTCCAGCACAGTGCTATGGAAAAGCTCTTTCCACCGCCCGGCTTTGACGCGAGCCGGGATGAGATTGCTGGAATCTATACTCTCGCTATGTCTGTGGGGATGGGCACCATCCTTGGCTCAACTCTTGTAGTCCTTATCGGAATCCAGGTCTTTAGTCGAAGCACCGATGATACAAGGTCATGGCTGAATCTGGCTGCGTCATCATCTTTGCTCGTCTTTATCGTTGGATTCGTGGGTAGCGGGGTCATTTGGTTCTTGCGAGGCTGGATGAATAATAGGATCAAGGGCATCTGGGAGGATGAGCTATGGACAGCCGCCAGAGAGCAAGAAGAAGCATCGACGGATTCCCCGATGCCTGAGTCGACCCAGTGGCTCAACTCATTGCTTTCGTCTATATGGCCCCTTGTCAACCCAGATCTATTTACTTCCTTGGCAGATACTCTAGAAGACGTAATGCAAGCATCACTGCCGAAGCTAGTGCGTATGGTTAGCGTCGAGGATCTTGGTCAAGGTAACGAGTCCATCCGAATTCTTGGAGTTAGATGGCTTCCCACCGGTGCGGCGGCCAAGAACGTCTCTGAGGACGGTCAGATTAAATCTGACAAGGCCCAAGAAAACAGTGACCGCAAAGTCCCTGGTCAAGGTGAAGTTGATGATGACACAAAAATAGACGACGAAGGGGAGCACAAGCCAGACATAAATGGTGACGCCAGAACCGCTGAAGAGGAAAAGGAGGAGGGAGATGAACAAAATATTGCAGAAGGTATGGAGGCTGAGGAAGGTGACTTTGTCAATGTTGAGGTTGCTTTTTCGTACAGAGCGTCAAGCAGTGGCAAGAGTATCAAGGTGAAGTCCAAAACTGCGCATCTCTACCTCAACTTTTTCCTCCCTGGTGGCTTACAATTTCGTAGGTTCATCTCTGAATTTCTCATGCCTAAGGTCAGGGCTAACTACGTGTAGCCGTGTGGGTAGAACTTCGGGGGGTTGTTGGGACAATGCGCATGCGTCTCCAACTGTGTCCCGACCCACCCTTTTTTGCTCTTTGTACACTTACCCTCCTTGGTCAGCCCAAGGCCGACCTCTCCTGTGTCCCTCTGACAAAGAAAGGGCTCAACATCATGGACTTACCGATCATCTCATCATTTGTCCAAAGTTCGATCGATGCTGCATTAGCCGAGTATGTAGCTCCAAAGTCATTAACGCTAGACCTCAAAGACATGCTTGTGGGCGATGACTTCAAGAAAGATACCCACGCGCGTGGTGTTGTGATTGTGAGAATTAGCCGAGGCCGCGACTTCAAGGCTGGTGATCCAGGACTTGGAATCCTAAAGAAGGCGTCGTCAGATGCCTATGTAGCAGTCGGATGGGCAAAGTTTGGAAAGCCTGTATGGTCCACGAGGGTCATAGTTGACGATATGGAGCCTGTGTGGGAAGAAACGGCGTTTATCCTTGTAGCCGCGGAAGAGCTCAATGCAGAAGAACGTCTTCGAGTGCAGCTGTGGGACTCCGACAGATCCTCAGCCGATGATGATCTTGGAAGGATTGAGGTTGAAGTGAAGGAGCTGATGCACAACCCGGCGTCATATTGCAAGATGTGGGAGCGAAGTGATGGCTTTTTGGCTCTGGATGGCAAAGAGAAAGTGCCAGGCAAACTTGACTGGAGTGTGGGCTACTACCCAAAGACTCACATACAAGCCAAACAACTAGAGAAACAGAAGGTAGAACCTGAAGTCAGTTCAGTCCAAGCATTGAAAGACAGAATCTCGGAGGAAGCCTCACAAAAACTACGCGAAGCTACAGTCAGAGACGAATCTCACGAATTAGACCAGCAAAAGGCCCAAATGCTGAAATCCGCAGAGGGTATGGTCCATCTATTTCATTCAGTTGCTTCTGCTGATTTCCCCCAGATGCCATGGTGACATCCACGCCCCCATTGGAAGACTATCCCAGCGGCGTATTCTCAATTCAGATTCACCAAATTACCGGCTTAGAATTTGAGAGGATCAACAAAAACCAGACACAAGGCAAAGAAGGTGAAGACATGGCAGAAGGGGCAGGAGACCTACCTTCCAGCTATGCCGCTATTATCCTTAATCATCAGACGATTTTCAAGACTCGTACCAAGCCTAAGAATAACAAGCCATTCTTCAATGCTGGCACTGAACGATTTGTCAGAGACTGGCGGACCACCGAGGTCATGGTGGCGGTCCGCGACTCGCGGGTGCATGAGAATGATCCTCTGCTTGGGCTGGTATATCTCCCACTTGGCAAAGTCCTCGGGGAGCGCTCCCAAGTAATGAATAATTATCCGCTTGTCGGCGGGATTGCCTATGGTCGGGTCCGCATATCCATTGTTTTCCGCTCAATACAGCTACAGGCCCCAAAGGAGCTGCTTGGGTGGGACTCCTATGGAACTCTTGAGATCACCTCATCTATCACATCAAAAGATATATTAAGCGACCTAAAAGACCTCCGTCTCAAGCTTCGCGCTGGCGTCAATCGCGGCAAAATGTACATCTCGGAGGCAGATACGGGCGAAGGAAGCCATTGGATGGGCAAACGTGGGCGACCCGTACGTCTCGCTGTTCGTAAACGCTACTGTTCCTGCATGGTTGTAGAGTTTCGCAAGCATAACCTGGGTCTCGATAAGACACCGGCATTTGCCATTCTGTGGCTCAAAGACATCCCAGATGAGGAAGATCGGACTGTCACCCTCAAGGTCTGGAAAGGAGACTCCGAAAAGCTGAAGCGCGCGGAGACCAATTGTCTTGCTGATGATATGGGAGAACCAGCTGGCAGCATTGAGGTACCGCTGAAATTCTACAGAGGACTCGGTGCCTATCACCACAATATGGCTCGCAAAAGCCCGAACATGCAAGATGTGTTCGAAGTTCTCAGTACCGCAAACGACAATCAGGAACTCCGCTCCGCTATGGGCGACGACGAAGATGACACATCTAGCGACTCCGACAGCTCTGACGATGACGAGAAGGGACCCAAGCATGCGGCAAACGGCATACTTCAGAAGCTCTCCCCTAATGGAAAGTCATCCAATGGCGATAGGACAAGTCATGACGATGGTGACAAAGACAGTGGACCTCTCGAAGAGATCAAAGATTATAAGAAGCATAGCAAACAACTGCATCGGCGGCATAGGGGTCTGATGCAATGGAAAGTCGCCAGGACGGGGAACTACTTGAAAACCAAAATCGAGCATGGGAAGGACCATATGTTGGACAGCTTTAAGCACCATGAGCGGGATCCGGGCATCGAGACCGAAGTCTAGCATGGGCCCTTTAGGTCGGGGCAGGCGATATCATGGTGTAGGCGTTCCTTTGCTTAATCATGATATCCTTCATATGGTGGCACTTTCGCGGTTCTTGCTGGCAATCTCGCAACATGAGAGCTCAGTCAAATGACCCACAAAAGTCCGATCAGGCCTGTTTCCAACGTTGCAAAAGCTTCAAATCGAACAAGTCAAGATTACATTTGATGACTGGTGGTGTCATGTATTTCGCTGCCTTCGAGCTTCCCCTATGAATGGAGATGCATAGTTCGAATTCGTACTTGCTTTTTGAGCTTGGCCTGGCACGTGATGCTTGCCGTTGGACTAATGATCAGTAACAGGGTTCAGTGGTTACTCGAGTAAACACTGGAACAATCTCGAGCGATGGTATGCCACCAGTCTTTGTCGCCCCCGAGTATTCCACAATAACATTGCTGAAAACAGGAGCTGGCAACACCATAAAGCGAGCAATACATCATCGGCTATCACTCAAGTTGTCGGCTCTACCAGCGAATTGGGTCATTGTGCCAAAACGTAGTGGTCACTGTCCAAAGACTTTTGTTCTATTCTGTTCAAGTACGAAAATTATTGCTCATGCGAGTTTCGTGGGGTTATTCTAGGGAATTGCCATGCGGGTGACAAGTGGGTATACGGTGTTGCAAAGAGGACAGGAGCTGATATACTGACATACTAGATTAGGTTTCTCACAAGCTGGAGCCACGATGACTCCACGTTGGAGACACTGTTGCTCTTCATGATGCATTCTGTCACCCTGAGATTTCTCAATCTTATACAGAATTGCTGTAGGTTGAGCTTCAGCTGCCCACCATGCTGTCTGTCAGATTTGGGGTACAAATGTCTCAATGCTCAAGGCCTCTGCAATCGGTTGGCGGATATGACGAAGGAGAGGATTGAAACAGCAGATCAACAAAATTATCTTGTATTATGACATGTATGCGATATCAGAGGGTTTTCATGTCTCCCGTCACCAACAGTGCTACCCCTCGAACCCTTGCAGTGGTTCTAAGGCAACTAGGAATGTTCAAGATTCGATCTGACAAGTGCCAATCTTGGGCACCGTTATGTTCGTATTCCTTTGATATATTACTCCTTATAGGACCTTGCATCAAGATACACAAGTTATTTGAGTGGAGTCATTCTCTTCCACAGATACAGACAATAAGGATGTTTGCTTCTACATTCCTAATATCCGCGTACTAGCGGTCACGCGGTAATCAATACCTCACCAGCGCCCATGCAGAACAAAGGCTTTCAATGCTATTTTGGAAAACCGATGTCAAGCTTCAGCCACGTGCCATACTTTTTCTCTCACAGAGGATACGAAATTCGATCGTCACACCTTTTGCTGCGGCAGACGCGCCCAGTATACTTCGCTCGGGACATTGGCGAAGATTTACGAGATAGGCGTTGATGGTAAGAGAGCCGATGTAGAGACCTTTCATGACGGCGAAGCCTACCACAGCTCCTATAGGTCCTTCAAGGACTTTGGTGTCACTCACAATAACCAGAGACGACTGGGCGATCCTTTGTTCGTGAGAAGCCGTTGAATGCCATGGCTATTGAATGTGGGAATGGATAGGGTGTTTGGATGATGTGTGGTTTAATGAGTCGATCTAACGCCAATGAAGAAGCTTGAGCGCTCTCGAATCGAAAGTGAAAATTAAATTACGAACCTTCTGTAAGGGATTCATTCGGCGCTGAAGTTAGTGGGTAGCGTTCTATCCTTTGGTGAGCCACGTCCTGACAATGTGCGCGTAAGACCAGTGACGCATTGACCGCTACTCAAATGAGCCATCAGAGGTAATGGTCATGGTAATGTGGCTACCTATTTGACAGTGGTCGTAACATTCGCTTTGAGAAAGTAGCTACGCGGTATAGGGACACACCACAAAACTTGCTGTCCGCTTCGACTTAGATTTTCTTCTGTCGTATATTTGTTACCACAAACCGCTGAACAGACGCCTTCTCACCAGCAAAGTTTCATTCGATCTCAAATCTTTCAAGCACTTTGGTTCCAAAAAAAACTATTACTCCTCGAATTTTCACGCTGTCAGAACATGAAGTATCACGGAATGATAGGAGTGTTACACTGAGATCGCACGCAGGAGAATCGTTCCCTTTTCAATCCGATCATCGGTTCATCACCATCGCCCAGAAGAACAAGAATTCTTTCCCCAGCTAACCAGATCAATCACTCCGTCTTCTGCTCAGATGTGCGCTGATGCCCCCAATCCTCAAGCCAGGTTGAGGCCATGATGTACATACCTCCTGCAGCCATGTAAAGCCAAATGTCCTCAGGAATGGTTGCGCAAAAACGTCCTAATCCCGGGCGCGAATTGCAATTATCTACTTCTTGGTCCTTATGTTGTAATTTAGCGAGGTCAGATTCTTGCATAGACCTCACGAGGGGATCCGACAGCTCAACTCATCAGATGCCTGTCGCCTTGGTGTGTTCTAGATATACAGACGTTGGTGACGAGGTAAAGTGAAGTGAGGTCAGTGACGAGAATCGGCGAAAATTGGAAAAAAGGCAGATCCTGCTTGGTCTCCTGGTCCGTTGGGTGCAAAGCCTCAGATATCGAGGGTATGCTTCTTTAGAGCTGCAAGGAAAGGAGGAGACATTGAGACTGATGAGTGAGGAGTGGGGAGGCCTCGAGGTGTTCCATCGCAAGCTCACTTGTAGCAGTCTTGACTTGGTGCCTGAAAGCTTTAATCGGCAAGGGAGGTGCAGTCATTCGACCTGGGAAGGCGGAGTAGGGCACGGTATGAAGCATTCTGGTCGATGGCTTTGCAACACAATATTCGAACTCAATGCCCTATCGTCGGCCCAGCGATGACGATGCTGTATTGAACGATATGAGGTGGACACCGTGTCCACATTTGAGGTTTATGTGGTGCAAAACCCCTTCTGATGCGCACCATAACAGATTTAGGAGCAAGGGAAGCATAGGGGAAACTTTGAATCGTGTTGTGGTGTGCCAAGTTGCGTTTGTGACAGCAGCCACGGTGTAGATTAGGTTACTGTGTATCCTTGCTAAGGGTACAACTGACATTGCATTAGGCGTATGATATGCAAGCCCTATCCATAAGTTGTGTGCGGTCTCCAATCACCAAACAGACCACGCGTTTTCAATCTTTTAGTGCCCGAACAAGTTATATCAACTCATTCCTCAAGTCGTCTATGATAATAGCCTAAGAGCAAAACTCCAACAATTGCACGAAGCCCGCGTTCTTTGTTGAATCTGCTCCGCAACTCGCAAACACTCCATACTGGGACGGCGGAGCTGTTGCCCCCACACAATTCAACGCATGCGCACCCCCATCGAACACACCGGTGGGCAAAGATCCAGGATATCCTGTATACGGCTTGCAGCCTGTGAACGTGATATTGGGGTGACCAAGAATGGTCAAGTTCTCATTGCAGTCATTGAAGCCAGCGGGCAGGTAGCCGAATCGGGTGCCGTCCGCTTTGCAGGCTGGAGAGTCAGTATGGCTCTGGACATCAGATTTTTTTCTAATATAGCAAGGTATGGAAGACTTTGTGGGCCAGAAGCCTGCCACTTGAGGCTCAACCTTGGTGAAAGACAGGTATAGCGAAAGTCGAAAGATACGTACGGCAAGGATCACTGTCGGAGAAGAAAGCAATGTAGGTGCCTGACTGTCCGGAAGCAGAATCCGTACCAAGGTAGATGCTTTGGAGAGCGATTGCGAAGGGGACGAGAGAGAGTAATCCCAAAGGACAACGCATTTTGATCCGACTGTAGAACTGGAGAATGGTTCCGAGGAAGGTGGTCGAGAATTATTCTCCTTAGCAAGTTCCGTTCAAAGAAGGACCGAGGTATGTTAGTCTATCGTGGGTATTTTGGAGTTATTATGTCCCCTCTTTTCCCCCCTTTCTGCTGACGCTGTTGATTGAAGAGCGTGTACGCCCAAAAGAGTAAGGGAGGCCCCCGCTGGTGCCCCATCGATATCAAGGAATACGGTAGCTAGTGCGCCGAAGGTGAACAGTGGCGGCTGCAGGTCTCGCTTTCGTCCAATACCGACTCAATGTTGAACGATTGATGCTGTCACGGCCGCTCTCCGCTCGGAATGCCTAAGGTAGTGAAGATAGCATGTAAAGCAGCCAGATTAATAATCCGAAGTCAGTGTGAATTGTAAAGAACGAAGTCGACACTAGGAGCTGTTGTCGCTTAAGATAGCCAATGACACCATCCGCACCGCTCTGGTAGCGATATGCCGGACTGTCTTGTAGCTGACAGTCATCATTGTGAGGGCGCATCGCAATGTCTGGTTGCTAAAAGCGCATGAAGATGTAGATGAGGTTACGCTGAGAAGTGTCGCATGTAGTAATGCTCGGATAGAAGTAGATGAAGAAAGTGTGCCTCGAGACTCTTTTCTACTGCCTCACCAAGCAGCAAAGTAGGAAGCCTGCCTTCTCCCATGTATTTGGTGGGCCTAGCGCCCAACTCCAGGCAAATGGAAGCATTAGCCACATCATACTCTTGCTCACTATGCTCAATATCATCAAGTGCGCCAGCACTGCTGGCGCTATCCGGCGCTACACCTCGAACCGAGCCTAAGCAGGTAGTTTACTACCAAATCCTCTATGGTACGCATTACCATCTGTGCCTCGTTCTAGAACACGACGGAAGATGCTGATACGGGAGGCGAGGACAGCCACTTACGCAGGAGCTGGAAACTTAATATGTATGGCGTCCACCCTTTGGGAATGATCATGGCCTCAATCTAGAAACAGATAGCAAACATCTCGACTCCAACGATCTATTGGCCAAGGATCAGATCATCGTGGGGTATCTTCGGCGCCTTGCCTTCCATTAGTTGGGTCCTGCCTTAGGAGGTGTCTCTTTAGAAAGCCTTGTGCAATCTCCCAGAAGCGTCGTAGCACTTCCAAACTTTCAGAGTCATACCCGGATAAGTAAATCGGGCTATGACTTGATAGTAAACAAAACCTCTAGAGCACCAGTCTCGTGCTCGCTTCACTGTAAAGTATGATCAAAGTAATCATGAGCGGAAGAATTGTAAGCGTTCATCGTGGACTTGTGCAGCGAGTATGATTGCCCACGCAGTCTTCGAACCACAATCACCACTTTGAGGAAGACAATAATGGGAAGTCCTTAGAAGACTTCGGAGGTGTCGACAGAGTTACCAACAGCAGCCGAGAGGCATGCCGAGCGGACGACAAGGTCTGACAATCACCCTCAAATCGAACAGGTGAATATAGATACCGACATGATAGATGAGGACCGAGATCTTTTGCATTTGCTGCCAATGGCGATGTTGACATAGAGGTGATGTTGATGCTACAACCATGGTGGGAGACATGGAATAGTCTGGTTCCGAACCGGAAAGACATAATGAGGTTCTCTAAGACCAGGTTGGCAACCCCATCACCCCCTATTGACTTTCCGGCCCACTATTGGCCTGCTCAGCCTGTTGCTCAATCATCGCGGCCTTCAAATTCGGAAAGAATTCGCGTTCCATCACACTATCCGAAAACTCTTTCGCCACCACAATCTTGCCCTTGTCATCGAAGTCATAAAGCCACATATATTCGTTGATGTATTCCCCAGCCACAGTGTCCGCTCTTGCGCTCAAGCACATGCACAAACGCCGTTTCTCTTTGTCCTCGAGCAGGTCATTAATGGTGAGGGAGAAATTATGGAAGATTGCTCGGAGCTTCTGTAGCGACGAAAAGTAGGTGGCGTTGTCCTGAGGCTGGAGTCCCATCGAGGCGGGGAGAAAGATACGCGTGCACTTTTCGTTCCGATGAGACACAATAGCTTCGACGTCCATTTTGTTAAATGCTTCAACTACAGCTTCCGCTGTTCGCCTTTGAGGGGTTGGTGGAGTAGATTCCATCTTAGCTGGTCGCTCCTGACGCTTTTCGATCTTGTCTTTCTTGGAGCTTTGAGGACTGGAGCAGCCGCTCCCCCTTCCTCTTCCATGTTATATATGTTGTAAGAGTAAGTGCAGTGTGGCGTGCGCGCTTGCCTCTACGGGCACCATGTTGCAAATCCCTCCCTATCTGGTGTGGCAGATCGCCCCCCACGATCACTAGGTTCACTCCTAGGTCTAATCCGTCTAGCCAACGTCAAGGGGAGATACCGAATCGCCCAAAGGAGATGCTGCGCAGGACCAGCCCGTGTATGACATCTCACACTTTCGTCACAAGATTAGACAAGTGGTCAATAGCGCATTCTTCATCAGGACTAGTAAAGTCCTCAATCTGTAGCCGACACTTGGTGGGCTCTTGATTAGTCCTAGTGTCTGAGTTATATTGATACTCGCGTGGCAAGAAAGCAAGGTCGCAGTGCTTGGACTACAAATCAACCACTCTTCATGTGGTTTCAATGCAGCACCATTGAGATTTTAGCTTTTTGACAGATGTCAGGGCAGCACAGTACGCACGCGTTCTTTCGAAGCGCGGAAGGTAATTCAGGAATGCGGCTCAGAGCAAACAGCTGGAGTGTTTCATCAGCCTCGACATCCATGATGCTCACTTCCGGTTCCAGATGCGCGTTTACTCGAGGTCTTTGGCCGGAGAAGGACGCCCTATGAATGGAGAAATTATTCGCTCTCCGAAGTGGCGAATCCCTCCCGTGAGGGCATTTTTCAAGTATCACAACCAAGCGTAACCTCCGGGCAAGATGCCAAAAGGAAGACCCATCGCACCGCCGCAGCTGGGCCAAAGCTCAAGATGTTCACTCCGGCAAGTCACTTCCTTTTTCATACCCAAATTCGACGCAACATTCGGCGGAATTGTACCAGCATTCCACGTTTGCTGGGTCTTTTGACTATGCTCGACCGTCTTCACCATTGTAGCGCAATAGCCCTGGTGCCCAAGACATCAGAACTCCGCGCCAATCAGGCTTCCCCATCTCAAACATCCTCGGATATACAGCTTGCCCTTCGAAGCAAGGGATGACCCATCTATGAGCTATGACATCGTCCGCTCCGTAATCATGGCCATGCCAGGAGGTATCGAAGCCAAGACTGATTCAATACCCTTTTTACCGTCATATCTGTGTCTGCTTAAGATGTTTTGGATCATCCCGCCGAAGATAGTTCAATTCCGCTCCCAACAGCGCGCATGTACTAGAAGTGCATTTGTGCTTTTAGACACCGAGCCAGCAAGGATGTCTTCGGTACAACGAGCTCCTTGTCCAAGCAACATCTCCTTCTTGCGGCCTTAAAGTACGGGTTCTTATTTTGCCGAATGACCGGCGAATTTTGGCAGCTCTTGTAAGGGCAGTCTTTTTCTAGCCAACACAGACGTTGCTTCCAGGCATCGATCCTGCATAAGGCCAACATAATAGACCTCCAGTTGACCTCCGTATTGTAAGCAACATGGGGCTGATCGACTCTGCACTTCGCTGCAGAGAAAACCATGCCCAACCAGGCGCACTAACTTAGGTTCGGTACAAGGCATCGTTGACGGCTCCCCAATACTTGTCCATCGCTCAACGATTCATTCCATAGCTTCAGTGGTCGAGCTACTTCTAGGCCGCTTTGTTTATGCACCGGGGTCCCTTGTCTGACGAAGCAAGCAGTCGTTGTGGCAAGTCGTCAAAGAGCGTCACATTGCCAGCTCCGAAGAGCAAAGATTTAGGGGCTTATTTGGACTAATAGAGCTGGCGTCAAATCTCCAATATCAACTCTTTCGGCTTGAAACCGATGGGTTTGCGCTACCTTGTGTAGTAGTGAATCTGAACACACTGTTCTCACATTTTTGAACTATCTAATAATAGCAGTTACAAGATTAGTAAAAGCCAAAGTTGGGCCAAATGACGAAGAATTGGAGAAGGATAACGACGAAAAACGCGGAAAAGGGTGTTAGAAATACACTCATGGCGTTCTGAAACATTGTACAAAATCAAACAGGTTTGAACCCAATTAAATGACACAGGTCTTTTCAGGCTTTATCTCACCTCTTCGTACATTGCCAGTCCTGCAGGAGCTCAATTCTTCTTCTTCGATGCAGTGGGACTCCTGTGCTTGTTCCCACCTTCCTTACTTTCACCACTCGCCGCCGCTCCCAGCCTAGCCTTCTCCATCTCTTGCTGATCTTTCCTCTCTGCATACCACTGCCCCGCCTGCAAGACCAGCACTCCCACCAGTACGAGCGCAAGGATCGTGTTACTAGCAGCCATCACCCTGAGACTGTCATCTCTCCCCAACGGCTGCTCCGCTGCAGCCTCTACCCCATCCACGCCTACAGCCAATTCGCCCTCCACAAGCTCAGTATCGTACATTCCACTATCAATAACTCTCATGCCTTTGACTATATTCACAATATAGACAATCACACCACACATGTACAGCATCAGACTCGCGCCATCGAAGAGCTTGTTGGATTCCGAAGGGCGGTATAGCTTTATCAAGAAGCCGAGAAGGCCCGTGCCGATCACCATGTGCAGGATTCGACTTATGACTGGGGGAGAGTTATAGAGGAACTGCAGGTGGTTTTCGAGATGGGCGAAGGCGGAGGGTGGGCATGGGGCTGAGGTCCAGAGGAGAGGGTAGTCGTAGGGAAAGAGGGAGAAGAGGATGCCGAGGAAGAAGGAGGTCGCTGTGCAAGGTTAAGTAATCGTCGATTGATGGATGAAAAGCGAAGCAAGGAGAGACTTACGGCAGATTATTAGGAAGGTTGCAAAGGCAGCATGGCCTTGGGTTCCAAAAGCCATGTTCGAGGGTTTACTCAAGGTCTGTGGAATGTATTTGTACGGCGCAAGATGCGCATACCTAGATGAGGCAGAATTCCAAGCTTCGAGAGGTCGATTGGCTTGAAAATAGATGACTTCCCGGGACCACAAGCAATATGTCGGCGTTCAAGTGTTGCAAATTGCTGTGCTGTGTAAGTCGTTCGTAGGCTTTCGGTTAGGAATTTGGGAGCAGCTGAGATATATCCTAATCGCCAGGTTGGGAATCTGTATCTCTTCCAAGAACAATTCAGGCGATGGTGTTCTGTCCTGTCAGTAGCCGATCTTTCCCTCGATGTTGAGCTTCCGCGCTTGGCGAACAAGGATAATCAGCAGCGGAATCTACCCTATGGGTTTGCCCGATAGATCAACTCTGATATCTCGAAGACTCCGTCTAATCAACCCCATCCCCAGACAATCATGGCTTCACAAGAATACGTGAAGCTCGCTCAATCGCTCCCCCCACGACTCCTCCGCTTCTTCGCCCGCTACCCACCGGCCTCATTCATCAACAGCGCCCCAGCATCCACAATTTCCACATCCCTCAACACATCACCCTCAGACCCCAACGCTTCGCAAGAAGAAACCACAGTCTCCGACTCACCCCCATCCCTTCCATACAGGAACCCATTTCAAAGCCAAAAGCACCCCGCAACAGGGAAATGGCACGATCCCGTCTTTTCCTTGCGCCGCCAAGCCGATTTGGTGAAGATGGCGAGGGCGAATGGCGTGGAGGATTTACTGCCGTATACGGTCAAAGGCACGGAGGAGAGGCTGATACGGAGGCAGGAGCAAGGGTTGAGGGTCAAGGGGACCGGGGTGGGGCAGAAGGTCAAGGGGAAGCTGTGGGAGAGGACGCAGAAGGGGAGGTTGGAGAAGAGGAGGCAGGCTATGCTTGGGATGCCGAAGCTGGTGCAGACGTGGAAACAGGTATGTTCGCTTCTGTGGTTGGGGTTGGTGGGGAAAGATGGGGCTAACAGGGTGATAGATGGGTCATGGACGGGGGTGGAAGAAGTGGCCGAAATAGGCTCTTCCATACCTGGGTTACCATGGTTGCCTGGTAGACTGTGATGTACGACGGGAAGGTGGATAGCATTGAGAGTTTGGGGCATAGCGAGAACGGCGTTTGGTAGAGAGTGTAGAACACTTTTCGAAATATGCTGGATGTAGCGGACTTTCTATGGCAACCCCATCTACTGATACTAGATGATCGCCTCAAACCGCCGCATATGATTCTTGCAAGTGACTTCTAAAAAGCATAGAATTACCAGCATCTCGACATTATTGCATGATGCTAAGAGGACTGCCTTGCGTGCATGTAACAGAAAGAAGGACTTTGGCAGAGAGAACAGTGGATGAGTTCCCACGGCACCGCCAAGCCCGCCCTCGGCGGTCTGCTCGATGCATGCAAAGCTATACGAATCAAAGCGAAACTCAGAGCAGAATGCCTCCGCCAAGATGTTTTTTATAAGCCCCCAAGCCACTACTATATTTCTACAAAGCATCGCAGTACAACTCCTTATATATCGGAATGGTTCCACCTGGTAGGCTGGCACGGCTGGCTTACAACCTATCTATCTATGGCCACTCCACGATAATGCCATATGACTCCAGAGCGCCTTGCAAGTAAGAAAGCAACCCTAAGCCTTGTTCATGGCATGGCGCTCCAAGGTTCATCCATGCTCATGTCCGAATCGTCCATCTCACTCTCATCCATCTCGTCAGATTCCGGGCCCTCCCCTAGTAGCGCCAGATCGAGGGCATCTAGGGGTTTCCCATCAAGGCCCATGCGGCTGCCATCATCTCTCCTCCTTTTCCGAGTGCGTCCGTCTTTCTCATCGTCCTCGGAATAGCGCCGCTTGCGTAAACGCTTGAAATTGCGGTCCAGAGCGCCCTCATTCTCTTCTCTGTATAACCTCCTCATAGCCCTATCGATGGCTTTCTTGTAGGAGAAGGCTTCTTCACCAAAATCCTCCGGTTCCTTGCGGTTTGGCATCAAGCCTCCAGGACCCCAGGAATATTCATCGTCAGTATCGTACATAACCGGCAGGTCTTTAATGCGATTCATTACCATAAGTCCGAAGGAGCTACGATGCCTTGATCGCTCCTCTCGGGCGATATTATGCTGGTCTCGTATCTTGTTGTGCAATATGTGATCAATTCGCATTTTTCGGTTTATATTGACGGCCTTCTGGTGCGACGTCTCGGGCCTTGGACGCCGGGAGCTGTTGGTCGAGAAGTATATGGGATGACCCGAGCCTGGCGGAGCAGGAGAAGATGATGGAGGGTAGTCGTCCATCCGTGTCTTGAGCACAAGACGCTGCGGATTGGAGTCTGATCTGCTTAGGGGTGGAGCAAATCTCGCCACCGAAGGAGTACCCGTTGGGCCATTTCCGTTCGTACTTATGCTGGGACCATCGTAGCCCTCATATCTCGGCTTCAAATGTATGGCTGAGTTAGGCGAAGGTGAGCGAGCATCATTGTCTGATATGGCAATGATACCCAATTCTTCCGTCGGATCTAAAGATTGTAAATTTGAGATACACGCTAATCCGGGCTTCACGGGGGCGCGCTTACTCTTCTTCATTTTTTTCAGCGGTGGTCCTACAGTCTCATCTTCTTGCAGTATCCTGATTCTCTCTTGCCGCTTCATCTCTCCATAATTCTTTTCTTCTTCGGTATCCACGTTTTCGGCATCTGCCTGCGCCTCTGTCAGATGTTCAAAGCTGGGGACTTTGAACGGTTCTTCCCCATCGTTGGCGGCTCGTCCAGGTCCGAAAGGACTTTGGAGCGCCATCTCTGCAGAAAAGTCGCTCTCAAGATAGTACCAAATAAGCCAAAGGAAAGACCTCGCCCTACTCTTGCTACTTAAAGTAGATCGCATAACGAGATCGAAGAAGTCTCGAGGAGGGTCGAAGTGGACTTCCGATACTTTTGGGGCGTACTGGGAGAGAACGAAGATGAGGTTGACAGGGTTTGTGCGAGGGATGGGGGCCGCTTTTATCTTTTCGATAGTACCAGGCTGGTTGGCATCTTCAGAAGCGCCTTTGAGGATGGACTTAAGGCGCGGTGCGTCTTGGAGCTGTTTGTACGCGTTGGGATCACGGTTCGCTTGGAGAGAAGGGATTGAGTGGTATGTCCGCAATTGGGCACGCATTTCGGGGAAGACTGTAATATTTCGTCAGCGACACATCCGCCCGAGTCAGTGGTGGAATTCGGTCACAGTTGAGAGTGGTGTTCATCCTGCCAACATTGACCAGTAAGCAGATCATAGCCATATGCATAGCAGCACCATGGTCAGCCAGGAGCTTGTCCTTGAGTATCTTGCTTGTCTTGCTACTCCGCGCCATGGCATCAATGTAGATATCTGCGAAGGTATGCCCCTTTGTCCCGTCGTAAGCCTTGGTGAAGACTGGTGTAGTGTCCTCGAAGACACATCGTAGGAATTCCAATTGGATGTCTTTCCGCCAAAGCGGTATACCATCTTCCTTCTTCAGATGTCGTATCTTGTTTCCCGAATAGACAGAGCCGATAGTGCCGTTGGCATTCCGCCTTGTATGGGCCACCGTCATTGTGTGTGACGGGTTGAATTCAGCGGCCCTGGTGTAAGAATCGTTCTGGACACTATTGATATCCTCCTTTTCCTCTGTAGATTGAGCTTCACCATCTATCCAGATGATGGGTTGTTTGGAGGAGGTCTCCTCATTCGCGGACACGACTGGTGTTGTTTGGTCTTGTGGTGATCGAGGCTTTGATTTGGGTGCTGGTTCGGTGGTTGTGGTGAGGATGTGTCGTAAGCTTTGTTTAGGATCTTGGTGGTCGGTTCGTGGAGATAAGGTCGCCTGCCCATTTACTTTTGTCTCGGGCTCTTCTTCCATTTTCCGATCACCGATCCGCCGGAAGTGAAGCTTAGGACAAAGAGCCGAGTCTCTGGCCTAAGGAGCTGGGCAGCGTCGTGTCCATGGATACTTACGGAGTATTGTCAGCGGGCTGGAACTGTGATTGTTTGTATGATTGATTTATTGCGAAGCTGTAACTCCACATTGACGAATCATTGCTTAGATTTCGAGGTGCTACAGTTGTTTGGCGAGAGACAAGATGGTGGTGGGCATTAGGCCAATCGTTGAAGTGGACCAAGCTTTCTGAGGCAATTCAGCGGTTCGAGCCTTCGAGGGGCCAGACCTGGTCCGAGCTTTCTCGAGGCTCAGGGGCACGCACCACTTCCTACCTTATATATTCTCAGTCACCGACAATATTTTCTGGACTTCTAGATCTCAAGGAGCACTCATGTATCCAACAACATTAGCGCATATCACGGTGATTGCAAGAAGAAAGGATGCATTGGCCGAATGAACTTCGGCAAGTATGCAATTTATTGCTATCTGAGGCTGTAGACTGATGTTTTTTGATTCGCAAATGGCCAACCCTTGGCATCATCAGATCCAGTGGTGACGAGGCTGCTCGCCCTAATGACAATCCTCTGGCTTCTTCGAGGTATGAGACCTCAATATAAGCGTTGAAAGATCCTGTATGACTCAATGCAACGTCTGATTGCTTTTCGTAAGGCATCAAGCACGATTGCTCACCCTCGATGAGCGCCGTGACATGCGCCTTGAAAACGCCCTGTGCGATCAGATGCTGACTATCACTCATGTGTCACGAAACGCCCTGGTCCTCCCTGCCTGTAAAGGATCTGATGCATATGTATGTGGTCGAATCTGAGCCTGATCCGATAATAACTCTGGTTGGTTGGTTGGTATCTGCTTTTGAAGGAGACATTAATGAAAACCGCTGAAATGGAAAGAAATCTATCGTGTCGTCAAAATGCTGGAGCTGCGTGCGAGACCAGCATGATCGCCGTACGAGTCGTAAGATGAACGCCCATAGGACCGCGTTTCCTGCCTGGGCCTTCTCGGATAGAAGGCCCATGCAGAGCATCGAGGCCGATCGATCTAGATGGGTATAAGTCAACGCTATCTATGGGTATGCTGTTCGACAATCGCAACGTCGTCCATTGGGTGACGTTGAGCATGGTATAATGCCACCGAGTCCAGCATGTCGAAGACGTAATAAGAAAGTAAGCCAACATCGAAAAAGCAAGTCGTGTAGAATCGAGAGTCTAGAGGAGCTGAAGCAAGTAACGGAATTGTCGCGATCTTGTGTAAGCAAGTGGAACCGAGCGTCGTGGTCGTATGATGCTCGCAGGGGCATTTTCAACCATTTCGAAGATGCGACGCCGATCAACCCAGTTAGGAGAGTCTACCACCAGGACTGGCCTGAGGAACCTCCAGGATTGCCGTAGCTGCCTCCACCGTAGCCACCGCCATAGCCACCGCCACCGCCTCCATAGGATGGGGCAGCACCGTAGCCACCCATTTGACCAGGTGGTGGGCCACCGAAACCTCCACCATAAGCGTTGCTGGCACCCAGGCCACCACCAGTTTTACGGAAGTCACGATTAGCTGCACCGCCCCGTCCGCGGCCTCCACCAGAGCGCCCACCACGACCTCCTCCACCACCAAAGCCAGCACCTTCACGTGCAATGTTTTCTAAGAATTGGGGGACCTCCTGGTGAGCCTCCTTCAGGAGCTCGATCATATCCCGGACAATGCCCCGGTTACCACGGTTGAAGAATGCCGTGGATTTACCGGTGTTTCCTGCACGGCCGGTACGACCAATACGATGGACGTAATCATCGATGTCAGTTGGGAGATCGTAGTTGACAACGTGAGTAACATTGGGGATGTCGAGACCACGAGCGGCAACAGCAGTGGCAACCAGTATAGGGCAACGTCCATTACGGAACATCTCCAGTGCACGTTCACGCTCACGCTGGGTACGGTCTCCGTGGATGGAGGTTGCGGGGAAGTTCTGGTTGATCAAGAAGTCAGACAGCGAGTCCGCCATACGCTTAGTCTCGACGAAGATCAGAGTCAGACCGGAACCATGCGTATGGAGAATATCGAGGAGGACGGAGCGCTTGTCGACGTCTTCAACATACTCAACACTTTGTGTGATATTTTCAGAAGTTGATCCCACACGACCAACAGAAAGGAAAACGTAGTCCTTCAAGAAATCCCGAGCGAGCATCTGTATATCTCGGGGGAAAGTGGCCGAGAACATGAGAGTTTGACGTCCTTGTACATCCGGCATATTTTCTTGCTCGACAATTCGACGGATTTGAGGCTCGAAACCCATGTCCAACATACGATCAGCCTCATCAAGGACAAGGTACTTGATATTAGCGAGCGAAATACGGCCGCGCTCAATTAGGTCAACTAGACGGCCAGGGGTAGCAACCAGCAGATCACAGCCCCGCTCCATGGAACGTAGTTGAGATCCAATATCAGCCCCTCCGTAGACCACACAGGGACGCACCCAAGAACGGTAGGCAAATTTGCGAGCCTCTTCGTAAATTTGAGAGACCAGCTCTCGGGTAGGAGCTAAGATTAAGGAAGTTGGTAGAGCCTTGCGCGAGCGATAACCCATCCCACCACCTTCTGGAGGTGCTGCGGAAGACGGGCCGTGTATGTAAGCTTGAGATAGTATGGGGAAGAGAAACCCGCCAGTTTTGCCAGAACCGGTCTGGGCACAAGCCATCAAGTCTCGACCACCCATAACAATGGGAATAGAGTACTTCTGCACAGGTGTAGGTGTCTTGTAGTTGGCGAGCTTGATATTTGAAAGTAGATGGTCGTCTAAGGGAGGATTGGTGAATTGCAATGTCGGCTCGGGTACGTTTTGGCCGGATGCCTCAACAGGGATATCATCGTAGTTCGAGAAGTTGATACCGCTGCCCATCTTGGAAGGATCGTTCGGGACACCGAACAGCTCACGCTCCACGCGTGCATTTGCAGGACCTGGAATGTGTCTACCATCTTTCCACTGACCATCACCAGATCCACGAGCAGAGCTACCACCGCCTCCACCGCCACTGTATGATGATCCCCCACCATATGATGATCCTCCCCCAGGTCGGCCATAAGCTCCCTCGTCAAACCCACGCGCGGTGGAGTTATCCCATGTAGTTGGAGCACCATTTGTAGAAGGTCCACCAGGAACTCGTGGAGTGAAGTTTGGAGCGTTTGCCCAGTTCGGTGGAGCATGGGGGTCGTTCCTCACATCTCTGGAAGGACTACGAGTCAGTACGTTACAGCATAAGACAGGACAAGAGACTCAAAACTTACTTGCAAGGTGCATTCCATGCGTTTCCGTTCATCTGGCCATTCATCGAAGGTGCAGGGCCGGGTGGGCCGTCCATTTGCGGTGGGGGCATGCCACGCATATGAGGTGGAATATAGGCGGAACGTCCTTGTCCATGGGGACCATCCAGTGACAGTCCGTTCATATTCAACTGATCTGCCATATTTGTGTCGCGGTTTGGATGTGCTACAAGATCACAGGTGATTAGTGTATCGTTTAAGACAAACAGTCGACGTGCAAATGATAAGACAATCACAGCTTGGGCTGGGGTCATATGTGGTAACATGTCAACTTACAGGGTCCTGAGAGGTCTTGCTATGTCTTGACAGAGATAGTGTGGGGTCCAGGACTCAGAGAAGACTGTCTGAGTCTGTGTGATTGAACGAAGATTGACTGAAGTGTTGGAGGCTTAGACCTTGCAGGCTTCGGTGACTTTCCCAGTCTTCAACAAAAATAGCCAACAACTAAGAAAAAGCCGCTCCGCAAAGTAGACAATGTGATGTCGAGGGTAGAAAGTGATGAGCGTGTATGTTGGTAGGGTGAAGGTCGAGGAGAGTTCCTAGAGGCAAAAATATTTCTTAGCGAGCATTTGTCAGCCCTACGACGATAGAGTGGCACATCGGCTCGAGTGCTCGGTCGTACGTGGGGACGTGGGATGTTTGGAATCAATGCAGCTTGGCGTCACCCAGAATAGACACCAGGGTCTGCCAGCTCAGTGTTTGCTATCAATCTACAGTTATCAAGCCAGACTTTTCTCTTGCACGCTGACTTTGCGATTCCGAAGGAAAGTGAGAACCACTCCAACAATCGCCCCGAAAATAATCAACTTTGTCAACAAGCCCAAGCCTGGGCTCTCTGTCGAAGATGAGAATGTCACATTGTCTGCACTTTCAGGTTGTTTCTCGGATCGCTCTGGTTCGGCGTTGAAGGTTACATCCAGCTCGTCACCTTCGACCGCAGGGAGAGCCGATCCGATGAGTTCTTTGTAGTGGAAACCGAAACATCAGCAATTCCACACTTGATGGGCAGATTGCAACAGGGTGAGATGAGAAAGCTGATCTAAAGCTCCGCGTGGATACCTTCTTCTGGCACCTCCAGCTCTCCTGCCTTGGCGATCTTCACAGGCTTGGAGGGTTTGTCACCAGCACCCTTGGGTACGTTCTCGACCTTCTCCACAACGTCGTAGCCTTCGAGAACTTCTCCAAAGACCACGTGCTTCCCATCCAACCACCTGTATGTCATCGTAAGTACCGACTGATGAATTGACTGTTTGATGATCGGACTTACGAAGTGATGGCTGTTGTGATGAAGAATTGAGATCCATTGGTGTCCTTTCCAGAGTTGGCCATGCTAAGCATACCGGTCTTGGTATGCTTCAATTTGAAGTTCTCATCGGGGAACTTCTGGCCATAGATGGACTTGCCTCCAGTACCTGATAGAATCAGTACCTAGCCGTGTCGATGAAACGGTTGTGTCGTACCATCGCCATTGGTGAAATCACCACCTTGGATCATGAATTCCTTTATCACTCTATGGAATCCTGACCCCTCATAGCCAAACCCTTTTTCGCCAGTGCAGAGAGCACGGAAGTTCTCAGTCGTCTTGGGCACAGTCTTGCCGTAGAGACCAATGACGATTCTGCCTAGCTTTTCATCTCCGTGTGTGATATCAAAGTACACCTGACCATTATCAGTCAATGTTCCAGTGCAGAATTAACACCCAGAAATCTTACCTTGTTCGTAATCTTTGGCCCCTTAGCTGCGCTCGAGGTCTGTGCCAGGAAGAGGAACCCCGCTGTGACGATTAGCAGCAGTGAAATAACAATTCGCTGCAGATTCGCCATGTTGAATATGGTCGATGTTCTGAATGTGTAAAGGTCAACAGGCAAATAATTCGGGGAAAGAGGGCAACATCATAGTAGCTGCAAGGTGGTCTCCTCTCACAACCGCCAATCAGCGCCAGGGGTCGGCAGCGGAGGAGTGAAACGCCGCTCAAACCTTCGATGACTTGGGTCCAACCACTAACTATTGGAATAATACTTTCAACAGCGAGCGAGGAAGAAACCACAATGGTATCTTAATCCTCACGCATCCTTCGTAAGACCTTGCACTGACCCAGCATAGGTCTTCATCCTGGGCCTCAACTTCCCTGAAACCCGCTTTGTCTCGGTACGTGACCAGTCCCTTTTCCCTCGACGACATCCGATCCTCTAATCCTCGCCCTCGCAGAAAATAATCCAACACTTCTATGGCGTCGGTCCCCAAGTCGCCTCTCACCTCCTCGCCCGCCTCCACATCCATCCGACCGCCCGCCTGGGTTCTCTCTCCAACCAAACAGCGCTCGATATAACCGCTGAATTGTCGTCGATGAAAATCGAAAATGATCTAAGGAGGGAGCTTGTGGAGAACATCAAGAGACTGAGGGATATGGGAACATACAGGGGTAGAAGACATGCAATGGGGTTACCGGTTAGAGGGCAGAGAACGAGAACCCAAACAGCGACAGCGGGGAAATTGAATAGACCTGAACGTAAGGGCTGATGGATGACAAGGTCTGGGATGGAATGGCATTGCACTTGTAAGCGGCATAAGGACGGCGTTTGTGCAAATGATGCTTTCGATCAACTACTTGGAAATCGAATTCGGATATGGGGGGGGTAGCTCGATTTCATATCAAAGACGGTTTCTCCCCCACAATCCCCTTTCCTCGATTTATTTGCACTCTCTTGTCCTCCCCTACGCTCACAATCCCCACGCTTTTGTCCCAGCATACACCAAAGACTTTGACTCCATCTCCCCCAGCCTTTCGGCCCTCGCCCTTTACACTCTCCCGCTCTATGCAATACATGCTTTCCCCAATCCTCCCCTCTTTCTCGCTTTTGCTCGAGCGAACGTCCCATACACGGCAGGTTCCATCATGACTCCCACTCACAAGGCCATACGAGCTTTCTGGATCACATGCCAAGCTGACGACAGCATTGCTGTGGCCACGCAGAGTCATTGCAGAGACTGTAGTGGCAGAAGCCCGAGGATCGATAAGAGTGATATGCCGCGCTGACGTGCCTGCGGCGAGCAGATTTAGAGATGGTAATGCTGTGAGTGAAAGGAGAGAGTGGGACGTAGACCTGGTGTCAACGCAGGTGGAGCTTGGTAGATCCCAGGTTTTGAGGCTGTGGTCCCAGGAAGTCGAGTAGCCCACGGTATGGTCGTTTGGGGCGAAGATGGTGTCCGAGACGGGAGCGGTGTGTGATTTCAATAGGGACAGTGGGCCGCGCTGTGGAGTCGAGGTTGCAGGTCCGACTTTCCGGCGTTTGGTACTTCGTGACGCTGCGGAAGGGATTAGAGAAGGAGGTGCTTCGGGAGCATCTGCTTTTTTCGTAGACCAAAACCCAACAGAATGGTCGGCGGATGCAGAGAGCATACGATCGGAGGGTTGGTGGACGGCGAGTGAGTCAATGCTAGCTTTGTGGCCGTAGAACTCGATTTGTGGCGATATAGATGCAGAGAAACCTTCTGGATCTTCAGAGTATTTCCATAGCCGAATCGTTCGATCCAACCCAGACGAAGCCAGCTGTTTTTGGGAGATGAATTTTGCTGCTTTGATCGAAGATGTATGACCTCCGCTGCCAGCTGATGCTGACGTGGCGAGAATATCAGAGGACATGTTCCACATTCTCAGTAGACCGTCATAGCTTCCAGACAAAATCTTCCCTTGCCCTAGCGACTTTGCTTCTGCATTGCTGGCCCATTTTCCTGCAGCCGACGTCTCTGACAAAACGTCCACAGAGCTAACCCAATCATCGTGTTCAAAAGATGCAAGGTAAAGTGGTGGTATAATGGCGCGAACATACTCGACGGCAAGAGTGGTCTCAGAGGATATGCCATTCGCGGTCAGGTACTCGTCTATCGATGTCCGAAGAAATGTGCCATTGATCAAGAATTCAAACGGTATCGGTTTTTCTGACTGGAGCAATGTATTGACGAGTGTGGAGAGTGCATAACGGCGAAGATCTAGAGAGGACTTTAGCAGCAATATGCGGTAGGACTTCTAATATCACATTACTAGTATTGACGAGGATTGGGCCGGGATTTGCTGCTAAGGAGATGTCAGGGTGGCGGGTGGAAAGTTGGACTCTGACCCGAGAGAGTGTGTCTGTGTTCACGGCACTATCGGCGCTGTCCAGCATGGTCTCTGTAGCCATTGTATGGTCTTGGGGATTTGACCAAAAGTTCCGAGCGTTACTGTGAGGAATCGTGCAAGAGGTGCTTATTTCCGGCTTATTACCGTGCTTTGCGATCGTTGGGGGCTAGAAGTTTACGAGTGCATGTCACTTTGTGTATCATAGTTCACACTCGAAATACTTGTTTGAACATTAGTTTAATTCTATGATGATCGGGTATCTATGATTCAAGTCTATGCTTCGCTATGCCAAAGTACGAAGAATCTCAAGAAAGACAGTCCAGCACGAGTACCAGGATCACTCATCACAATAGTCTGGAGACTTGACACCACTCGATCCTATCACCCAACTTTGTACTGTCAAAGCCGTGGTGTACACCATCACGATAGTCCCAAATACAGAAAGAGTGATATCTGCAACCCTCTGTTTACGAGACCCGGCTATAGCCTTATAATGTAGCAAAGCCTAGATCTGAATTTTAGCGTGAGAATCCTTGGAGTAACTTTTGTGACAAAGCCTACCGGATAGACGTAGACAAGAGGTACGCAAGCAAAGCTGCCTACCAAAGCAACAAACTTGTCGAGATCATTAGCGCCAGCGTAGGCGACGACTGCACAGACGATGACCAGGAAGAAACGAAAGGCGTTCTTCTTCCACTTGATGTAGGGGTTGTATTTGCCGCTGCGCGAGAAGAGCCCGGTTTCCATAATTCGTATTGCTGGGAACAATTGAAGCGGGGTGGATAGTAAGATAGCGAGAGAATAGAGCAGTTGTACTGCATTGACCACTTTGCTGTCTTGTGGGAGATTGAGCAAAACGACCGTCTTAGTCGCTGAGCCAAATGCTGCGTAAGACAGGGCTCCCATACCGACGAAAAGGATCGTGATGGAGATCATGACACCTGCGAGAACTGGGGGAAACTTTTGCGGCTGCTTCATGGACTCTTGGATGGGTATAATCAGCCCGACTCCTTCAAAGGTAAAAATTGCAGTCCCAATGAACAGCGTCCAGTCTCGGGGGTTGAACATGATGATGTCGGCTTTGCCATTGATATGCAAATGCCGTATGTCGAAGCAGGCGATATAGAAAAGACCCAAGAAGATGAATGCGTCTGCAGCCAAGGCCGTCCACCCGAGCTTACTGATATTCCTTACCAAGGAAAGCGGAAGAAAAATGAGAAGCTGTAGCAGGACCATGTACTTGATGTCAATCCATGTTCGACAGTCAGACACGGCCAGAACAAATGCTTGCAAGCTCTCTGAGGTGAAGACAATGTAAGCTGACACAAAGCCAATTTGGCTAAGCGCAACAGACGTCAGAATCAAGCGGCGCATCCATTTGCCGTACAACACACCACCCATGTCGCCAAATGAACCCGGTACTGTGAGACGGGTGTTTACAAGAAGTATGAAGCAATAGTAGCTAAGTAATGCCACGCCTAGTAGCACGAGATTGCTGAAAAGCATCCCACCATTAAGATATGCCCTCGGGAGGAAGAGAACTCCAGTTCCTATGAAAGACTTCAGGAGCAAAAGTGCTGCTCCGGTTGGAGAATTGTTCCCGGTTGCGCCCTTTTCTTTCAGAGTTCTTTTCCGCCTTCCGGGCGTCCCAGGAGTTAATAACGCACTCCCTTCTCCCGGCTCTTGCTCCTCATCTTCTGGCGGATAGCGTGTCTCGACATGAAGATGGGGACTGAAATAGCCATCTTCATCGTCTTCCTCGAGCTCCTCCCCTGCAAAGTGACCGTAGAGGGAAAGAAACTCGTAGAAACTTTTGGAAATAAATTTTGGTGGGTTTCCAGCCTGACTTGTCCCCTCCCCGAATTCTAGTTCATTCGGTTCTCCTCGTGAGCTAGAAAATGGGCTTGGCGCTCGTCGTCTGAGATAATCCCTCCGGAAGCCACCAGGCTTCTTTATGGTGTTGGCATCGAGATCTTCACTCTCTGGTTCAGTGCGAGGAATATGCCAGCTCTTGCTCCGTTTTCCGCGGGCTCCTGCGTGAGAGTCGGAATCAGCTTCCTCGGCCCACCTGTAGACCTCTCGAGTCATATCCCCTCCTTGTAGCTGCAAGCTGGAGAAGTCATTTTCACCAATTCCTGTCGATGTATCCTCGCGATTGTGATTCGGGAAATTGGCCCTCGACGACCTGTGACTTAAGGTGGAGAGGCCTTGCCCATCCTCAGCAGCACTGTCCAAGTTCTGCGGCTGAACGAGATGCCTCTTCACAACTCTTGCGTTTTCGTTTGGCGCCCCCGAAGAACGCCTCGGAGGAGGCTGCCCAGATCGACTCTCGAAAGAACCATATGTTGTTTGGGGGGCGCTGCCTTGCGACGCTGCACCTGCGGTACTGGGGGAAGGAGGTCGTACAGGTGGTGTGCCAAATCGTGGTGGACTTCGTCCAAATGAGGTTTGCAGCGCAGCTGCAAGGGCTGACTGCCCGGGTCCGGGTTTTGACTGTGACTCTTCGGCTCCAGCAAGGGGCGTATGGCTTTCTGTATTTAGCTGGCTTGGGGTGGGCACTTGACGGACGGTCGGAGTGGCTTGCGCGGAAGTGATTGGGGAAGTCAACCTGGCAATCGAAGTTGCCCTGGAGGCAGAATCTGCTCCAGGAGACCTGCCTCGGGAGACATGTCCAGAGGGAGAGTTTGGGACGGGCCGAGGAGAGGAAGCGTGCCTTTGATCAAACATCGTCGGGCTATTTCAAGCGAGAGCCAGCCCCTCGATTCGTGTGCGTTGCGACTTTCTGTCAGCGTATAGCTATCTGACTCCCATGTTTGAAGGGGAGGTCCCAGTGCTATAACCCCATAGCTCCTCGTGTGGGTTATTGTTGGATTTGATCACGCGCGTTTCGAGAGTCTGTGTGACAAAGTCCGGTGGGTTTTTTGGAGCGTGAACAGTGGGATTGGACGTAGATATATGCTAAAGTAAAGGGTTTAGAGTAGGTAAATGGGAGACAACGATGCTATGTATTTGGTATCAAGCTTACACAGAATGAACGCTGTGACCCTCGGTGCCTTGAACGTGGGATGCTCCCTCAGGGAAAGCCGCAACGTGGGGGTGGGCTCTTTCCGCCACTGCAGACTTCTCGTACATACCAACGTGCATGTCAACAACCATAGGGTGCTGCTGCTGAATTGAGAATCTTCAGTCTCCCTGTGCTGTACACATGGCAAGAAGCTTTGGTAGTTGACAGCAAGGAGAAATTGTTTGAAATGATTCAGTTGGTGCCAGGCCAATTCTATTCTAATTCCTTCCCAGTATGGCCCAATTGCAAGTTCTGGGAGATACAAAGCAATATGGCGGAATCAATGCCTTCTCTTTGGAGCATGCCACCTCGCACAAGGTCTTCTCTTTGTACAGCCACCGTTGATGCAGCCGGCAGCGTCGCTCGATCGGCGCTTCTGGGTTCTGAACTCTTCAGGCCATCATGAATACGGGCCCTAGTATCTCATTGCTTCCCGACCGGTCTGAGAGCCCATCGCAAGCCCTTCACAAAGGTTTCAAAGCACCATGCGACATTGAAGAGGGTCTCAAGATGTTCTGACGGAAGTCATAACATGGGCCGTCTTTCATGCGATGGCGTGTTGATGGGCGTGAACGTAAACAACTACAAGGTAAGCCTTTGGTCACACGAAGGCACAATCGTGATCAAGCAAGGCCCGAATAGCGTGGCATGATGGCAATCTCGAAAGCTCCGATGTCAATTGAGATTCTGAAATGGAACGCTCAGCACTCCCTAGACTATCTCTGTCTCACTCCTCGTCTGCCCCTAATTTCAGCCACCGCTCCTCGTCGATGCGGACTATCGGCGAACAAGGCTACCACCAAATCAACCAACTCCTCGGTATCAAATTCCAACCCCAACTCGCCCTCGGACCAGAGATATTTAATGTCCACCAAGGAGCTTTCTAATATATTAGCTAAATATTGGAACTTCAGCCAGTGGGGCGTGTACACCGCCGTCAGTGGTATCGGCTCTTGCTGGCTGCCCTGAGCAGGATTCGGCGCTGTAGGAGTTGGTAGAAATAAGTCTTCTAGCGTAGCAATGCGGTTGCAGTAGGTGGTCAATTGTTGTGACTCGGGCTCCGAGATATCAGACATGTCCTCAATGTCGACAATCATTTTATTCGTGACGCTCGATAGCAGAGAGCCGAGCGATTGGAGAAGTGCAGAGTGGGAGAGCACATCTTTCCATTGCCTGTGGAGTGCACGCAGTCGGTCCACGGTGGAAGCAATGGCAAGATCGCATTCTCCCGCGAATGGATGTTCCGTGCAGTTCGAAAATCCTTGAGCGCCATCGAGTAAATCGATGATGATCGTACGTTGGGATTCCATTTCTTTTGCATAGGCGCGTTTGCCGAAGCTTTCAAGAGCTGATGTGTGCACGGGTAGGTTGAGATTGTAAGCAACCCGGCTCTGGACAGGTTTTCCTGACATGGTGGTGTGGCCAGAGGAGAGGTGTCGAAGGTGTTCGACGAGCCATAGACTGTCATTGTAGAGGAACATAGGTCCGCTTGGGTGCCGAGAATAGCTGGTGGAGGAGCTGGCACGATACATCGCTAGGATGAGCCCTGGGAGGGAGAGAAGACTTGAAGCAGCGGATGCAATGGGCGAGGAAGCATAATCTTGGGTTTCTAATTTGGCAGCATCGGAAATCGCTTGGTTTATAATCTCTAGGATCTCTTTAGGTAAGGAGGTGATGTTGTAACTTTCCTTGAGGGTAATCTCTCGTTCGGCTGGGCGCGGAGTGTCTGGCCTGCCGGTGCTTTTCAGCTTCTTCGGGCGTGGTACTGCTGCTTGTGAGGCTTTCGTTATCTCTTCGCCGTCATTATCGTCACCCCATCCCCATGCATCAGCGCCGTCGTCCGCAGCGCCTGATTGTTCTTGGTTTTCCGGAGCAAGTGCGCCCTCTTTATCTTCGTCAAGACCCCATGCACTAACGTCTTCTAAATCTTCATCTCCTGTCGGCTTTGGGAGGATAGACTCTTTAGCTACGGTCGGTGACGTCTCTCCATCAGACCATCCAGCATTCCAATCATCGCCTCCTGCACCTCCTGCAAGGACCTCATCATTGTGAGATAGCATCTGTGTTTCGACACGTTCCACAGTCTCGATAACACCGAGTCCCTTCGATAAGAGTTGTCGAACATGGTTTAGTGAAGTTTCTTGGCGCTTTCTCAGCCAACTTTCTGGTATACCATTCGTCCAATCAACCAATTCGCGCTTCCCCGGCCAAGCATAAGAGTCCAATCTCTCACCAAATTTTTCAACCCAAGATGCTGTATCCTCGAAGTCCTCCATCCCATCAAGGTCTTCAGGCACTGCTGAGGCGAGCCAAGTTGGGATCAATCTAGAGATCAGACGTGGCACCAAAAAGCCAGCCAGAGGCTCCATCACAGAAGGCGGCAGCCGAGTTCGCAGGAAATCGATCACTGAATCGAGATCTACGAAAAGGCGCTGAGCACTGAGATCCGAAGAGCGTCCAGACGTAATGGATATTTCCTCTCCTTCAATCTTCAACGATCCAACCGTTCCGTCAGAATGTACTTGTAGGCGTGGTACGACTATCATAGATTCAAAATCTTTGCAAAGAGGTTGCAAGATGTCGTCAAACAAATCTAGCTTCGTCAAAGCGGTGATAAGGGAACCTAGGTCAATGGTGAGAGGCCCTGACGGAATATTAGTACCAGAAAAGGCTCATAGAACGTTTATGTAGTGCACCTTTCACTGTCTGCCTAAATCGTATCGAGGATTTGGCCGAATCGATGTCGATATAAGCTTTCCAGCAAGCTGACAGCTTTTCTACGAGATGATTCCGTAGATCTGTCACCTTTACCTCCAAAACACCAGATATTCTCGCAGACTTGTTGATCGACAACGAAGCTAAGTTTTCATCAGCTCGTCCCAACAGGTCCACAGCTTCCAACAGCCGATCATCAAGTATTGATCTCTGGACGAGGTCGAGCGTCCTCTGTGTTGCCTGCAGTCGTTCCAAAATCACACCCAGACTCTTATTGAAAGCAACCTCGCCGTTTAACAAGTCCACCTTGCTTGCGGAATCATTGACTTGTTCCTCCAATCGTTCCCCCAATTGGGCTTGCACTACAATCTCTCGCGCTGTTTGCTGGGACTTCTGAATATCGACACGCAGCTGCTTGGCTTGGGAGATCCAGCCATCGATGTCTGGGGCGCTTTCTTTGCTGGCTTTCCTTATATTAGACTGTTCAAGCAGATGTCAGTAGAGTCTAGAGGGATGCACACTACCGGGACGGACCTTCACATCCTCTCTGGCTTGCTCTATGAATCTCAAGACCTCCGGCAGCGCGGACGAGGGAAGTTGGGCGGAGATAACCTCCTCCTCTGGATATGCTCCACTCTGCACATGTTCGAGTACGGCCTGGCCATACTGTTGGGACGTTATTTGCGACGGCATGAATCGCGTTGAAGCTGCATCATTTCAGCTGAGAGGCGCCAGCAACCCTAAGCCGAAATTGGACGTTGCGCACTTTTTGGTAGGGCTGAAAATATTGCAGGAGGAGAGATTGGTATTTACTGCAAACCTCGCTTCTCGCTCACGACAATTATATTTTCTACATAATTTAGCCCTCGACTGCTGGTGTCAAAGCAGAGAAGGGACGTCCCGCTATGTATATTCGCCTATGTAAAGTAGTCCGATTGTGGGAGATTTCTGTCATCGTCCATTTTCGTCAGATATAAACATACATTAGCAGGTGTCTTTATTCGTCTGCTTGTATATGTTCCTCGGTTGCAGGAGGGTTGTGAATGCAGGAGCCCGCTCAGCCAATGTATTGAACAGCGGATCTAATCGTTGCTCTTCAGGTATGCTCGACTTTCGATTCGTCGCAGTTCGGTTTCGATTATTCTTGCTTGAGATCCAGCATTTAGGCTGTACACTACTCTGGAACCCACATTACATGAGGCAGTGAGTTTCATTGAAATCATGGTTTTGCTTTGTCGTCCTCACAATCGTCCTGGGTCTCCTTGAAGCATGTTACTCTTGGTATGTTGTGGCAACTGACGATCAAGTCGGGTTCCATACTGTTCAATCCTATCACGCGGGACACAGCTCGTAGTTAGGCCCAATTCATTCCGATCTGATGGTTCCGAGCATACATGGTTCGACATCTTCAAGGTTGTGTTATCACATGCACATTTTGCTCATCTTGGCACAGATGATTTCTGACAGGTATCCACTGCAGGAGTCGACATTCTGCGTATACGGACGGTATCCTGGCACATAGACATACTTGGATCTGGCTATCGAACTTGAGAAAGCAATGTCATTCAAAACTCCCCAATCATCTCACACCACTCATCAAGCGAACTTTCGAAAAATCCAAAAGTTTAGTATAGATTACTCACCAGCTACTGTGACTCAGTATGAATCCCACAGAACGGGGATGCGGGTTGTGGTGATCGACCGGGAAGGTCCCATAGTTCATGGGTCTTTCGCGCTTGCCACTGAGATTCATGATGACTCTGGCGCTCCTCATACCCTCGAGCACTTGTGCTTTATGGGGTCCAAGAATTACCCTTCTAAGAATATTTTAGACAAGCTCTCAACAAGAGCTTACTCTGACCTCAATGCTAACACATATACGGATCGCACTATATACTCGCTTGAGTCCGCTGGATGGGAGGGCTTTGCTCAGATACTTCCTGTCTGTCTGGATCACATCATCGCCCCGTCTCTCACAGATGCCTGTTGCTATACAGAAGTCCATCACGTGGATGGTGACGGTAACGACGCAGGGGTGGTCTATTCAGAAATGCAGAGCCAAGAGAACGATGCAGGTCAGCTTATGTTTTTGGAGACAAAGCGAATGCTCTATCCAGAGGGTGTAGGCTATAGATATGAAACCTTTGGGGTAATGCAATCCCTGCGTGCCTTAAGCGCAGATCGTATACGAAAGTACCACCAAGCTATGTACCAGCCTATGAATTTATGTCTTATCATTACTGGCATGGTTGATCATGCGATGCTCCTGTCTGTCCTGGATGATTTCGAAGACAGTATTCCGGGAAAAGTCACAGAGCCTGATACTCCTTTCAAAAGACCTTGGGTGGACTCGGAACAGGTACCACCTCTGCAACAATCCTATGCCAGAATCCTCGAGTTCCCAGAGGAAGATGAGTCGTCTGGCCAGGTAGCAATCAGCTTCTTCGGACCCCTCTATACAGATAAGTTACTTTGTGAGTACAGCCTTCCCAAGTCAGTAGGGCTTCGTATTGATACATGTTAGGCCGAGCCATGGTCATATTGCTTACCTACCTTGCGGGTTCATCTGCCTCCGTCTTGGAGAATACATTGGTAGAGAGAGAGCAAGTGGCCAGCGCTGTAATGTTCGATTTCGACCTCCGGCCTCGAACAGCTGTACATTTCGACATCATGAGTGTGGCTACGGAGAGTTTGAACGGAGTGGAAGCTAGGTTCTTCAGGGTACTCAGAGAGACAGCAGGAGGCCCGATCGACATGGGATATATGCGGGACTGTATCAAGCGCGAAAAGCGCCTGGTGAAGTTCCATGCCGAGACATCTGCACAATGGTTCACCGAACCAATTACCAACGAGTTTCTTTTCGGCAAACGTGATGGATCAACTCTAAGAGGGGAACTTGAGACTTTGCAGGATTATGAAGCGTTAGAGGCCTGGACTGACATGCAATGGAGATGCTATCTCAAAACCTGGATGGCCGAAGCACCCCATGTTACTGTCTTAGGCAGGCCCTCCACCAAACTGTCTGCAAAGCTTGAATCTGAAGAGAACGCTCGCGTAGAAGCTCGACGTAGGAATTTAGGAGATCAAGGATTGAAGGATCTGGAAGAAAGGCTTAGATTTGCAAAAGAGGAGAATGACATCGGCGTTCCGAAGGAGTACCTTGAGCGCTTCAAGATTCCCAGCACAACCTCGATCTCCTTTATCAATACAGCAACCGCACGGTCTGGTACGGCCCGGTCGATGGGTCATCTAGCAAACCCTACACAAAATCTCATCGACCAAGACAAAGACAACCCATTGTTTATCCAATTCGAGAACATGCAATCAAACTTCGTTTACATCACTCTCGTAGTGGGCACCGAATCAATCCCTGTCCATATTCGGCCATTGCTAGCAATATACATCGAGAGCTTTTTTAGCCTGCCCATGTCACAGGATGGGACGACGATTAGCTTCGAGCAAGTCATCATGGAGCTTGAAAGAGATACCGTGGGTTACGAGATAGAACTTGGTGCAAACCTTGGTGGTTCGGAAATGATCACCATCAAGCTCCAAGCTGAAGCAGAGAAATACCAGACAGCGGTTCAGTGGCTAAGAAGACTCATGTGGTCTTCTGTTTTTGATCTTGAGCGAATCAGGGCCACGACGACCAGACTGCTAGCCGACATACCTGACGACAAGCGTGACGGCGAAAACATGGTTAGATCGATTGATTTGATGGTCGGGACGGTACCTTCATCTGCAGAACGAGCATGTAACACACTAGTGAAGGCCGTCTATCTCAAACGAATTAGAAGTCTTCTTGAGAGAAAACCGCAGGATGTAATCGATCAGCTCAAGGGGATTAACGCTGTCCTTTGTGCGCCCAACAACATTCGTGCCCTAGTCTCGGCAAAAATAGAAAAGCTCCAGTGCCCAGTATCTTCATGGGATATGTTCACCGAAAATCTCGACAACAGCAGTCCTCTCAATCCTCTTGACACACGACTCTCGAGACTCAGTGACAAAGGCAGACATCCTGGAAACACAGCTTATATTGTCCCAATGCCACCACTTGATTCCTCCTTCCTCCTTGCCGTAAGTAAAGGCCCGTCATCATTCAATGATGCGATATATCCAGCTCTTCTGGTGGCTACATCTTATCTCAGCTCTATTGCCGGTCCACTCTGGGTGGAAATTCGTGGCACTGGTCTCGCGTATAGCGTGCACTTCTCCAGCCACGTTGACTCTGGTCAGGTATCCTTGTTTATTGGAAGCTCTCCAGATACTTTCAAAGCTTTTATCGCGAGCAGAGAGGTTGTGCAGAACCTTGTCTTCGACGCAGATGCATTTGACAACTTTACTTTAGAAGCAGCGGTAAGCTCTATTGTGTCAGGGTTGGCACATGCAGAGTCTACCAATGCTGGTGCTGCTGAAATCAGCTTCGTTAGACAGGTGATGATGGGATTGCCCAAGGACTGGCCAAGCGTGATATTAGACAGCGTGAAAAAGGTCAAGGTTGATGAGATCAGACGAGTCATGAAGGACATACTACTCCCAATGTTCGAGCCAACGACCGTGAATCTATTCGTCACTTGTGCACCAATCATGCAGCGGAAGGCGACGATGGCATTCTCGGGGATTGGATTCATGCCAGAAGTCAAGCCGCTGGCTTTCTTCCAGGATGATTATGGCTTGGATGGGGAGAACGGGTCAGGCGGGGAGAGCGAAGAGGACAGTGATGACACCATGGAGGATGATAGTGGTGACGGTAGTTCCGAAGATTGAAGCTGGTGGTATAGCTGTCAAGAGTCATTCCAGCTGGATGACCTTCAAAGAATGCCCAGAGTCCCACTAGCAAATCCATTCAAAGCACAAGACCTCTGCTCGACTTGAGCATTCAGACTGCTTTAACGCCGACTGAGACGTCGATGTGAACGTGAGAGGACTCTAATTCAGCTCAGCTTTCCACATGGCAGCCTTCTTTTGGCCACACTGAGGCCATGTCCATGCTTCTTGTGTAGCCGAGTGCCAACCCCAATGTCAAAGGCTCAAGCTCGTCGTACCGCCCGGTGATTTGCTGCAATGAAAGAATATATACTTGTTGTTCGTCTGTTCTTGAATAGGCGCTCATTGACAAGGCCGTGCGTAACGTATGTGGAAGCAATCTGCTTGCGTGGCCTTATTTCAGAGAGTTTCCTAAATGGAGTGAATATCTCCATGGAAACAAGAGTGGATCTTTACAAAAAGGACGAATCTGGGGCCTTGCCGATAATAGTTGCAAAGGAGCAAGGAAGGAAAGCTGTGCTGAGGCTACTCATGCAGGCGAAGCAAGAGGAAAGTTGCTGGTAGGGATGATTTTGAGGTAACGTCAATTTTCTCAGATACACCAGATCTTCGCTCCAAACACTTTCTACCCAAGCTTGTGAGATTACTCAGGAGATTGTTCCCAGCGATTTCTCAATCAATGAGGCAAGAAGTATAACACCAATTACACCTCGTCATACCGTGCGGATATTGATCCAAGACGAGATAGATCATATTTAGCCAGACAGCCAAGGAAGCCGCACATACTGCCCTTTCTATATCAGATGGAACAGCTTTTCGATTGTAGCCTCCAATTTCTTGATGTGCAGATCGCCGGGCTTTTCTCCTGGAGTAATTGATTCGCCTGCTGATACCGTTGTATGTTGGCAAGCGTGAAAATTGACAACAAGGTAGCGTAAGCATCTCAAGAGAAATAATACATTGGACGTAGACTCGTACTCTCCCGTCGCCAAGAGTAAGCCAGCATTAAGTTAACGGCCTTTCGGTAACCTGATGGGAAGAACCGTGACTCATGCTGGACAATCTCCCCGGCACTGTGCCCCCACCGGTAGATCTCCCATTCGGAAAACTCTTATTTTACGACTCTATCTTTCAGCTCTCCAGCTTTTTGCTTTGCTTGCCCGATTATTTTCTCGGCGCCCGCTTTTGCGTCCACTGCTATCTCCTTCCCATCTGCTCCTATTCTCTTTGCCTCGGTCATTGCTTTTTCCTTGAGTGCTGTTTCTCGGCCGCCGTAGCTATGCGTACGTCAGCTTTGATTTCAAGGCAAGCAACCAGCAGCCTCATCCTCAACACCCGTCCTTTCCTCGTATCTGACAGATCCGCGAGGCCGATGTGTCGCCAGATTGAGCAGCGTATCCACCCTGCGCTCGCCGATGCTCCCACGCTCTCCTATCCCCCACCAAACATAGGAATCTACGACTCACTTCCAATACTGTAGGTATCGATATCCTTGTGTAGTCTGCGCGCCAAAGTTCACAAAATGGCACGCGAACAGGAGGTAGTTCTTCGGCGTGACGGCGAAGGCGTAGCGCATAAAGGTACCGGAGTAGAGGCAGAGAGCGCCTGTCATGCGGCCGGATATGCTGTTCCATAGTCAGAATGCCCGTTTCTCAAAATATTCGATAATTTGCGCCGAGATATGGCCGTGAGAGGCGGTATTCAGGACGGCGTACATCTCGGGGTCCTTCTGCGTGTCCATAACAGCTGCGATTGGGATGCCGAAATTGGAGATGGGACCCCAGAAATCTGCAAAGAAACGTTAGTAAGAGCCGTAGTGAAGAGGTTGATTGGTCAATTTGGCGCATTCAAACGTACGTGTCGAGCAGACATAGTTCAAGATTGGTTGTGACCTGATCTTCGCATTCAGAGCTGATATCGCGGCTGCCATTGTGTGTGTGAAGTTAGAAGGCTCTGAGAGCGTTGGAGTTTCAGAGGAGCATGGTTTATCGCCGATAGGGCTCGGAGCAATGGCTCGGTCACGTGCGCTGGGTTAGTATGGATTTGGAGCGACACACTAAGCTATACTGGTTGATGTACGGAGTACTATGTATCGCCAGTGAACCCTTCGGAGGAAGACTATTGTATGACAGGGTTACATGAAATGTCGAGATCTCGAGGATCGCCACCAAGCTCTTGAGATTCGAGTCTCTGATACGAACATTTGCACAGTCCATGGTCTACTCGATATCGGTCATCTAACCCAATTCGAATACTTGATTGAAAACTGAGAGCTCCCTGTAGCTCAAAAATCTCGACCCTACCGTCGCTTTGGTGGTATATAGAAGGGACATTGTCAACGCCCAGCAGTAGGACCCTTCGCTTGCAGATGCAGCTCTTTGTGTCCTGGTCCCTCGGGTGAGTACCAATCACAGCTGTAGTGCTCTGCATCGTGGACTTTCGGCCACTCCAAATCTGCTAACAGATCAATTCCCCAATGCCGATATCTATCACCTTCCTCCAAATCCTGGTGGTGGGAAGCCTCGACCTCCTGGAGGAGGTTGAAAGCCAGGTGGCGGCTGGAACCCTTGAGCTGCACCAAAAAATTAGCTTCCGTCACACAAATGAGCTTCGTAAATCTATCAAGAGCTTACGCGGTCCTCCAGGGAAACTAGGTGGTGGTCCGAAGCCAGCTAGAACCCCCAACATTAGTAGATGATTCACCCGATATTGGGACCGTTGGCAGACTTACGTGGTCCACCTCCCGGTGGTCCGCCTCGTCCTGCAAAGCCAGGTGGTGCACCTCCTGGAAACCCTCCAGGTGGAAAGCCTGGAAATCCCCCGGGCGGCGGTGGCCCTCCAATCCCGGCAGCCGGTCCGCCCAATCCAACAGGGAGTCCTCTCCCAGCAGGTCTGCTTATTCCTGGCCCAGCAGCTAATGTAGGGGGAGCGCCGCCAGCACCTCCCGGTGCGCTTGCGCCTAACCGTGCTGAAGGGTCCGCTGGAGGAGGACCATCTACTGAGCAGGATACGATGTGTGTGCCGCGAACAATAGTGAGACCCAATGTTCGTTTCTCTTCCGTTTCGACGAGTGCAGGTGTGGAGGAGCTGCCGGGAGCAGATTGCGCGCCTTTGGTTGGCTTACGTCTTACCCGTCGAAATTCTTCAGTGTCTGCAAGGACCAGATTCATGTGCTGCTTTGAAATTAGTACTAGGAATGCTGCGCCGAGTGGGCCAACTGTACCTTGTCAAACGCCAGCATTTGCCCTGTCATTTGCCGGCCGTCGTTCAGTGTGACTCTCATTCGGTAATTGATCTAGGTCACGATCAGTCCCCATTCGCAGTGCTCGAAGCCTGCTATTCCTAATGTCTGAGGAGGTCTGGCTCTGGAGCTTACGAGATTTTGCTGTCACCAAGCGATTAGCAAGCTCTCTGTCGGGTTTGCGATCTTTCAGACTCACCATCTTCCCCTGCTTGTTGGCCATGATCAACGGATGGGGCCGCTTGCGCGACTATACTGTTCCAAAGATTGTATCGAAGCCTTAGGCCTCGTAGATCCTTTTGTGAAGCTTGCTGTCAAGCTCGAGGATAAATATATTTGGAGGTCTCCTACTGTAAATTTGAAGTTCTGTTTCTTGCCGCGCTAAGCTGAATTACACGCTAAGCGCGCTAAATTCTTTCGCTAAACTCCCACAAATCGATGATAATCAACAGCGACATCACGCAACCCCAACCTCCTCGACCAACGGTATCTCTTGGCCATGGTAGGACGCTCATATGAAGTGAAGATTATGTCAGGGTTGGTAGACTAACACAGATTACCAGGCGACTCGTACGAAAGAGAACAAGGATGCCAACCGCAAGCCAGAAGCTGGCTCCTCGGGCAAAGACAAGAGCGCGAACCCGATGAGAGAGCTACGTATTGAGAAGCTGGTCCTGAACATCTCGGTCGGCGAGTCTGGTGATCGGCTCACCCGTGCTGCAAAAGTGCTTGAGCAGCTGTCTGGTCAAACGCCCGTCTACAGCAAAGCCCGCTATACCGTCCGCACGTTTGGAATTCGACGCAATGAAAAGATCGCAGTACGTCCTCCTCTACTCTGGACCCATTGTGTGTCATAAGACTGCTATCCGATTTGGTCTCATAGGTCAAAAATTTGCTTCGACCAGGTAATGCTAACTTCGATTTTCCAGGTCCATGTCACCGTCCGAGGTCCAAAAGCCGAAGAAATCCTCGAGCGCGGCCTTAAAGTAAAAGAATACGAACTACGAAAGAAGAACTTCAGTGAAACGGGCAACTTTGGCTTTGGTATTAGCGAACACATCGATCTGGGAATCAAATATGATCCCGCAATTGGTATTTACGGAATGGACTTCTACTGCTGCATGTACGTATTATGTCGAGGATGGTGGACAGACAGGAATTTCGAGAAACCATCGCTAACTGTGAGACAGGACTCGACCTGGCGAGCGCGTCGCCAAGCGACGACGATGCAAGAGCAAAATTGGTGCAGGCCACCGCATCAACCAACAAGAGACGGTCAAATGGTTCAAGAATCGATTCGAGGGTATCGTGAGGGGAGATCGGAGCTAGATGGAGTGAACGATACTATGAGTGATACAAGACGTGAATAGCATACTGAGAGCTTAAGCTAGCATTATGGAGTCTTCCAAGACTTCCATGTCGGAAATGCACGTCATTCAATCTACAATGGAGGCCTCACTTGGGTGATGAGCCGTGTAACCATTATTGATGATATGTTGCATCATGACGTTGGCCTATCGACCTTCCCTTCCTTTGCCCACCCAGCTACCTGGAGCTTCCTTGGCTGGCCCATGGTAGTCAATGCGTGGGTAACACGTAGATCACAAAGGTAATCAAGGTAGGACGTAGGCTTGTAATCATACCTTTGAAAGCACTGATCCTCAAACATGAGCTCTCACGCCCATGCTGTCTATGGTGCCAGTCACCCTGATCTAGAGTGTATAGCCTCGCCGCCACGCCTCAGTGATGCTTCAAGACACAACGGAAATCGTAATCCGGATGTGGCACGCTCCCACCCATAAAGCCATAACAAGCCTTGTACGCCTTGATAATGCAACGCGGGGACTTCCCGTCCTCAATACCCTACTTTCCCTTCTCCTGATGATATTGTGCCTTATTCCACGTCTTATCAAACGAACTCGGCTATAGTAAACTGACCATCAGCATAAAGTCTCCATAAAAACAGCACAGCACAAAAAGCTCTTCCTCGATTCACCAACCAAAACCATTCACCCAGATCTTTAACCCAAGTACATTTCGAAAACCACCCGCCTCATCCGATCCCACCCCACAAAAAAATCACACTCACATCAGGTTTCTGCTCCCCATACTTCTCCTGATAATATGGCGTCCCAATCCCCTTCTCCTTCTCCACATTCTCCGTCTGATTCCCCGAATCTCCCAGCTTCGTCGCCGTGCCCGGTGTGTGGTTGGCCGCGCCTCCACCGGACGAGTACCGTTTCTCGATGTTCTGGACGCCGGATGTGTAGAATGGGTTGGGGAGGGGGACGTAGTCGTAGAATGCGTATGCGCCTGCAGATGGAACGTTTTCTGTCAGTTACTGGGTTCTATGGTTTGTGTGCGAGAGGACTGGAGGTTTGGAAATACCGATCAGGACGCCGCCGGCGAGGATCTTGCGCTTGTGCATGTTGAATATTTGAGTCATGGCTGTTGTGGATGATGTGGAATTATGGAATTGGGTGAGTGGTTGAGGTATTGTGCGACAGGATGTTGTGGAATAATTTCGCAGGCACTGATGTGCGGAGTGGCCTCCATGCAAAAATAAATATGTCTCAATCGATATTCTACGTCACTAGACCCCTTGTCGATAAAATAGCTCCCGCCCGCTAGGCGCGGATCGTCGTGTAAACTAGCTTCCGATCCCTCGGAGTTTCGTTCCGAGAGGGCATACCTCCGCTTTGCAAAGCAGCGAGAGGATATCGAAGTGGTTCTGTCTCAAATTCGCCCAGCAGGAGCAGGCCACCTATACCATAGCGGCACACTACCATGCTGTAATATGACAACATCAATTTCTCATTCCGCTTTCTTATTCGAATTCTCACCGTTGTACCAAGTATCTCGTTGCGTGTATCTAGCTCTGCTTGTTGAGATTCTTCTACTTTTGTTCGGAACCTTTCCGCGTTCCCTGTCAGTATTCTATCCGTCTCTTGCAGAATAGCATACAGAGGAAGAGTCAAGTATATCAGCGCAGATGCAGACTCTTCAATATATATCTCATAAAGCTGCGATAGCATGAATAATCGAAAAACCTGATGGCAGGTCAAAGTGAGCACACGGGAGAGGACGAACCCTTACAAGCATGGGTAGGAAACGGTGCAGCGTTCTCTGCGTCTGTTTCAAGTACTTCCTGTTTCGAGTCTTTGGGGACATGGACAAAACCATGTCTCGAGCTAAAGCGGATTCGGGGCAACCACAGGATAGGGGTCGATGAAAGGGGAGAGAGCCTGAGGGTGCTGGGTGGACTATTCACCACCCACTTGTACTGTTGTCTTGCTGGGCCTCACTGAGAGAATTCAAACTTGGACTTGGTTGACCAATTTCTCAATATACCTATTGACCTCGCTTGCCCCGCCTTACATCATTCCAGTACACTCGTCGTCTCATACTTCGATCACAAGTAGTATGTTAATTTATAACATTGGTGTGTCTGTACAGTCTAGGTCGTTGATGGTCATGGAGGTAATGCTCGTCAATTCCTGCTATCAATACAAAATCATAGCCATACCTTCCGCCGGCAACATGGCAACTTGAAGTCATAACCCGATCTCATCACCATAGCATGAAGCCAAAGCCACGCCTAATAGCACAAGTTATCTCGAAAGCAACGCCCAGCACCATGTGTATATCCGCAGCCTCTCTCCGCCATTGATCATACAAGCATATTCATAGCACTCCGATGTCGCCCTGCCTCGTTACCCTTTTGTATCCGATCTCGTTCGATCAACCTCCTACTTCCCAGTCCCCTTCGTCCAACTCTGCCACATGCTTCCCAGGAAGCCAGGCGGCTTGCTCATCTCGGCGAAGCTGGCCCTACGAGCGGCGGCGGAGGCATCTTGGGAGTTACGCTTCTGGTTGTGGAGGTTGGCAAATTTCTGAGCAGATGAGACGGATGACTGTGGAAATGCATTAGCTAAGATGATACATTTCTGGGGGATCAGAGGAGGGAATAGTGAGCACGACGGGCATGTAGGTCTGACGAGGCATTGTCGACTCCGTATGGTGGAACGGCAGAATTTGGAGTGTAGACTTTGATAGGAATCAAGGACTGGGGTGTTGGTAGGCAGGGTGGGTGATGGTGGGTGATGAGAAGGTAGAGGGGAAGGAGACGATGGATTGATATATATGCAGAGAGCAGATATGACTTACGCGTCTACGTTCGGCAGTAGAAGCATCAGTAGCAGCAGCACCACTGCCGCGACGGCCAAACTGCCAATTGCTCGATCCGGCGTTGTTGGAGATGATGCCGCGATTCCCCGCCGACGACATGGCTTTTGCTGATTGTAGCTGTTGAACTGGTTCGTCGTGTGGGAAAAGTGTGAAGCTAAAGTGAGACTTTGAAAGTGTAGCTTTTATGACAGGAGAAGCTGGTGGTGCGGTGGATGGGAGTATAATGGGTGAGGTGGGAAAGTTAATATGAGAGAGACAGAGAGAGAGAGGAAGAGAGATGAAGTTGGAGTCAACTTGAGGTTACACGACACAGAGGAAAGAGGAAACGAAAAGTAGGCCCTTCTTCTAAACCCTGCCCTTCCTTTCCTTCCCTTCCATTCCTATCTTCGATAAGGGAAAGCAGTCGTCCATCGTCATCGACCTCGTCTCCAGATCTTTGGGCCACTGCCATCGGGCATCTTCTCGGAGCTACCCCTCCGTTAGCCCTAAAGTCAACCCCGCATCTTCAACTCGTAGTAGGATGTCTGGCCCTTCGGCTTGGGACTCGACGTGCAAGGTCAATGGTCACGAGAGCAGGACGTCCTGAGCTTGGCGCTTAGCTTAGTAGAACAAACATCCGCTGACTCATCTAAGTGCGTCTTCAAGTAAGGTACGGAATCAGCATGCAGCGGCCCAAAATGCCAATTCCTTCTTCTTTTACTCTTGCATCATTCATATACTTACCCCTTTTACTTGACGATCTTGCAGACCAAGTCCTGCCCCTCGACCGAGTCGCCTTCCTTGACCTGCAAGCTGTCAATCTTGCCAGAGTGTGGCGCGCTGATCACCATTTCCTGCACCACATATCCCGTTAGCAACTTTTTCTTCAGGGAGCGCAATCAAAGAACGAGGGGAGGGTGAATCGCACCATCTTCATGGCACTCAGAACAGCAACCGGGTCTCCCTTCTTCACCTCCCCACCCTCATGCACCCTCACCTCCACCACCACTCCCGACATTGGCGCTCCCACTTGACTACCGTCATTGCTGTCCGCCTTCGGTCTGCTAACGTTCTCCACGCCCGCGTGTGTATCATCAACCGTCACCTGCCTGACCTCTCCGTTCATCTCGTAGAAGACCTCACGCTGCCCAGTCTGCTCCGAGAGCGGTCCGATGGCGAGCAACTTCAGGATCAGCACTTTACCCTTCTCCAACTCAACGTGGAATTCCTCGCCTTGCTCCGGTTTCGAAAGGAAGAATCTCGTCGGCAGTACGCTCAAGTCACCGTATTTCGCCGTGAACTTCCTGTAGTCTTCGAATACCTTGGGGTACATGGCGTAGCTGGCAACGTCGCACTCCGACGCACTGCCGAATTTCTCGTTGATGTCCTTCTTGATTTTTATGAGATCTATTGGCTCAAGCGAAAGACCAGGTCGCTTGTCCAGCTTCTTGCGCCCACGAAGAGCGTCTGATCGCAACGGCTCGGGGAAGCCTCCGTACGGTTGACCCATCATTCCTTCAAAGAACTCTAGCACTGATCCTGGGAAGTCTAGCTCCTTCGCCTTCGTTTGAACATCATCGTAGCTGAGATTGTTTGATACCATGAACTGAGCCAAGTCCCCGACAACTTTTGATGTTGGCGTTACCTTCACAATGTCGCCGAGCAGGTCGTTCGCTTGTTCGTACGCTTTCTTCGTCTGAGCCCATTGAGCGCCGAGGCCCAATTGCGAGGCTTGGAAGATCAAATTTGTCAACTGCCCTCCCGGAATCTCATGTTCGTAAACTTCTGTGTCAAAAAATCACTTAGCAATGTTATCAATAGGGCGATGCAAACGAAAATAATAGAAAAGGGAGAATAAGAGATGAGGATGGAGCAGCTCGTGTGTCAAAAAAACACTTAGCAATGTACTCAATAGGGCGATGCAAACGAAAATAATAGAAAAGTGAGAATCAGAGATGAGGATGGAGCAGCTCGTGGAGTTAGCCCGAAGAGGACTCTTTCATCTTCGCGAGCTTGTTGGCATGCTTCGGTGTCTTGAGGTGCTTCTGGAAGTCGGCGTAACGGGATGAACGACTTACCAGGATCTGGTCCTGTCAACCCAGCCTCGAAAGGTGAGTAGAGAAGACGCAACTGGGCCCAGTAACCATCTATGGCGCGGACGTGATGTCCGTTGATACCTGGTTCTAGTCCAGTACCTTCAAGTGACGCTAATAATGCACCAATACTGGGCTGAGAAGTCATCCCAGACATGCTGTCAGTTGCCGTATCCACCGCGTCTGCACCAGCGTTCGCACAAGCAACGTAAGTGGCGACACCAGTGCCCGCAGAATCGTGGGTGTGGACATGGATTGGGATGTCTGGGTACTTCTTCCTAATGGAACCGATGAGCATGGTGGCAGCTTTTGGCTTCATGACACCAGCCATATCTTTGATGCCGATAATGTGAGTGCCAATCTTGACGATCTTCTCGATCAAGCCCATGTAGTACTCCAGATTGTACTTCTTGTGCGGGTTCAGCATATCACCACTGTAGCAGACTGTAGCCTCTACGACACCGCCCGCTTTTTGCACGGCTTTAATACCAACCTCAAGCTGATCGATATCGTTGAGAGCGTCAAATATTCGGAAGACATCGACACCATACCTCTTTGCTTGTTCGCAAAAATGGTAGATGGCATTGTCCGGCAATGATGAGTAGGCCACACCGTTAGCGCCTCTCAGCAGCATCTGGAAAGGGATATTAGGGATCGCTCTCCTCATCTTCCGTAGACGGTCCCATGGATCTTCGTAGAGAAAACGCATTGCAACATCAAATGTTGCTCCACCCCAACACTCAAGACTGTATGCGTTGGCGTAAGCGTGGCTCGTTTCCTTGGCGATGTTGAGCAAGTCAACGGTTCGGACTCTCGTAGCAAGCAACGACTGGTGAGCATCACGCCATGTGGTATCCATGATGAGACATCCTGTGTTTTCTCGTACTGCCTTAGCGTATGCTGCCGGACCCTCGCTGTCAATGATGTATTTCCATCCTTTGGTACAAGGTACGGAGGTATCGATTAGTTTGTTGTTGTCATCATAAAGCTCGGGCATAATGATATCGCCTTTGAATTTGGGCTCACCAATTTGGCCTTTGATGCTACTGCCGTTAACGGCCATGTCTCCAAGATAGGCCAAAAGCTTCTGCGCTCTGTTTTGACTTCCTACAAGGGCGAACAGCTCCGGCGTATCGTCAATGAATGTTGTCCAGCAGGTACCTTCGATGAATGTGGGATGTGTCAAAAGAGATCCCAGAAAGGGTATGTTAGTCTTGACTCCTCGAATACGGAACTCGACCAACGCTCGCAGCATCTTTCTCCGCACAATCTCGTAGGTTGATGCGAGGCACGTGCATTTGACCAACATAGAATCGTAATGCGGTGTGATGATCGCACCAGCAAAGCCATTGCCACCATCCAGACGTACACCGTTGCCGCCAGCAGACCGATAGACCTCGATCTTACCAGTATCCGGAGAAAAGCCATTGGCAGGGTCCTCAGTCGTGATGCGACACTGGATGGCAAAGCCACGAATGGATATCTTCTGCTGCGTCAAGCCTAGTTGCTCAAGTGTAGCACCCGCTGCGATCTGGATCTGAGCCGCAACAATATCGATACCTGTGATCTCTTCGGTGATGGTATGCTCGACCTGGATACGAGGATTGATTTCAATGAAATAGTGTCTGTGCTGCTGGTCCACGAGGAACTCTGCAGTACCTGCATTCCGGTAGTTGACAGATTTGGCCAGTCTTACGGCGTCCTCAAGTATCGTATCTCGGACTTTCGTGGGTAAATCCTTTGCGGGAGCAAGTTCAACGACTTTCTGATGTCTTCTCTGCACACTACAGTCTCGCTCATAAAGATGGACAACATTACCCGTGCTGTCTCCGAGAAGCTGTACCTCGATATGCTTTGGCCGGTCCAGGAATCTTTCGACAAAGACCGTGCCATTTCCAAAAGCGGACTTGGCTTCTGAAGTAGCTCGCTCGAAGGAATCTTTCAAAGTACCCTGTTCACGGACGACTCTCATGCCTCTCCCGCCACCACCAAAGGCAGCTTTGATGATGATCGGAAAGCCGTACTCGTCAGTGAAAGCTTTCACGTCCTCATATTTCTCCACAGGACCCTCCGTGCCTGGTACGACTGGTACTTTGCTTTTGATAGCCAAGGTACGCGCAGAAACTTTGTCACCGAGTTTGTCAATCGTCTCAGGTGTTGGTCCTACAAAGATCAGGCCTGCTGCTTCCACGCCTCTAGCAAATTCCGCGTTCTCTGAGAGGAAGCCATAGCCTGGATGAATCATATTGACACCATGCTGTTTTGCGATCTTGATGATCTCATCTCCAGCCAGATATGCGCCCACAGGTGTGTACTGTCCACGTTTACCAATCACATAGGCTTCATCGGCTTCTGGTCATAGGTAAATGTATAAGCAGAAGTGCAGTGCGGGAAGAATGAGTAGCGTTACTGACTTTGCCTGTGCATACTGAGTCGATCCTCATAGCTATGAGTGTCAGCTTCGTCCCCAAGATCTGGGGGACTGTATAGACTACCTGAAGACTGCGACCGTCTGTAGCGAAAGCTCGTGGGCCTAGCAGAAGTACCCGAGTCAGCTTTAATTGCCTGTAAGATGTGAAGTCCCATCCCACACTGATAACGTTGAAGCAATCATGTCAGGGTATTTACCGTCCTGAAAATCTGAAGTAGGAATCTCGTATCAGTCAATTGTTCCCACCACTCAAACCCAGCCTGCATTGACCTACTCGTATCGCTGTGGAGAAACGTCAGCACAGCATCCGTCGACCTCAATGTTCACGGCAGGGAAGCTCACGAATCTCTCCTCTATTAGCCACTGCATTATTCCAATACATACGTATCAGCCAGAATCCAAATGTGTATCCTCAATGGCTTCCTGGGGCCTCGGGGAAATCCGCACCCAAGATCTTCTTCAACTCCATAATAGTACTATTCGCCCTCATCCTCTGGTGCACGGAATGATCCTTGCCGGAGTGTCCGGCATCGAAGACTTCGGCATACTGATCGTTCTCAGCACTGTGAGCCATGGTGGAGCTCGCTCCTGAGCTCCGAGCCCGTGGGGGTGAGGAAAACGAGGGACAGGACTTTGTACGCCCAATCGATGACTCAAGGAAGCGTGAAAAGGATACAAGCTGTAGTGGACATATGCCAGTGCGATACAAAAGAATTTATGAAATCATAGGTGTGTTGAGAGTTGTGGGCCAAAAAATATGTATTTTAAGTGGGTAGGGTGGGAGAGTGGGGTCGGTCAGCCTTGGCTCATCTACGGGGAGCGAAAGGAAGCTGGTGGCTGGCTGCCTTGGAAGCCCGTGTCACACGGGTTTCAAACCGATTCGGATACGTATCCAAACTACTTGGTAGGGTTCTCGATTAATCATAGTGTCCACATTATCTTCAAACCCGCGGGGGTGTTGCAGACTGGCCAGTCGTCACAGCTGCCTGGATGGTCATGTATGGTAAAATCTGTTCCTTCAATAAACCTCCTATCCATCAAGTACAAGTTGGAAGTTAGCTGAAATCCCTCCAGACGCTTGCTTGTAATACACTGAAGCTTGACCTCGTGAGATGAAGCTAAACACCGCAAATGTTTTGTATGTCCATGTCAAAGCTACCGTATGACCCGTTTGCGCCTTCACTGATTAGGTATGGTCGGAGTCCTTCCGGGACTTGCTTCCCATTTAAAACATCACGCTGTTGCGCCGTCTAGAAGGCTCGATATCCAGTAGCCTGGGGAGTGATGCCATTCGTTTGGGAGTATGGCGCCGGCATTGGGCTGCTTCCTCCTTGCGTGAGCATCAACCTCGACCCACCAAGGATGGGCGTGCTGTCCTCCTCTTTTTGGTTCTTGGCCTCCCGAGCTTTGCGCTCTTCATTGTCCTTCTTAAGAATTTCGATTGTCGACGACTGCTGGCTCATGTAGTTGATCATGAATGGCATGCTGAAGTCGTTGAGACCATGGCGCCATGACAGCTCCATGACGACGTTGAGGCGGATGAGATCATAGCAAGCGTAGAGCATACCCACGTAGCATTCTCGACTGCCAATGTCGACGAACTGTGCAACCATAAGCTGTTGTGTTTCGGACAAAGGGCATCTAGGACTTACGTAGCGGAGCAGGTCTTCAACCACATCGCTCTTCTCAGAGATCGCGGCCGTTTCAATCGCATCCTTGTAGAGCTTGTCTTGCTTTGACAGTGCAATCGACTTCTCCCATCTCTTGTTTTTACGATAGATGTTGGCGGCAACCTGTCGGAAGAAAACGAGATCGTGCTTTTCCAGTCGCGACGCCAACTCTACAGCATCGTAATTAGTGTAGTTCTCGACGGAGTCTCGCAGCGTCTTATAGTCTTCCTCCTCTATCAACAGATCATTGATCGCGTCGTTCACAGTCTTCTTGTTCTGACCTTGGACGCTAAGGAGGAATGGTTTGATCAGCGGATGGTCGTCAGACTTTTTGAACATGCGAACAACTCGGTTAACGTCAATTCGGGCTGTCAACGCTTGAAGTAGATCAGTAAGCAGTGATGGCTGCTGCTCGCGGTAGAAATTGAGGGCACGGTAGTAGATCTCCAAATTGGCGACCTTAGCAACGATGTCTTTAAATGAGTGATGCTCCCAAGCATCGGCAGCACGCTCGATCATTGCTAGCGCAGCATTATCCCATTCGTCATCGTGGCAGTAGAGAAAGATCAGCTCGGGCCAGAGATGAGCTTCCTCGCATGCGCGAACCATTTTAGGCATGTTGATACGAGCCCAGAAAAGCTTGAGGTGCTCCATGACTCGCTCCGGATGATACTTGGAGAGGGCGACACCAAGCTCTGTGAACATGCCTTTGTGGGCACGCTCGAGACCAAGTCCAGCTTCAAGTAGTGAGATGAGCTCATCGAAATAGCCATTGTGCTCGTATTGCTTGACAAGACCTTGAAGCTCTTCGGCGTGAACGATTAGGTTGAGACCGCATATTTGCGCAAGACGAAATTCCTTCTTGGCAACGCAGGCCTCGCTAACTTGTTTCCACACTTTGACACTATTCGCCTTACGTGCGCATTCGACAGCTGCTTGGTAGTCTTCAAGATGTACAAGAGTGGTAGCAAGCTTAGCCCAGTTGGAGATGCTAGTGAAGAAAATCTTAGCAGCCTGGTGGTAACCCTCCTCGTAGGCTTTGTCACCAGAGGTTTCGACATCCGCAACATTAGAGGAGTGTAGAAAGTCCTCTAGCTGGCTCAGTTGATCCAACCGGGCATAACAGAAGGCCAGGGCAGTATCGATTGCGGGCTCCCGTCGTGTCTTTCTTGCCATCCGTAGATACTTGACCAATTCTTCGTCCTTGCCAGCGCTAGTAGCGTACTCAATGACTTCGTTGTGGTTGCTTGGATCATCAGCACGAATGTAAGACTCAATCGCATCACCAATGCGTAGACCGTCTAGTTGAGCCTTTGCAACCTTGCTCCACACTTCAGGGATCTCGACCCGCTCGGCATATTCTTGCGCACGGTCAATGCTGACAATATGCTCCACGAGAACGTTGGAAGCCGCAACGTGGTTGTCTTCTTTCTTGTAGATCTCGAACGCCTCTTCAAACATTCCTTGCGAGATGCACATATTCGCAATCTCTTCCGTGTTGTAGGCTGAAAGTTGGTGAATGTACTCCATGACACGACCTTTGTCAGCTTTTGCTGCTGTGAGCATCAAAAGGCTTTGAAGACTGCCATTGTCACTGAACGGGGAGGGCTCGAGGATAATCTTTTCTAAGAGCTCGATCAGTTCCGCCGGGAGGTCAGCATCCAAGAAAGCTTTGACAGCAACCGAGACTTTCTCAGGCTCAGTGGATTCGGGTACAGCAGTGGCAACTACTTGATCAACAAGCGATCTTCGCTGAGCATTGTTTTCATTTAAAACGAAAGCCCAGATTTCAGGGTCAGCTCGCTCTAGGAGATAACGAGCTTGTGCCTTGAACATTGAGTTCTCGTTGGTGATATTGATTAGCTCGAGGTCATTTTGTCCTTTGCGATATGCGATGTATGCGAGGTTTGGATCCCGCTTCTCGCAATACTTCCCAACGGTCAACGGGTCGTACATGTCATTTTCCTTAAGAAACTTCTCAGGATTATTATTGCTATCGATGTATATCTTGGCGAGGGCATTGTAGACAGCCTGCTGTTGGTTGCCGCTGGCAAGCGTAGCTTCAAGAAATGGTAGGAGAAGCTTGAGACGATTCCGTGACTCAACTTCAGAGACGAGGTCGTCAATAGGGATGGAAGCGGGATCGACCGACTGTAGGAGATTCTTGATGATTTGTTTGTCACAATCAACATCCAGAAGGGCGCCGATGACGTAGGGAGTTCTAGCCGGATTGACTCGCTGGACGTAGACCTCAATCGATTTGAATTGCTGATTCTGGTATAGATAGAGTACCAAATCATGAATAAAATTGAAGCGATCGCAAACAATGATTAGCGGTAATTGTTCCGTTAGATGAGCTTCTTTCAGGAAATTCTTGACCTTTTCTGGATTGTAGAAATTATTGTCCCGACATATCCGCTCGACTTCGGTGGTCTGCTTCATTGCAGTTGCGGCCTCGATGTACTTGAAGACCACTTCTGGATCCTCGCTCAAGTTCACGATGCTGCCGAGGTAGTAGTACAGACCTTCAGCTGTGCGATACTTCTCGAAAAGGTCAATCAGACGGTGCGGTCCCAGCAATTCGGAGTATTTTGTGGCAATCTGATAGACAGCATGGAGATTCTGTCGAATGTTGACCTTGAGCATCTCGTTCATACAGTCAAGCGATTGCTCCAACGACATGCGTCCGAAATAATTAACTAGCCATTCGGGATTGAGCTTGTCCGTGCGGACTATGTTTCGCTTGACTGCAGCCGGATCGTCAGAATTCTCCAAAGCTCGCTGGTATAGCTGAGAATTCTCGCAGAGCTGCGCTACCCTCGCCCGGTCGTAGTGCGTGAACATCTCGTTCCCAAGAATAGCATCGGCCACCTGAGGGGCATTGATGAGATTCATTTCTAAAAGTCGGGTTTGTAGGTGACCTTGCTCTGGCTGATTGGCCTTGAGGGCATCCAGAAGGAATGCGGTAGCTTGCTGGTACAAATTCTGGGACTGGAAAACGTCGACAACACGTTCCACATCTACCAGCGGCCCGCTCTCGTCATTGACGAGAGCTATAGCGAATTCTGCTCCTTTTTCCGGGTTGTGTGCTACGATATTTCGGATGAGGGCTGCAAAATCCGGCTGGTACCCTGTCTTTTTGACGAATGGGAGAATAGCTTCGACTTGACCAGTCATGGCTAAGGCGGGTATGACTTTGTGTGGAACGTTGGCAGTTGAGTATATCCTCAGTGCAAACGCGGGATCGTATGGCTGCGCTGCATCTCCAAGCTCTTCTGAGCACTCAAGCTTGTTCTCATTTAGCCACTTCTCGATGAGATGCTTCCGACTCTGTTGAAGTACCAGTCTACCAAGCTCTAGACTCTCTAATTTGTTGAGCGGTCCTTTGTCAAGCAAGGTCCCAAAGTATTGTAGATGAGGCGTTAGACCACTTCCTTGTGACGGTAAACCCTGAAATCTCGCTGTTGTCTGAGGCGTACGCAGGAAGCCTCGAGGTGAGTTCGCTGCGACCTTGGCAGCCTCTGTGTACTGACCAGAAGCCATCAATTGTTCGAATTGTTGGGCATAGAGGTTGTCTGCTCCAGGCAGTCCAGCTCTTGAGGCCAATTTGAGAGCGAGTTGGCCGTTGGCTGGATTTTGAAGTAAGTATGGGATGATGGTATTCTCATCAACATTGACTGAGAGTACCTGCCCCTTCCGGTTGACGCCGACAATACCCGACGAATCAGAGTCAAGCGCAGTTGTAAATATTGTCTCGGCCGAGATCCGATTCATGAAGATGCAGGTAGCAGTCTCCAAGTCGTAGAGATGGATGAAGCCGTATTTCGTCACCATGTATATCACGCTGTACTTCTGGGACACTTGCATGGCCACGGGGAAATCATTCACAGCTTCTGGTGGAAAGTATACATCAACCTGCTTCTTGGCGAAGACAGGGTTTGACGGCTGATGATCGATCTCCACCACGTGTAGCTTGGCTGATGTAGCTGACCGAACAGCGAAGGTGAAGACTCGTGTGTCGGCAGAGGCTCCTTCCAGGCGGATCGTTCCAAAAGCTGCGGCATGAGCCTCGATGGCCTGACTTATACCCCGTTCTTTTGAGTACAGCTGCATTTGACCTACAACGCGGCCTTGTTGCTGGGAGATTCCAACAACGGCCATCCACTTCCCGTCTTCATTTACACGATAGTTGATAATTTGGCAGCCCTGACGACTGTCAGATATGCTCGATAATATAATATCCTGAACTTACCGACAGATTGCCGTTCCGGTCGAAAACCTTGTGTGGGGAAGTCGGAGGCTGCTCGAATACGTTCCAGTGATATACTGCAGTGTCCGTGACCAAACCTAAACTATCTGGGCTAAACCACTTCCAATATGTGACATCCTCTAACATTGTGTTTGAATTGACCTTGAGCTTCTGCCCCAAATCGAAGATCTGTAATGTCCGCTGCTGGGCCTTAAGTGCGATGACCTGCTTGGACCAATGCATGATTGCACTGTCGGCCTTGATAGGCCTCTTGATTATCTCATTATTGTTCTTGAGGTTGACAATGATAACATCTGGGCTGGCACCCTCTTGGGTTTGTTGACGAACGCATATGTAGTGGTCGGACTCTAAAGTCTGGTATACCGTCAATATATTTCCAAGGCATGGTCGGGCAGAATATAGCTTACGCAAGAATTGAATCCTATAGATTTTTGCTTCCCAGGTGTCAGTGAGATTTGGCGGAGGAAGCAGCGTGAGCTCCGTTAGCTGGGATTTACCTACGTCAATCTCCGTAGACGTCAACTGGAAAGCGACATAGGTCAGCAAACAGCATCACCACAGACAGATACTCCAGGAATTGTTCACCTGCAAGAGCTCAGTGAACCGGATGGGCAGGACGTTGGCCGCCATGGTTATGTTGTTGTTCAGGGATACTCATCCACCAACTGCACGCTGTCACGGTCGCAAGACACAGGAAGAGACGGTCCCGGAAACCTCAAAAGAGTGACTATGCGACGAGGCGGACCGTCGATATTGAGGCGAAGAAAGGGAAGGGCGACTTGATGAGTGTGATGTTAAAGTAAATGCTGGCAAAGCTCGCTCCCTGGAATTGTTTAAGGTTGGTTGTAGGGCTGACACACTGGTGCTGACGCGCGCGGCGGCTATTCTACTTTTAGTAGAACTAGTGGCAAGTGATCGCTTCTCTTCAGGTGCCCAGCTTCAGGCTTGCTTTTCGCAGCTTGGACTGCCTGCACCTTGCTCGCACTGAGAATTCAGTCCAAAAGGACCACATTACCGATAGCGTGTCAAATTCAATTACCTGGTGAAGGCTTCGATGGGTACAGTATTTTGTAGTTTAATGTGCTGCTTCGGTATCTCGTTATGAACGTCATGCTTTCTCATATCTATAGCCTTTTAGCTCTGCACCAGTATCTCCTCCCACGCGTTCAATGATGAAACTGTACGCGCGAATTAGCAGTGACCTTGGAAACGTTTGAGTTTGTTACTTACGAGCCGCACGCTCTGTTCCACAAAAGTGATATCCAACTTCTCGCACGTCGCGAAGCTGGGAGAGATTCTAAAGTCAATGATTTGTTTCTGAGATTGTGTTGTGTGATCACATAATCGGGTCATGGGTTACTTACACCTCGCTGTCTGCCTGGCTGCCTGTTGGAGCTGCGATGTATTTCACTCCCTGAAGAATTGTCAGCTTTCTGATTCGAGGGTGAGCAACGACCTAGCAACCCATGAGGGAATCTGGATTTTCCAGTCACGAGTTGCAGTGCGTACATACCGAGCGACTGGCCCTCAAAACATTGTCAATGAAGGGAAACTGCGCTCGAAGATTAGAGGATACTCAAAGGGTCTGCCATTGTCATGACTTACGAAAGCGTCGGAGGATACGGCAACCTCCCGCAGCTCACTTATCCACGCCTCTCTATCCTCCTGGGTAAAAGGGGGGGGAACTTCGTCGAATTTGCTTTCATAGTCCTGCTTCTCGATATCTGACGAAGACCCAAAAATTAAAACCCCTCTTTCAAGACCAGCATGGAATTTTACGATGTACGTTAAGAGCGGTTAAAAAGTCCACAAGCCTTGAGCTTCGACAATGAGTATATTTCAAGGACTTGGTAGGCGTACCAGATTTTGGCTGCAAACCATTGCAAAGAAGGTCGATTGCATTGGCCTTGTCAGGCCTCTTCACTCCCTTCTTCCAGCGCAAACCAAGGGTTCGCGCATGGTATTTCATCCACCACCCATCCGCCTTGTCGCCAGCAAGACGCGTGCAGTGAATGCGAGATTGTTGTCCAGCGCCTTCATGGAAAGGTAAGTTCCACTGATGGAGACAGGTATATCCATTTGGGCTTACCTAGTCCAATGACCTGCCCGTTGAGTGCTACAAACGGTAAAAAAGTCAGCACCTCCCTTTCGAATCCACATTGACACTCGAGACACTCCCGGCAGGTAGAAGAAAGCGTGAGCGCTTCCAGATTATGTCTTGCTCCTCGACTGTAAATACAGATTGGGAACGTTGATTCTGGATCTCCTTACCATAGCACACTGAATTTGATTGCGTATATTTCACAGCTATCGTCTGTTCACAACTGGGGATCAGTATGACTATCTCGAGGACTGCTATTCAGACAACGAAACCGGTGCCGGCTGGGCCAAGTACATACCGCAACTGTCAAGTCCCGAAGGGCTAAGGATAACTTAGAGTCAGTTCTTCTCTTGCAATATCCAATGTGACTTGAAGATGAATATATTGCGTGAGTACAGAGCGAATGCTGGTGTTATTGGCCTCATTACCGGGTTTTGGAGGCTGATAGATTACGTACCAGAGTCAGGTAGTGGAGGAGAGTTCTTGGGTGTAACTACTGAAGTGAAGCTTTCTTTCGGATTTATTTTCACGTCGTTGATATGTTGCTATCAATCGTCAGCATTGAAATCCTCAAGTCCTTCTAATCTTGATCTGGGAGACTTCTTCGAAAACAAAACGCGTTTGCGAGAGTCAATTGCCTCGCGAAGCCAAATATGATGTAAGAAAATATTAATAGGGCTTACCTGCAACTGAAGACCATAAACGGTCCTTTGTTCGGTCAGGGACGGCTCATAAGACTCATCCATTTGTAATATCAGATATCTGAAAAACTGGTAAGCAGAGTCTGAGGTACGGAGTTGACAAAACTTACTTCCCACCTTTCTTCTTCGATAGTATCTCCAAGGCCTCTTTCGAATATCCAGGGGCTCTAATCGGAGCCACAAAGTCAGCCTTTCGCTTTCGAGTTCATGTGTGGGGATTTGTGTATGGGTGTACGTTAGTTCGTATGTGCGCGTATGTCTTGAACCTCAAACTCAAGCATTGTCTGGGGATCGATGTATTCTGGGGAGCGTACATTACGCCATCGGAAACCTCTCGAGAGATAATTTTTGCAGTTGGCCTGATCCTAGGTGTCAGTTACTCCTTATAAAGATACAAGGTTCACTTCTGAATTATGTCTCGGTAGCAAATGCTCCTAAGACGTAATTGCCGACTCCCAACAACGACAGAACAGGAAGAACTGAGCAGAAAGCATGACTCACACGTCCACCTCATCGGACAATGCTACAATATCCCCATAACTTGACATCCTATCCTTACTCGCCGGATCCGAAGTCAGCATTGCTCTTCCATGCCGATTCTTAAACTGTAAGACGAATCTCGGAAGGGAAACAAGACCTAACGGTCTTGAGACGAGTCTCACCACTCGATACCGGGAAAGGAGTCAAAGGCTTTGCAAACAACGTACCGATCCTCTTGCCCGGGCGTATGCCCTAGCTAGGCCGGATCCGTCAAGTCCTTCTATATCTGCCACCATGCACACTTCTTTGTCTTTCTCTGTCATAGGAACGCCAATAGCTGCTCCGGCCGGCGAGACATGCTTGAAGCTTGCCGCTGCCGGGAGGCCTAAGGCCTGCTTCAGCTCTTTCACCAAAGGCCAGGCGTTGAGCGAATCGAGTAGATTGATGTACCCCGGTGATCCATTAAGTACTTTGAATGGTAGCGGGCCATTCTTATTGAGAGCTGCCGCAGGCTTTTGGTGCGGGTTGGCACCATAGCGGAGAGATATGTGTTGTAAACCCTCACCAGCATACTTTTTGCGAAAGAAGTCTGCAATGGTCTGATCATAGTCTGCGGTAATCGTAAACGCCTTGAGTGCGTAAAGTTGACGGCTCCTCCCAGTGACTTCACCCTTATCCAGCCCTTGCAAGAAGCCAGCGTAGTCTTGAGGATCGGACAAAATGCAAACTCGTTGGTGATTTCTGTACCATTTAGAGTCAACATTTGACTTCATTGGGCAAGAAGCATGTATTTCGAGACGACTTGAGGGTACAATACTCTCGAGACATGTTTCAAGACTCATGAGCAACTTACGGAATGGGGAAATTGGAATAGAGAACATGACTAACTTAGCAGCAGCTCGAATCAGAGTGACACCTCCAATGTCGATTTCTTCAACAGCCTCGGGGATTGTCACGTTGATCTTGGCAATCTGCGTAGCCTCCGGTAAGTATTTACATTTTGGAGATCAGACTCTTAATGGTGAAATCGTGAACCTGGTTGAGATGGCCCAAGACATGCCTTGCGACTCGATGTGAGGAAACAAGGGAACGACTCCAGGGCAACTTACGGTATCTTTGAAGGGGTAGAGATTGCAAACAACATAATCCACCTTGTCTATACTTTGCTCCGCAAGATCTTTTTCGTCGCTCTCCGAATTTGTAGAAAGAATGCCTGATACTGTTTAGAAAAATTAAAATCTATGGGCTGGAGAACACCTACCCGCATGGACCTTGGGATGCAAAGTCTTGACTCTTCCTTTGAGGATCTCGGGAGAATTTGTAATCGCGGAGATATCTCTATGAAAGCAATTCCTTTAGCACATATAAACAATAATGAGGATATGACCTTCAACTCACTCTACTTCGAACCCTGCCTCACGAATGACTGTACGCTTGAAGTCAGTACGAGTTTTCATAGCAATGAGCTTGTATTGTGGAACAAGCCCCAGGTGATATCAAAGAACATAGTGGCCCAAACATGTGTTAGACAATGGTCTAAAGTACAGAGGAGAAATCGCGTCATGAAGTACCCACGTTTTGCAGTGCCTCCAGAAGCAAGGAGACGGATGTCATGTTTAATCAACCCTTTAGCGAGGTCCAGCAGCCCCTGTTTGTTGTACACGCTAAGAATTGCTGCAATGAGAGTATCGACTGTTAGTGGGCGTTCGGAAAACTGAATTTGTGAGGCTTCTCACCGGTCTTTCGTGGAGCCATACTACCGACTTTGTGTGATGATAAGAAAGTCGCCATAATTATTCCCGTCCACTCTCGCCAAAATGATAGAGCGCAGCCCTAAGATATCGATATATTACGACTAATATAGCACTAGAGCATTAGCGGTAAGCAAAATCTTCACTATCAGAATTCGATTGCTTCGATAGAAACCCTTTTTTCCATGAACAACGCAAAAAACCAACATTCTTCATAAAAGCATTCCGATGAGATGGCAGCATCAGCAGCCTCCATGACATCAAGGAAATCGTCAAGTAGAATGGAGAACGAGCCAAAATGGCCGGTCTTGGGTGCGGCGCTTCTTTCCTGCGCTTTGGGAAGGGCCGCAATGACTGGCTGTACAATTATGTGCTCTACACGCTCTAGCTGACAGATCTGGGCAAAACTCTCGAGAATTGGAATTGTGAGCTTGGAGTCATGGGTGAGGAAGGTGTTGGCTTATTGGGCGCAAAGTATGCTTCTTTTCATCATTTGACTCTAGCGCTCTCGGTGCTGTTGCTGCGTGATTTATATTTCTCATCACTTGGTAGATATGTCAACCTCTCCTGAGAAGTTTGGAAATGCGCGTCTTGCCTCCGTTCAAGCATATTGATCTCTGTCCATCGATGGATTTCATTGGTCTCTCAAGATATGTCAAAAGACACAGTCCAAGCCCAACAATTTCGCCTTCCATCGCCAACCCGCCTTGCGAACCCTACTTCCAACCTCGCTCCCCTGATTTCTTCCAGCACAAGTCCTTAAACCATCATCGTCGTGCCCTCCCTCTGCTCCAACGGCCCCCAACTAGCCACCCACCCCACCCCAATCAGCGCCAAAAACTCGCAAAGGTCCAGAGTCCACCAAACGTTAACAGTCACGCGTCCCAGTCCACCAAAGAACCAACCAACAAGCACCAATTCGACGACCACCAGCACCCCCAAAAATATATCAAAATCTCTCCTGGTATATACTTTATGGAAGACGACACGCTCGCCCACCATACGGCCTATACAGTGCAGGAACCATGCCGAGCAGAAGAAGTGGAGAACGGCGATAATGATACGTGGAATATTGCTGAAGTGGAAGGCTGTGGCGAGGATGCTGAGGATCGAGACGAACGTGTCAAGGCCGAGGACGATGCACATACCTGGCACATCTTAGGTTCAGACAATCCCAACAAAAACGGCTGGTTGAAGCTATGGAACATGGTAGGGAAGTGAGGATGTGTTTGAGAAGCATGGTACACTCCCAAGATCCATCCCGCGATTTAAGCAACAACAACAACAACCTGTGAGGGAAGACACTTAGGAGCTTGTCTTACAAATGCGGCGATAGAGCACTTCGCGCGTAGGCGCATTGAAGGGCGAGAAGGCAGCGATTGTGAGACCGGGCCAGCAGTTGCGTGCAGAGGGGCAGGGGTGATTCCCTAGCTGTCGTTGCTGCCGGGTAGAATCATCAGGCTCGACGGATCTCTTGGTGAAGGATTCAAACATGGCGGTTCGCGAAGATGTTTTCTTAGAATATAGACACCCAAAGGAGCTTCACTTCAACAGAAACATCAAAGGGAACTGATCGGTTTTCTACTGTGACACTTGCGATTGAGGCTCAGGGTCTAAACGGCGCCATGGGGAAGGCTGTGCTCGCTGCTGGTGCCTTACGGGATTTTGCAAGATTGTGGGCGGCTAGGAGTGATTTTGACTGGGCTCGCTACGGTTTCATACAGGCCTTTGAATCCTCCCGGCGCATGCGCAAATCTTGGCGAGTCTCTACAACGCCTGACATGTTGGGGCGGAGCTTGGAAAATGCTTGTGAGAGCCTGAAAGCGAATTGAATCTCGTGCCTTGGATGTGCAAAGTACAAGAGCTAGATCAGATGGCTTGAGTAGACAGAAAAGTATCAACTAAAGTGGTAAGACGTTAGTCTATGAAATATTCGGTCTCCTGCTGCCGGTCCCCAGCGCCAACCGTCTCCCAATATTTCCAAAACATACGCTGCTGCAAAATAAAACACTAGCAATCCACGTTCCAATTCCGATGCTTTCGTTGCTGATTAAGCCATCATGTATACCGTAATTACGCGACACATTGGCCATGGAACCAACTCGCGGCGAGGGTGTAGCTGGTGATGGCACAATTTCCGGATTGACCCCGAAGGCAATAGCTGTCCCGGCGAGGCCGATGAGCATTGAGAGGAGGAAGCCGGGTTTGGAGCGGTCAACTAAGTACCACAGGACAGGGTTGACAAGGGCGAGGGTCAGGGACACTTGGGAGGTGGATTGCCACGGGAGTTTGCGCTGTAGAATATGTTAGTCAGTGGTCGTTGAATATGGATAATGTTCGAATGAGTGCGTACGATGGCAAAAGCAATCCCCACAAAGGCTCCAATGCCCCTTACCACAGGATTCCAGTCCGCACCTAGTCCACTCCCAGACCTGGACAGGGGTCTCTCATCCTCATCTTCACCGGATGCAGGTGACACCGGACGTTCCGGCAGTGATTGAACGGCGAGTACATCCTTACTATTTCCCAAGACTTCTTCCCATAATATATCGACCCAAGGGAGTAGCCCTCCAATCAGTACACCAACTCCACCCCATCCGACTAGATACCCCCAAGAGTTATGTTCAATTCCCCACAGATCAACCTGAACGGGTGCCACCTGCTGGCTGTCATGTAAATGTGATATAATGACCCCATAGGCTACGCCGAAAATGAAAAGCAGCACGACTCTCTCGCTCAGCGGTACGAAGTTCTTCCAGAACTCGAAGCGATGCTGGTGAGGCTCTGCTTTTCGATGTTGTGACCTTTCGTATGCACCTATGACGTTTGGCCTACTGTCGTCAATGCTCCCTCGTGCGGGTGTTTGACTGCCAATGCCAATTGGTGTGGAGGGTTCGGATTTATTGGTGTCATAGCCGGGTGTACTTGGTGTATAGATGCCGAAGAGGGTCGATGATGTTAGGTTAAGTATAGAGCGTGTCCTGCTTGCTTTTTCCGAGAAGGAATCTGGCTCGTTACGAGACGAGTCACTGGGTTGTCTTGAGGGTGTTGATGGGGGAGAGGAGTTGGTTGAGGTCGGGGTGAGATCGAAGTGCCGTCTCGGCTTGGGCTGGAGAAGAGTTCTTGAATCCTCTGTCATATTGAATCCTCAAAAGCAATTCGGGTTTTGGTATTTGTTTCTTCCAGACGAGAACTCGGGGTAGACGAAGCAAGAGGTCCTTGATGATGCACTACAGGCTCTTCTCTTTCCAAATTCTGTAGAAAATTACGAAAAGAGTGGAAGGGATTGTGAGCTCGTGCGAAGACGAGTTTGATGGGGAGGTAGGGAGGATGGGCGTATTGTATGCCAACACGCGTGGACATGTTGATTCACAGCCGCTCGGGCTGCCTCGGATGTCAAATGCGGGCAATCCGCCCGATCCCTATTCTAGGGTTGGCCTATGAGGCTACTCGTCCACGCTGATATCTTTAATGTCATAGATATTGACAAATCACTTTCGCCGACAAAGCTGTAGCGCTTTTAGCAATGGTCAATTTGTGTAGCAAGACTTACATCAAGATCTGCACCGCTGGCAAATTGTAGGGAATAGGTAGGGATTACTACGTAATAGTAGACCCCAGAGCGCCCTAGAGCTGGGCCCCGGGGTGTTAAGTTTAGTGCCCGATGCCTTGTAACATTAACATGCCGTGCATGCGAAGAGCAAGGGTGCAGGGTGCAAGGGTGATAAGTATTTTCTCGCATTGCTTTCGAGCTTCAAGAAACAATTAACATGTTGTGCCTCCGCACCCTCCGCACCCTCGCGCGCACATCTGTCCAATGCGCTCCGTCTACTGCGGGCCCAGCACCGTTGAAACGGTAACAATTTATTCACCTATCTCCTACGACAGTCCTAATACATTTGCCAGAGCTATCAGCATACTCTCCAGCACTCGCCCTTCACTACTCTCACGCCATGCCACATACCCGCCTTCCATCCCATCTCTAAAGCTCGAGTCATCACCTTCACCATTCACACAACAACAACCGCCCCTCGATCTGCTCCCTCGCATCTCCAATCATCCATCATTAGCAACGATACAAGTACGCAACGGACCGCGAGATACATATAATCCGAGCCATCGGGTACGAAAGAGGCGGCATGGGTTCTTGTCGCGGGTGAAGACGAGGAAGGGGACGGCAACTCTGAAAAGGAGGCGATTAAAGGGAAGGGCGACGTTGAGTCATTGAATTACCGACTGGACGCTTGAGGGATACGGGGAAGAGCAAAGTGATATCACTTGTATTCCGGTATACTGGAGAGGAAGCGCTGTGAGAACCATATATGCGTTTCATTGGCATATCATGTGTTCTATCAAGCGACCATGTCTCCCACTACTAGCATAGAGACTGTAATAAAGAAGTGTGTTGTATCGCAAAGCATGGCTTGGCTGGGCGGAACATAGCACTTGCGGCTAGACACTACGAAGAGACCAAGTCAGGCACTCGAGGTCACATTCTCAATCTATCAGCTCATGGAAAAATATACAAGGTATCTAGCGTCATGAAATCCATGTCTGTCCGTCTCTCTGTCGGTGCTCTCAAGGGCTTGAAGACTTGGCCATAGGCAAAAAGCTAGAGCACGAAAAGGCTCTTGCCCTGGTATTGAGCCCGTATGTGATGTTCCTCATCACCAACGCTTCCGTAACGATTGGGGAATGACTTTTGTGCAACTCATCATCCTGCCCTGATCAATGCTTGTAGTCTGAATGCAAAAAAAATCAATCAAGGCTTGGTTCTAAGGTCACACCACTACGATCGTCGTCAGTAACGTTAAAATCAGAAGGTTGTGAAGCACGACACTCACGCAACGATATTAGCCCATCCTATGAGTCGCCAATGCTTGTCGATTCTTCTGCTAAGCGCAATCTTCTCCCCTATTTCCGTACATGCTGGACTCGTAAGCTGTATTTTGGCTGCGTCCTTTTTGACATTCATAATCTTGGCGCCAGTAGCCGTTGAACCAATATTCACCATAAGGACCTCAGCTTTCGAGAGCTTGTCAACTTTGGCTTGCTTGCCATCCGCTGTCTTGACGCCTAGAAGTCTTCGCAGTAATACGAAACTGACTTCGAGCTCGGTATAGATGGATGGCAGCTGCCCCTTGAGACCCAGGACGAAGCCTACGAGTCGATCGGCACGGCATAGCGTTGGGTCTACTCGGGTGCCTACACCGATCAAACCACCAGGTACGGCGAATTTGAGATCATTGTGTTCTGCAAAAAGCGAGATGACTCTGCTAAAGATGGGCCGGCACTTGATCTTGCCTTGCTCGTCTTTTGTCACCAAACCTGGTCGGATCTCAATTTCGTCGCCCAGCTTCAGGACGCCGGTCAAGATACTTCCACCTGCTACACCACCTTTCAGGTCCTCGATCTCCGCGCCGGGCTTGTTGACATCAAAGGATCGAATGATAATCATGTGTGGTGCAGCCCCGAAGTCGCGTATGGGAACAGGTATCTTGTTGATTATCCTTTCGTTGATAGCATCGATATTATACTTTAATTGGGCGGAGATAGGTATGATTGGTGATTTATCTGCGACCGTGCCTCGAACGAAGTTTTCTATCGATTTGTAATGTTGTTCGGCGCCTTCCGTTCGCATCAAATCAACCTTGTTCTGTAGGATGATGATATGATCGAGCTTCATGATCTCAATCGCAGCCAAGTGCTCAGATGTTTGTGGTTGAGGACATGATTCATTACCGGCAATCAAAAGGAGGGCGGCATCCATAACGGCGGCACCTGACAACATGGTGCTCATGAGAATATCGTGACCCGGACAATCCACGAACCTTTGACTCGATCAGCGCCAGCGGTGGGACAGCCTTTCAGGGTTGCAACTCACGACACATGTCTCACTAGTCTATATCTACCCCCACATCCTGACCTCTCACATGGTGGATCAATCTCCTTCTCACTCTTGTAGCTTTTGTAACACGTCGGCCTTGGACAGGCTTCATTGTCACATTTATAGATTTTCGCATTGGCATAACCTAGTTTGATCGTAATATTCCTCTCAAGTTCATTCTTGAACCTCACAGTCTGCACCCCCGATATCGCCTTTACGACAGTGGATTTACCGTGCGCCACGTGCCCTATTGTCCCAATATTTATCGTGGCTTGTCGACAAATGATCTCAGGGGATAGAGGAGTCAGGGCCGAGGTGTCCAGGTCACTTGGCTCCGGCTGTTCTGGCAGCTCAGGTCTTTTGATCTCCGGCAACGGTTCCGACTTCTTGAGCGCTGATTTCGGCCGATCGAGAGTCTCTTGCTCCTCAACTTCATCGTTGTCCTGGCCCTTGAATTGGGGCGATTCGGGCTCTGATTCCTCTTCCGAGGGCATATCGCCATTAGTAGCCATGATTGTGGTCAGATTGACAATACTTTTCTCTTCCTCCTCTGGCTCGGGACTGGTTTTGGCTCTGCTCTCTATGCGAGCTGGAGAGTTTATACGGGGATGGTCTAGCCTGATGCCTCCAAAAATTGGCTGAGTAACAGTAGAAATCCTAGGCTATTCAGCGTTGGGATGACTTGCGATTCTTGTTCACAATGATTCACAGCTTTGACTTCTTGTCATTGCTCCCCGTGAGTCTTTGGGCGGAAGGGCGGCTGCGTCAATCGCGGCTTGGCCCAATCTTCTGCCGAGGTGGTGCGCACTAAAGTACGAGGAATCAGCTCGGAGGGGGACGCTAAAAGTCCGGAGGGGGATATAGCCTTAATCTAGTAATTAGCTATTATAATTTTAATATTTATTTAAGTTTTCCCCCTTCATTACTTTTTTAAGCCTTAATATACTTTATTATTATAACCTTATTATTAATATAACTATTATATATTACTTTCTAATTATTACTTCTAAATATA